>LWDU01044721.1_pt1 | contig 10425 bp, 11 predicted proteins | sample 727161 | NCBI WGS metagenome assembly LWDU01 (sample SAMN04566230, study PRJNA314399) | hydrothermal vent metagenome | isolation source: deep sea hydrothermal plume seawater | place: Mexico: Gulf of California, Guaymas Basin | collected 2004-07-11 | reverse complement strand
ATATTGATCGAATATTATTTTCCGCTCTAACCACCTTTGATGATTAACTTTTAGTAAGCGCCTCACCCCTGTAACTTTTCTCCCATGTTCTATTAACATATTAAAGGTTATTATTGACTTACTATTCTAAGTTTTGCATAATTAAAAATTTTGTATATCAAGAGGTATAATATCTATTTATCTGCTTATATCTTTAAAGTTTAATCCTTTTACCCTCTGTTAAAAGGTTTAAGCACGGACCCTCTAATCCCTTTTCATAACCCTTTTAAAAAGTTTAATATTTTTTTATTTCGAATTTATTTGATCCTTTATGGAGGAAAATTGTTCATGCTTGTGAAAGTTGCTATAAATGGATTTGGTAGAATTGGAAGGAATGTTCTTAAGTGTGCCCTCAATGATATTGATTGTTCCTCTTTATTTGAAGTTGTAGCGATAAATGATTTAACGGACCCTAATACACTAGCTCATTTATTTAAATATGATTCAATTCAAGGGATAAATTCAGCAAAATTAGAAGTTACTGAACATGGATTTAGTGTAAACGGTAAAGCCATACGTATTTTAGCAAATCGAGATCCTGAAGTTTTACCTTGGAAAGAGATGGGTGTAGATATAGTTGTTGAGTCTACTGGGTTATTTACCAATCGTTCTGGTGCAGATAAACATTTAAAAGCTGGCGCCAAAAAAGTTTTGATCTCTGCTCCAGCGACAGATCCTGATTTGACTGTTGTTCTAGGTGTTAATGATGAAAAATATAATGCTGTTTCTGATCAGATTATATCGAATGCTTCTTGCACAACCAATTGCCTTGCACCAATAGCAAAGGTTCTGCATAACAACCTGATTATTGAAAGAGGGGTTATGACAACGATTCATTCCTTTACAAATGATCAGCAAATCCTAGACTCACCGCATAAAGATTTACGTCGAGCCCGCGCAGCTTCTGTATCTATGATTCCTACAACAACTGGAGCTGCAAAAGCTGTCTCATTAGTTTTGCCTGAATTAAAGGGTAAACTTGATGGTATGTCTATTCGAGTACCAACACCAAACGTTTCTATTGTTGACTTTGTCGCCAGCGTTGGTAAAGACACGACAGTTTCGGAGATTAATGAAATGTTTAAACTTGCATCTAATGAAGACTTAAAGGGTATTTTAGACTACGAAGAAACACCTTTAGTGTCAGTAGATTATCAAGGAAATCAATATTCATCTATCGTCGATGGTTTGTCGACAAAAGTTATAGATAAAAGATTAGTTAAAGTTTTGGCTTGGTATGACAACGAGTGGGGCTACTCATCACGAGTTTGTGATTTATTGAAGTTAATTGCAAATAAAGGGTTTTAGTAGTTATGAGACGCTCTATATTTGTTGGAAATTGGAAGATGAACATGCTTATTTCCTCTTCTGAAAAATTGGTACAAGAACTAATATGTGCCTCAGACTTTTTAGGTAATTTTGATATTGTTGTTGCACCATCTTTTACATCTCTTTCCGCGGTTCGGACCCTTATAAAGGGTAGCAGAATTAAGTTAGCGGGACAAAATATGGCTTCTGAAGCAGAAGGGGCGCTAACTGGTGAAGTCTCTGCTGCTATGCTTCAAGATGCTGGTTGTGATTATGTAATACTAGGGCATTCCGAAAGGAGGCTGTACCACTCAGAATCAGATAAATTAATTAACAACAAGGTATTACTTGCTAGCGAAAATGCTCTAAACGTTATTTTATGTATTGGGGAGTCGTTTGACGAGCACAATGAAGTTAAAACTAAAGAAGTATTAGAAAGACAACTATTGGGAGGACTAGAAGGAGTAACCCAAGAAAAATTAATTAGTTTGTCTATAGCTTATGAGCCTATATGGGCCATAGGAACTGGACAAACAGCTAACCCTGATCAAGTTCAGGACATTCATTATTTTCTTCGTAGTTGGTGTGAAAAAATATATGGAAAAAAAATGGCAAGCGATATTCGTATTTTATATGGCGGTAGTGTCGATTCTCAGTGTAGTTCATCCTTGATGTTGCAACCTGATATTGATGGACTTTTGGTTGGAGGAGCCAGCCTTAAGTCAAAATCTTTTTATGATATAATAAATTCATCGTTTGAAACTGAGGATTAACTAACATGCATACAGCTATTGTTATAATACACTTACTTTGCACTCTTTTTCTTATTCTTGTAATCCTTTTACAATCAGGCAAAGGTGCTGCAATGGGTTCCGGTCTTGGTGCTGGTAGTAGTCAAACTATGTTTGGTAGTTCTGGTGCCGGAAGCTTTTTAACCAAAATGACCACTGCTATAGCAACCTTATTTATGATAACTTCTCTCACTTTAGGAATAATGTCGACCCAAGAAAAATCTCGATCTGTAATGCCTGATCTAGTAACTCCTGCCGCTATAATCCCTTCTGAAGTATTACCCGGAACTGAGGATGAAAAATCAGAATAGCAATATGCCGATGTGGTGGAATTGGTAGACACGTGCGCTTGAGGGGCGTATGGAGCAATCCGTGGGAGTTCGAGTCTCCCCATCGGCACCATGACCTATTTTGATTTTAAAAAATATTTGATATATGCGAACAGCTACCTTGGAAGGGCTTTTTTTAGATCCAAGTTTTATAATTATTTTTTTTGTTATTCTTGGAACAATTGCCAATATCCTTATTGGTGTCAGCATGCTTCCAGAAGATAAGAGAAAAAAAAGATTTAAGACGCATCGTTTTATTTTTTATGTAATCATTTTTTCCTATGGGGGTTTTTTGTTGTTTTCTCATTCTCCTGGCGAGAGTGAACTATTTAAATATATAGTACTGGCATATTTTTTATTTATTATTCCTCTAACCCGCAGAATCAATGTTACATTTCATGCCATACTAGCTTCATTAGGGCTGATTCTATTAGTTGGGGTTGCCTCATTTAATGTTTTATGAAGACCTTTAAAATTCTTTCTGGTTTTTATCTTTAGTGGAAACATTTGATTTAATAGTAATAGGTTCTGGGTCTGCAGGAGTTTCTGCCGCCTTACGTGCGTCGGATAAGGGTGCGCGTGTTTGCATTATAGAGGCAGATAGGATTGGTGGGTCGTGTCTCCATAACGGATTATATCCTCTTAAGCTTGGCCTTGGTTTATTAAATAGAAATAAACAAAATTTTTTTAGCAATGGTGCCGTTGACTCTGAAAAATTATTTAATTCTATAAGAGAGACTATGAGGTTGCTGTCTCATAGCTGGGAACAAAAACTTATTAATTCAGGTGTGACGATAAAAATGGGTGATGGGTTACCGATTTCTTCTTCACTCGTTCAGGTTATATTAAATGACGATACTTATGATATCGGTACCAAAAAAATAATTATAGCAACAGGATCTAAACCTACCTCGTTATCTACAATACCGTTTGAACGAGATGCTATTATTTCACCAGATGATATATTTGAAAACCATTCAATCCCAGAGAGAGTTTTTATTATGGGTAGTGGAGGTAGTGCTTGTGAAATTTCATGCTTTTACCAGATGCTAGGTAGTAAGGTTTTCTTGGGAGATAATGAACCTCGGTTGTTTTCTGGTCAGGATCCTGACATATCAAATGCTATAGAAAAAATTTTAAAAAGTTTAAAAATAAAGCTCTTGCTTGGTAAAAAAATCTCATCCTATTATAAAAATAATGAGTTGTTTGATATAACATTAGCTGAAGGTATTAAGTTTCAGGTAGATAAAATAATTTTAAACTTGAGCCGCCAAGCAAATTCAGAAAACTTAAATTGCGGTACACTGGGGATCAGGGTAGGCGGTGAAAAAGAAATTTTTGTGAATGAGAGGCTTGAAACTAGTGCGGCAGGTATTTTTGCCGTAGGAAGTGTTATTGGTCGAAAGACTAGGTCAGGTATTTCTGAAGAAGAGGGTAAAGTTTCAGCAGATAATGCAATGGGAAAAAATAAATCTATGAATTATGACTTGATTCCACAGGTCTGTTTTACAAGGCCAGAAATTGCTACGGTAGGTTGTTATTCAGATCAAGCTCACCATAAAGGGTTTAGAGGTGTTGAGGGTTGTGTGCAGTCTGAAAAATTAGATTTTTCTTTTTTAGGTGATTTTAAAGAGGGGATTTTTAAAATTGTTGCTGATGCCAGAAGTGGTATAGTCATTGGAGGTCAAATTGTCTCCCCCAACGCTTCACAGTTGATTTCTTTAGTAGTATTGGCTATTAAAAAAGGAATGAAAGTTGGAGCTTTGTTATCTCTGGCTAGTGATAAATCTAGTGAGACTGAAGGAATAAAAGAAGCTGCAAGGCTTTGTAGTAATGCCATAAAAACCAATATAAAAGCAGTCAGATAGTGGGAATAACTTGTCTTGACTGGTTTTTCCTTTTATGATAAAAACCAATTTTCTTGATGCCCAATATAAGTAGTGATTGATCAACAATAGTAAATATTTTTTTTGTTATAGGTTTGAATTACTGGAGATTTTTATGGCTGAAACCATTATTAATGAAAGCGAAAAAAAGGTAGCATCTACCAGTAAAAAATTACCTAAAAAAGATGAGGCTAAGGATACTATATGGTCGCGCAGGGATTTTTTCTCTATCGCTGGTTGGGGAAGTTTTATGGCAGCACTTGGTCTTTCAGGTGCTTTTTTTACCCGCCTTCTTTTTCCAAGAGTTTTATTTGAGCCTTCCCCAATATTTAAAGCGGGTTTACCAAGTGATTATACCGTAGGTGAGGTTAGTACTAAATTTATTAAGGATCAAAGAGTCTGGATTGTGCGAGACCTAGAAGGTATTTATGTTATTTTTGGTCTTTGCACTCATTTAGGTTGCACTCCACGCTGGTTAAATACAGAAGCTAAGTATAAGTGTCCTTGCCATGGGAGTGGTTTTACCAAGGAGGGAATGAACTTTGAGGGTCCAGCACCTAGGGCTTTAGAGCGTCTTAAAATAGTGCAGGGACCCGATGGTCAGATAATCATAGATAAAAGTAAAAAATTTTTATACGAGAAGGATGAATGGGGTAAACCTGGTTCTAAATTATTTGTATAATGTTTTGGAGTATTTATTATCAGGTCCTTATTAATCCTTCTTTTTTAATTTGGAGGAATGTGTTTTGTCAGCAAAAAAACCAGCAATTCCCAGCTTGACAACTCTCGTTGAGAAGATAAAAAGCGGAGAATTATTCGACGAAATTCAAAAGAACATTTTAGATTCGCAGATTTGGAAGTCATCGTTTCGGCACGGATACGCTGATACTCCAAGAAATCGGGTGTTGCAAATAGTAAGCAATGTCTGGCTCCACCTTCATCCAGTAAAAATTCATCGGCATGCACTCAGAATTAAATTTACTTGGTGTATGGGTGGAATAACATTTTTGCTTTTTCTTTCTACTGTTGTTACAGGCGTTATTTTGATGTTTTATTACCGTCCCGTAGGAGAGTATGCATATTTTGATATGAAGTATCTCCAATACGATGTCCCTTTTGGCATGCTGATGCGTAACATGCACAGATGGGCTGCGCATGCCATGGTAATAACTGTATGGCTTCACATGTTTAGAGTATTTTTAACTGGCTCTTATAAACCACCACGAGAATTCAACTGGGTGATCGGTGTATTCTTGGTTACTTTTACTTTACTCCTTAGTTTTACTGGTTACCTATTACCTTGGGATCAACTCGCTATGTGGGCTGTTACTGTTGGAACCAATATGGCTCGTGCTACACCGTTTCTCGGACATGAAGGCCCATTCCAAGAGTATGTTTTTGGAGTCAGCCCAAGATACGATGCTCGTTCTGCCCTCATTGGAGGAAGTATTGTAGGGCCACCTGCTTTACTGCGCTTTTATGTGCTGCATTGCATTTTTATTCCCTTGGTAGCTGGAGCTCTAATGATTGTGCACTTCTGGAGAATTAGAAAAGATGGAGGTATTTCAGGGCCTCTCTAGAGAACTATAATCAACAGACATTTACTTATTTATAATTTGAAGGAATTTTTTATGGAAGCTGATAACCCAAAGGCTAAAGTTGAAGGATTGGAAGAAAAGGTTCATGTATGGCCTTATCTCGTACGACTGGAATTCCTTTGTGCTATTTTTGTTACTGTGGGGCTTACGGTTTGGTCTATTATTATCGATGCTCCTTTGGAGGAAGCTGCAAACCCTACCAAAACCCCTAATCCATCAAAAGCTCCCTGGTATTTTCTTGGTCTTCAAGACATTCTTGTTTACTTTGACCCTTGGTTTGCCGGTGTTATAGCACCTGTTTTGATTATAGTAGGTCTGATGCTTATTCCATATCTTGATATGAACCCTAAAGGAAATGGATATTATACTTACCACGAAAGAAAGGTCGCTATTTGGGTTTATACCTTCGGATTTCTGGTCTTATGGATCTCGCTTATTATCATGGGTGTTTTCTTGCGAGGACCTGGATGGAATCTGTTTATGCCATGGCAATATTGGGACCCACATAAGGTAGTGGCTTTGGTTAGTGTCGATTTGCCTTATGCCTTTGGTGTGAGAACTTATAACATGGCTATGCTTTTTGGTGGTGTTGTAGTAGGTGGCTATTTTGCTGTTGGTACTGCAGCCTACTTTTTTCTTGAACGAAAAGCTATCAAAAGTGTCGGCTTTTTACGTATGTTTATCAAGGTGCAACTTTATCTTATTATGGTTGGCATGGTGATCAAGATCGCTTTAAGACTTGGATTTAATATAAAATATATATTGGTTACGCCCTGGTTTAATATTTAGTTTCTCTTTAAATATTTATGAAAGTATATTTTGACTAACCCTGAAGATTCAATAGTTGAAGAAGAATTTGACAAAGAGGACAAGCAGTTCATAGACGAGGAAACTTCTTTTAGTTTTCTTTTTTTTGCTTCAGCTGGTGCTCTCCTGTTTGTTACTCTTTGGGCATTTTGGGATGATGAATTTAGTCGCCGTGGATTCAAACAACATCAAAATGATTTTTTCAAAGCTCAGTATGCTAGGGCTGAAGATAAATTGATTGCAGCTGATAAAAAGGTTGCTGCAAAAGAGCAAGAGGTAAAAAACAACTTAAGCCAAATTGAAAATAAGTTAGATGCTTCTGATGAATACCAGGATCTTATTGACCAAGTTCAAGACGCCGAAATAAAACTTTCTGAAGTAATGGAACAAAAGAAGTTCGCAGGTAGTCATTTGGATGAAGCCTACTATTACTACAAAAAGGCTATGCATGAAGGTGAGAACTATGATGTTCAAATAGAGAAGGTTCAATATCTGGAAGAAAATATAAAAGCTTTTGATCCTTTGATTGCTGAAAAGGAATTGGATCTTAGGGATGTTGAGGATAAACTTCTCGTTAGGAAAGCTAAGCGTGATGATTTAGAAAAACAATTGCGTAGTCTTGCTATGGAGAGTGAGGCTGCCCAACGAACCATGGATTTTTACAAACCCTATCCTTTCGTCTGGCGCCCTAGCGCTGTTGAACAAACTGTTATTCCAGGATTCGGAATAAACAATTTTAAGGAAATTATTTATAAGGTAGATCGATGTCAAACTTGTCACATTTCCTACCCAGATCCATACTATAAAGATTTTGAGCAACCTCTTAAAACTCACCCTAACCTTGATATACTAATTAAAAAACATCCTCCAAATCGAACAGGATGTACTTGGTGTCACTTGGGTCAAGGTACGGCAACCGCACCTGCCGAGGATGCTCACGGCTCGCATCATGAAATGGATCAAACGGCTGAAATTAATGAGCCGATGAGTCATGGGATTTTCATGCAATCTACCTGTAGAAACTGCCACGCTGGAGTTGTGAATCTAGAAGGGGCCCCTATTTTATCTAAGGGGAAGAGACTCTTTCTTAAGCTTGGTTGCCATGGGTGTCACTTAGCGGATGGTTATAGTGCTGAACGCAAAGTTGGACCAAGATTAAATCGCATTGCATCGAAAGTAGATGCTAGTTGGCTTTATCGATGGGTAAAAAACCCAAAACAATATTTACCAAAAACCAGAATGCCTAACTTTGGTTTTAATGATAAAGATGCTTTTGGAGTTACTGCCTATCTAATTGCATCTTCTGATAAAGACTATACTCTTGCTGAAAAATTCATATTTGGAGATCCTGAGAAAGGTAAAAAACTCTTCAATACTGTAGGTTGCTTAGCTTGTCACGAGATCGAGGGTAACGGAGAGGTGTTTGGCCCAGATCTTAGTCGTATTGCTAGTAAGGTGAACGCCGACTGGGTAACAACATGGCTGAGTGATCCAAAAAGCTACAACCACAAAAGCTTGATGCCTAATCTCAGACTTTCAAAAGGTCAGGCCAATGATATAGCTTCATATCTTATGATGCATGGTGAAAAAAAACTAATTCCTGGTATTAATAAAGCCATCAGTAGTCAAGCTCTGATTGATCATGGTAAAAATGTTGTAAGGACTCGAGGTTGTTATGCTTGCCATGACATTAATGGCATGGAGAAAGAGGGAAGAATTGCTCCTGAACTTTCGTCATTTGGACGAAAAATGACCAGTGAATTGGAATATGGGGATTCGCATATACCTCATACGTGGGAAGCATGGGCTCGAACAAAACTGAAAAAACCTGATTCCTTTCGTACTGAGCGTGTTTTAGATAAAATGCCAAATTTTGGTCTAGCACCTGATGAAATTGATGCCTTAGTTGTTTTATTGAAAGGCTTTAATGGTACAAAAATCCCAGAAGGATATAGAAAAAATTTAACCGAAAAAGAACGGATTCTTGAAATAGGCCGTCGCCTTATTACAAAGTATAATTGTAAGGGATGTCACCACGTTGAAGGTGAGGGTGGCGTTATACAGAAATATATTGAAGCAAAAGCTTTATATCCTCCACCACTTGAATTGGGTGATTATCATGTAGGTGAAAGAATTAAGGGATCGTGGCTTTACTCTTTTCTTAAAAACCCAACCATTGTAAGAAAATGGGTCAAAGTTCGTATGCCCACATTCTCTTTTACGGACAAAGAGGTTCGTGATTTGACAGCGTATTTTGAAGCCATGTCACCCGATGTCAACAAGTATGAAGCCGGTGAAAACACTGTTAAGGCTAGGGATCAAATCGAAACTGGTGTTAGGGCAGTTAATTATATGGAATGCGGGAACTGCCATGATGAAGGGGAAAAGGGTATTGAGTTTAGTATAGCAGGAGATCGATTGCGCCAAAACTGGATACCAAAGTGGTTGAAACACACAAGAGAAATGATTCCTTGGACTAAGATGCCTTCCCATTGGGAGAAGAAGGGTGAAGAGCTAGTCGTTAAGAATAAATATAAGGAACTTAAGAGTATCGGCCCTATTGATGCACAAGTCGATTCTATAAAGAACTATTTAATTTCTTATAATACTGCTGAATACGATGACTCTTTAGCGCTTGGGGAAAGCGAAGAAGATGAGGACGAAGACGAAGATGAGGACGAAGACGAAGATGAGTAAGAAAGAAGCAATTATATTAATGGATTTATATTGATTCATATAGAGAATAAAGGGTATTATTATAATTAAACATTTTAATTAAGATATATTATGGAACTATCACCTTTAGAAAACTTTCTTCTTATTGCATTAAAACCTGATAATATGCCCATCGCGGCCATGCTCCCGATTGTTGGCTTTGTTTTCTGGATCGCTATTGTGCAGATGGTTAAAAATGACCGTCACATAAAAAGTGGTGAGAAAGAAAAAATCTGGGACGAAATGATTAAATAGTGGGACTTTTCATAATATCTGGTATTGCTTTTTTTGTAGGTATTATTTTAATAGTCCTATTAAAAAATGCCGCTCCCCCCGCACCTCAAGATCAGTTACGATTTGAGAGTTCTGATGATATTCCAAAATTTCTGATAGATCAGGATTCTTTTGAAGAAAAGTGTGTTGAGTTTCTCTCCAAGTTTAACCTTGAACACAAGCATTCAGTCTGGGCAAACAACAGTGAATTAGAAATAGCAATGATTGATGAGACGCCAGTTGTTGGAGGAATATACTTGGCTTTATGTATTATAGATCGGTTAAAGGTGAGGGGGCTTCAAGAGGTATCTTTATTACTACAGGTTACTTTGATGAAAAAGCAATTAAACTTATAGAAGAAGAACCTATCGAATTAGTAAATGTTATCAGTTTTGTTTCTTATCTAAAAAAGTTTGATATTTATGATTAATTTTATCCTACCTAATTAGTTTTCGTATAAGCTTATCAGCGTTGCTTCAGGCTATTATTTTCTAGATATTAAATATTTTGTAATTTTAGTAATAATATGAAAATCATTGATATTATCAGACAAGGTAAGCCTGTTTTTTCATTTGAGTTTTTTCCACCTAAGGATATCGATGGTTTTGACCAGTTATTTAAAACAATTGATAATTTAAAACCTTGGAACCCCGCCTTTGTTTCAGTGACTTATGGAGCA
>LWDU01037862.1_pt1 | contig 10425 bp, 11 predicted proteins | sample 727161 | NCBI WGS metagenome assembly LWDU01 (sample SAMN04566230, study PRJNA314399) | hydrothermal vent metagenome | isolation source: deep sea hydrothermal plume seawater | place: Mexico: Gulf of California, Guaymas Basin | collected 2004-07-11 | reverse complement strand
CCTCGGGGCGCATGCGGAGCAGCGCCGAGCCGTACACCTTGGTGTTGCCGCCGAGCCAGTACCACATCCCCGGGCGGAACGGGGCGCCGGTGACCTCGTCCGTCCAGATCTCCTCCGCTCTGTAGCGGCCGTGGACGAAGAGGGCCTCGGGGTCCCAGTTGGCGGCCTCGCGCGGGAGGCTCCCGAGACGGTTGAGCAGGAGGATCTTCTTTCCGGTCGGGGCGAGCGCCAGCGCCAGCGCGCCGCCGCCCACGCCCGCGCCGATGATGCAGAGGTCGTAGTGCAAGGGACTGAGGACTGGGGACGGGGACGTGCGGAGACGAGCCGGTCCCGAGCCGCTAGTCCCCTGTCCCGCGAGGCGTTAGCCGCTCCAGGGCTCCTGGAAGTCGGCGTAGAGGGTGAGGCCGCCGTCGGCGTAGAGGGTCTGGCCGGTGACGTAGCGGGCGTCGTCCGAGACGAGGAACGCGGCCATCCGCCCGATCTCCTCCGGCTCCGCGATACGCCCGACCGGGATGTGGTCCTCCACGACCTTCGTCGCGTCCGCGTCGTCCAGCCACGATTGGATGGGCGTCCGCGTCGCGCCCGGCGCGATGGCGACGACGCGGATGCCGCGGTCGGCGTATTCCAGCGCGAGGGTTTCTGTGATGGCCTGGAGGCCGTACTTGGAGACCGCGTACGAGAGGTAGTGCGGGCGGGGGATCTTCTGGTGGACGCTGGAGACGTTGAGGATGGTGCCCCGCGTGCGGCCGGGCTCCGGCTCGGTCTCGAGCGACTGGCGGAGGAACTCGCGGGCGCAGAGGAACGCGCCGCGGAGGTTCACGTCCAGGACGGCGTCGAAGTGTTCGGCGGTCGTCTCGTGGCTGGCGGGCTCTTCGATCTGCACGCCCGCGTTGTTGACGAGGATGTCGATCGGGCCGCACGCGTCGGCCACCTCGGCGAACATGGCCTCGATCTCGGCCTCGCGCGAGACGTCGGCGCGGACGATGGAGCAGACGCCGCCGGCCGTCTCGTTCGTGAGCGTGGTCATCCCACCGCGGCGGGCGTCGCGGTCCCGGCGCACCGCGCCCTCGGCGACGGCCGCCAGCACGAGGCGGCGGGTCTCTTCTACGTTCGCGCGCTCGCGCTCGTAGGGGTAGTTGAGCGCCACGCGCGCGCCCCGGCGGGCCAGCTCGACCGCGATGGCGCGACCGATGCCCGTGGAGGCGCCGGTGATGAGCGCCACGCGCCCGGAGAGGTCCGACATACTGAACAGGGTCCGATTCGTCGCGCGAACCGGACCCTGCTGGACGGGGTTTCCCGTCCGGGTTCAGGAACAGGAGAATCTCCGGCCTAGGCGGTTACGGACGCGCTCTGGTCCGTGTGCTCCGGGTTCCACATCTTCTGCGTGTTCGCGATCGCCTCGTCGGCCACGCTCGCGTCGATGATGCGGTCTTCCTCGTTGAGCTCGCGCACGACGACCACGGAGACGACCTTCGAGAGCTCCACGAGGACCGGCGTGATCTCGCCGAGGTGCTTGACGGCGAGGTCCGCCAGCCGGGCGTCCTTGAGGCCCAGCGCGGTGGTGTGGAGCATGTGGTAGCTCACGGCCGCGAGGCTGAGCGCCGTGTAGTCATCGCGGACCATGCGCGAGACGCGGTCCGTCTGGCGCAGGCGGTCGATGAGGCCTGCGGCCTCGCCGAGGATGCCGAGGAACGCCTCCTTGGCGGTTTCCAGGAGGCCGCCGCCCTCGGTGTTGTCGTTGTAGCCCTCCAGCGCCTTCTGCTGGCGGTCCATCGTCGCGATGATGCGGTCGAGGGTGGGGGAGAGCTGGGGGTAGGCGTCGAAGTCCACCGTGTCCCGCTGGTGCTCGACGGCCTCGCGGATGTGGCCGGTGAGCGCGGCCATGTCGGTGGCGTACTGGTTGAGGAGGTGCTGGCGATCCATGGAAGGAGGGGTGTGATGAGAAGGGACCCCTCCAAGCCGACGCCAGCGGCTTTCGTTCCACGGCGCCGACGTATCCACACAACCGTTACGCGCCCTCCATGAACCCGGAGGCCGACTCGGCGGCGGCGCCCGCTCAGGTCGTTCCGCTCCAGGCGGCCTGGGTGTCCTGGATCGCGGTGGTCGCGGCGGACATCGGGATGGTGCTGTCCTGGTCGTGGAGCGCGCGGACGGTCGCGGTGCAGACCGTCTCGGACAGGCTCTCCACGATGGGGATGGCGGCTTCGAGAGCGTCCATGGCGACCTCCTTCAGGCCGGGCGCGTTCGTCTCCAGTGCGATCGCGATGCTGTATAGGTTCTCCAGGGCCATCGCGATGAGGCTCATCGCGGCGTAGTTGTTCCGCGTGAGCGTGGGGATGGAGGCGGCGTCTTCCAGGTTGTTGACATACGCCGCGGGCGTCCCGAACACGCCGAGGTAGGTGGGCTGCGCCGGCTCCGCCGGGTCGCCGTTGCGCCAGGTGTTGTACCACGTCTGAAGCGCCGCCTTCTGGGTAGAGAGCATGGTCCGCATGCTCGCGATGTCCGCGGCCACCGCCGGCCAACTGGCGGAGCCGACGGAGGTGGCCTGGTCGTCGATGGCGGACTCCGTCTCGTTCATCACCCCGATCACGTTCGCGGCGTGGTGGTGGATGATCTTGCGGCGGTCTTCGGGAGAGATGGCCATCGGACGACGAGAGGGGTCAGGGGAGGCCCAAGCTAGAGGGGGGAGGGCGAACGGCAAGCGGACCGGCTGCCTCGTCTTCATCGTCTCTGTGGGCGGATGTGCAGGCGGATTCTGCTCCGAATGGTGGCCGCCGGTTCGGCCCGCCAGCGGGGCGGCGAGAGGCCGGCAGGGTGCGAACGTCCCGCGCATTCTCCATTCCCCCTTCCCACAGCGCCTGCGGGCGCATTCCTATCATGGCGCTCCGCCGTTCGGACCCTGCGTCCGGGCTACGGCCGCCCCTCACGCGGATCGCCCGCGCCCCGCGCCGGCATCGGCGCACGGCCCCGCCCGACGCCGCGCTGGCGATCCCCGCCAAGCGTGCCCACCCCGTCCCCACGAGCCGCCCGCCAGCCGGGCCCCTGATTTGTTCGAGTCGCTCTCCGACAAGCTCGACGCCGCCCTCAAGAACGTCAAAGGCGAGGGCCGCATCAACGAGCTCAATATCGCCGAGACGATGCGCGAGGTCCGCCGCGCGCTCCTCGGGCCTCCAGGGCTCGGGCAAGACCACGTTCACGGGCAAGCTCGCCAACTACCTCAAGAGCAAGGGCCGCTCGCCGATGGTCGCCGCCGCGGACGTGTACCGCCCGGCCGCCGTGGACCAGCTCGAGACGCTGGCGGCGCAGGTCGGCGTGCCGGTCTTCTCCATCCGGGGCGAGGACGGCGTGCCGCTGAACGACGCCGTCGAAGTCGCCCGCCAGGCGAAGGAGGAGGCCCGCCGCACCGGCCGCGACACGCTCATCATCGACACCGCTGGCCGCCTCCACGTGGACGAGGCGATGATGCAGGAGGTCGTCGCGATCAAGGAGGCCACCGAGCCCGACGAGATCCTCTTCGTCGTGGACTCCATGACGGGCCAGGACGCCGTCAACACGGCCAAGGCCTTCAACGACCGGCTCGACGTGGACGGCGTCGTGCTCACGAAGCTCGATGGTGACACCCGCGGCGGCGTCGAGAAGCCGATCAAGTTCGCCTCCACGGGCGAGAAGCTGGACGCGCTCACCGAGTTCTACCCGGACCGGATGGCGCAGCGCATCCTCGGCATGGGCGACGTGGTCTCCTTCGTCGAGAAGGCGCAGGAGCAGTTCGACGCCGAGGAGGCCGAGAAGCTGCAGCGGAAGTTCCGCACCCAGGACTTCGACCTCCAGGACTTCTACGACCAGCTCCAGAAGATCAAGAACATGGGGTCCCTCAAGGACCTCCTGGGCATGATCCCGGGCGTCGGGAAGGCCATCAAGGAGATCGACGTGGACGACGATGCCTTCAAGCACATCGAGGCGCTCATCCAGTCCATGACGCCCTACGAACGCGCCAACCCGCAGAAGATCGACGGCTCGCGCCGCCGCCGGATCGCCAACGGCGCCGGCATGCAGGTCCAAGACGTCAACGGGCTGCTCAAGCAGTTCCGTGAGATGAAGAAGATGATGAAGACGATGTCTCGCCTGTCCGGCAAGGGCCGCCAGGTGGACCTCGCGCAACTCACGCGCGGCCGCGGCCGCCGATAAACCCGACACGTTTCGGCTCGGCGCCGCGCGATTGGCGCTGTCTCCGGGCCTCCCGACCCCAACCCGTACCCCCATGGCCGTCAAGCTCCGACTCCGCCGCATGGGCCGCAAGAAGCGTCCCGTCTACTCCCTCGTCGCTACCGATGCGCGCTCCCCGCGCGACGGGCGCTTCATCGAAGACCTCGGCCGCTACGAGCCCCTCGCCGAGCCGGCGAAGGTCGCCCTCAAGACCGACCGCATCCTCTACTGGCTCCAGGAGGGCGCGCAGCCGTCCGGGACGGTCCGCTCCATCCTCTCCAAGGAGGGCGTGATGCTCCGCCTGCACCTCGGCCGGAAGGGCAAGGGCGCGGAGGAGATCGATCAGGCCGTGGAGGCGCACCGCGAGCAGGCCGGCGCCAAGGGCACGACCAAGATGACCCCCGCCGAGCGCCGCGCCGCCGCCCTCGCCGAGGAGCGGAAGAAGGCCGAGGCTGAGGCCAAGCAGCGCGCCGAGGAAGAGGCCGCCCGCGAGGCCGAGCTCCAGCGCCAGAAGGAGGAAGAGGAGAAGGCCGCCCGCGAGGCCGCCGCCGCCGAGCTCGCCGCCAAGCAGAGCGCGGAGGAGGCCGCCGGTGACGAGGGCGCCGACGCCGCGACCGAAGCCGCCAGCGAGAGCGACGTGGCCGAGCCCGCCGCCGACAGCGCGGAGGAGCAGCCGGCCGTCGAGGCGGAGACCTCCGAGGAGGCCGAGGCCGAGAGCGGCGAGAACGTCGCCGAGCAGACGGAGGCCGGTGCCGAGGACGGCACTCCCGCCGAGTCTGAGGAGAAGGAGGCCTAAGCCCCTCTCCTGAACGCCCGCCGGCCCCCTCGCGAGCCTCGTGAGGGGGCCGCGCTTCGCACCGCCCCCATGCCCCGCATCAACCCCGAGAGCCTGCTCCTCGTCGGCCGCGTGACCCAGCCCCATGGCGTCCGCGGCGAGATGAAGGTGCGCCCGGAGACCGACGACCCCGAGCGGTTCGGTCTGCTGGACCGCGTCTTCGTGGGCGCAGACGCGACCCGCGCGGCACGGACCGAGCGCGAGGTGCGGAGCGTCCGCTTCCAGTCCATGAAGAACGGCACCGTCGCCGTGCTCCTCGGGCTGGCGGACGTGACCACGCGCGAGGCCGCGGGCGACCTCCGCGGCCAGGACGTCTACGCGCACGAGGACGACCTCCCGCCGCTGGACGAGGGCGAGGTGTTCATCCACGACCTCATCGGCATGACCGTCGTCGTCGTGGACGAGGACGATCAGCCCACCGGCGAGACCGTCGGCACCGTGCGCGACGTGTACGAGACCGGCGCCTCGTTCCTCTTCGCCGTCGCGCGAGAGGGCCGGCCAGAGCTCCTCGTCCCAGACGTGGAGCCGGTCGTCCGCGAGGTGGACGCCGAGGCCCGCGAGATCCGCATCCTGCCGCCNNNNCACCCCGGACGGCGAGACGCTGGACCAGCCGATGGCCAACCGGCTCTCGCTGCTCAAGCGGATCGTGCTGATCGCGGGCCACTACAAAGGCATCGACCAGCGCATCCGCGACGCGTACGTCACGCGCGAGGTCTCCGTCGGGGACTACGTGCTCTCCGGCGGCGAACTCCCCGCGCTCACGCTTATCGACGCGCTCGTACGGATCCTCCCGGGCGCCCTCGGCGACAGCCAGAGCGCGCTCTCTGACAGCTTCCAGGACGGGCTCCTCGACGCGCCCGCCTACACCCGCCCCGCCTCCTGGCGCGGGCTCGACGTGCCGGACGTCCTCCGCTCCGGCGACCACGGCGCCATCCTCGAATGGCNNCGCCGCCCTGACTTGCTCGGCGCCGACCCTGAGGCCGGCTCCGAATCCGCCGCTCCCACCGGCGAAGAATCGTCACAGACCGCCTAGACCCCCGGTCCAGGCCCTTATCCCCCGTACTTTGCGGGCTGCACCCCGCGCGACCGAATCCTGACATGGCGACTGATCTCATGGGCCTCGTGGAGGCCACCCAGCTCCGCGACGACCACCCCGCGTTCAATCCCGGTGACACCATCCGCGTCCACGTGCGCGTGATCGAGGGCGCGAAGGAGCGCATCCAGATCTTCGAGGGCGTCGTCATCGCGATCCAGAACAGCGGCACCTCCCGCACCTTCACGGTCCGCAAGCTCTCGAGCGGCGTGGGCGTGGAGCGCGTCTTCCCGTTCGCCAGCCCGCGCGTCGCCAAGATCGAGCTCGTCCGCGAGGGCCGCGTCCGCCGCGCCAAGCTGTACTACCTCCGCGGCCTCCGCGGCAAGGCGGCCCGCATCAAGGAGAAGCGGCGCGACATCGCGAAGTAACTCGCTTTCAGCCTGCCGGTACGGGGTACCGGGCACGGGAACACGTGGCGTGAGCGCCGCAGTTTCGGTGCCCCGTACCCCGTGCCGCGTTTATCCCCATGCCGACTCCCGACCGCTCCGCCGCCGCTACCGTCGCCGTCTGGCCGCACCCCGCCGCGCAGGCGCTCGGGCGGCTCGTGACCGGCGTGATCGGCGGGGAGGGGCGCACGGTGGAGCCGTGGGCGGCCGCCGCCGCGCTGGCGGACCGCACGGCCGACGTCGCGCTCGTCCCCTCGCTTCAGGTCCTCCGCCAGCCGGACGCGTTCAGCCTGGTGCCCGGGGCCGGTTTGTCCGGTGTCGCCTCGCCCTCGCGCGTGCTCGCCATCGGCGTGGGGTTGGACGAGGTGGAGACCGTCGCCTTCGATCCGCGCGACGGGCAGGACGCGCTCCTCGCGCAGCTCGTCCTCCGGGAGCACTTCGACCGGCGGCCGGCGTTCGTACCGGTAGAGAGCGCCGGCCTGTCGGCGGTGAGCGAGCACGGCGCCGCGCTCGTCCCGTTCGACGCGGAGATCCCTGAGGGCGTCTTCCGCCTGGACCTCGGCCGCGAGTGGGCAGACCTCACCACCCGTCCGATGGCGTGGGGCCTCCTCGCCTCGCGCCCTGGCGCGATGCCGCCCCCCATCGCGCGCGCGCTCCACCAGGCCGCCATCGAGTCCGGCGACCCGACCGGCGACGGCGACTTCCAACTCTCGCTCGCCGGTTTGGGCTACGACGGCCTGGAGGCGCTCGCCGATCACCTCTTCTACACCGGCACGCTCAGCGCCATCCCCGAGCTTCCGTTCGTCGCCATCGAGGACGAGGAAGACGAGAGCCCGGACGCGCTGGACCTGCTGGCGGCTGGCGGCCTGCCCGAGGGCGAGTAGCTCCCCGCCGGAGCGCGCGAAGGCGAGGGAGCTACCCCGCCTCTTCCACGTTCCTCTCCTTTCTCCGCACGCCCCGTTCCTGTCTCCCCATGGCCGGCATCAAGACCGTCGTTTCCAACCGCCGCGCGCGTCACGAGTACGCGCTCGAAGCCCCCGTGGAAGCCGGGCTGGTGCTGACGGGGAGCGAGGTGAAGTCGCTCCGGGCCGGGCAGGCGACCCTCGCGGAAGCGTTCGTCTCCGTCGGCGATGACGGGGTAGACCTCGTGGGGGCGCACATCGCGCCGTACACCGAGGCGTCCTACACCAACCACGTGCCCACGCGGAAGCGGCGGCTGCTGCTCCACAAGCGCGAGATCGAGAAGCTGCGCAAGGGCGTGGAGCAGAAGGGGTTTACGGTCGTCCCGCTGAAGATCTACTTCAAGGGCGGGCGCGCGAAGCTGGAGATCGCGCTGGGCAAGGGCAAGAAGCTCCATGACAAGCGCCACTCCATCGCCGAGCGGGAGTCCAAACGGCGGATCGAGCGCGCGATGCGCGAGCGGTAGACCGCTCCACGCTCGCAGAGGACCACCGCCAGCTGGGCGCGGGGGGCGGGAATCCCCGGCGGCAGCGAGCCTGCGACAGCCGTAGCATTCGGCCCCTCGTGTGCCCATGCTGAACGCTCTCACTCGCCTCCTCGGCATCGTCCCCTCAGAAACGGAGCCCGTCCCCAGCGGCGGCGGCGGCGGGCTGGCGGTCGTGCTGACCGGCGGCGGCGCGCGCGCGGCGTACCAGGCCGGCGTGCTCCGCGGGCTCTCGTCCATGTTCCCGGAGCACCGCCCGCGCATCCTGACCGGCGTCTCAGCGGGCGGCCTCAACGCCTCGTTCCTCGCGAACCACTCCGACGCGCCCTACCGCGAGGCGACCGACACCCTCGTCAAGACGTGGCGAGACCTCCGCGCCGATCACGTCTTCGAGATGGAGGGGCCGGGGATGCTCGGCAGCTTGGTCCGCTTTTTCCGCAAGACGGAAGAGATCGAGCCGCCGCGGCGGGGCGGCGTGCTGGACACCACCCCGCTGCACCGGTTCGTGGAGCGGCACCTCGGGCCCCTCGGGCAGCCCATCGACGGCATCGCGCGGGCGGTCGAGAGCGGGGACCTCCACGCCTTCGCGCTCACGACGACCTCGTACACGACGGGCCAGTCCGTGACGTGGGTGCAGGGCGAGGGGATCGAGCCATGGGACCGGCCCATGCGCCGCGCCGTGCGGACGCAGATCCGCCCGGAGCACGTCCTCGCCTCCGCCGCCCTCCCGTTCTTCTTCCCCGCCGTCGCCATCGACGACGAGCAGGTGGGGCACGGGTGGTACGGCGATGGGGGCATCCGCCTCACGGCGCCGCTCTCGCCTGCGCTCCACCTCGGCGCGGACAAGGTCCTCGTCATCACGACCCGCTACGCCCGCACTCCAGACGAGGCGGACACGCCGGACGTGCTGGAGTATCCGCCCCCTGCGCAGGTGCTCGGCGTGCTCATGAGCGCGGTCTTCCTCGATGTCATCGACCGGGACGCGCAGACGCTCACGCGGATCAACGAACTCATCCGCGCGCTGCCGCCGGAGGAGATGAACGGGTTCCGCCCCGTGGACCTCCTCGTGATGCGGCCGTCCGAGGACGTCGGGCAGCTGGCGGGTGGGATCGAGCCGCGCCTGCCGCCGCGGATGCAGACCCTCGTCAACAGCCTCGGCGGTGGGGAGACGAAGAGCCCGGACTGGCTCTCGATGCTCATGTTCGACGAGGGCTACGTCAACCGCCTCATCGCCATCGGTGAGGCCGACGTGTACGCGCGGCGCCAGGAGATCGAGGCGTTTCTCGGGATCGGAGAGGAGGAAGCGGAGCCAGAGTAGTCGCCGCCGACGGCGTCCGCCAGTCCGGGCGCGGATCGGCGGCGCGTGCGTAGCCTTCGGCCATGACCGCCATGCCCCCGCCGGTCCGCATCGCGATGTGGAGCGGCCCGCGCAACGTCTCCACCGCGCTCCTGCGCGCCTGGGAGAGCCGCGCCGATACCGCCGTCTCTGACGAACCGCTCTACGCTGCCTACCTCGCCACCACGGGCAAGCCGCACCCCATGCGCGAGGCCGTCCTCGCCTCGCAGCCGACCGACTGGCGGGAGGCCGCAGCGGCGCTCACTGGGCCAGTGCCGAACGGCGCGCCCATCTGGTACCAGAAGCACATGGCCCACCACCTCACGCCCGGCGTGGGGCGCGAGTGGCTCCAGGGCTTCCGCCACGCCTTCCTCATCCGCCAGCCTGCCGCCATGCTGGCCTCGCTCGCGAAGGTCCTCCCGGACGCGACGCTGGAAGACACCGGCCTCCCGCAGCAGGTGGAGCTGTTCGACCGCACCGCCGACCGCCTCGGCCACGCCCCGCCCGTCCTCGTCGGCCACGATGTCCGCGCCGATCCTGAGGGCGCGCTCCGCGCGCTCTGCGAGGCGCTAGACGTGCCGTGGGACCCCGCGATGCTCCAGTGGGCGCCTGGCCCTCGCGAGACGGACGGCGTCTGGGGCCCCGTCTGGTATTCCCGCCTGTACCAGACGACCGGCTTCGCCCCGCCCGAGCCGGATCGCTCACCGAACGTCCCCGCCGCGCTGGCGCCTGTTTTGGACGCGGCGCTCCCGCTCTACGAGCACCTGCACGCCTTTCGGTTGATCGCTGACGAACGCCCGCAGACCGCCGACTAAACCGAGATGGCCGTCGAAACGCGCGCTGGCTCGCACCCGATCGCCGCCGACGCTGCAACGCCGTCTGATCTCCCGCCGACTCCTCCCGCCAGCCGGGAGCGTCTGTCACGACGCTGAGCGCGCTGCGCTTCTCTCGTGCCGCCTCGCCCTAGCGCCAGGCCGCTCCCTCCATCTTCCTTTCTCGCTACTGCGGCCCGCCGCCCTCGGTCCGCCGTCCCCCTCATGCTCCAGACCTTCGACGAACGCAACCGCGACCTCCTCGTCAACATCAACGGCACGCTCACCCACCGCGATCAGGCCGGCATCTCCCCGT
>LWDU01036361.1_pt1 | contig 10425 bp, 8 predicted proteins | sample 727161 | NCBI WGS metagenome assembly LWDU01 (sample SAMN04566230, study PRJNA314399) | hydrothermal vent metagenome | isolation source: deep sea hydrothermal plume seawater | place: Mexico: Gulf of California, Guaymas Basin | collected 2004-07-11 | reverse complement strand
TCGGTCGCCGTGAACCGCAATCGCTCGCGGGTCCTGAGCGGGAATTCGGAGCCGCTTGCTCACTTTGCGTGTAGCCACGTCGATAACGGCGATCTGGTTTTCCGACGACAGCGCGACATATGCTTTGTCGTTGCCGGCGAATGCAATGCCGATCGGTTCATCGAAAGTGGTTGCCTTCGTCTTCGGGTCGAACTGCTGAATCGTGGCCACGACTTGCAAGTATGTTGGGCTGCTCGGAACGTTGTCGATGATGCTGACCGAATCCGAAACGTGATTCGACACCCAGACTTCCTTGCCATCTGGCCGCATGGCAATGCTGACCGGGTCGATACCAACTTGAATGCGGGATCGGACCTTCCGAGTCTTAGCGTCGATACGTCGACGGTGTCCGCCGGGGTATTCACCACGAAGACATCGCCGCCGTGGATAGCACGTTGGGTGTCCAACGCGCTGGGGTCTGCGTGGTGAGTCGTCCCGTTTTCTGGCCGAGGCAGGAGCGGCCGAAGCTCCACGTTCTGAGCCAACGGGAATAACGATGGCGCTGAAAAAGGCTGCGCACAGCAAAATCGCAACGAGGTAACTCAAACGGCTTCTTGTCATCTTGAGTGCTCCACATTCATATCTACATATGTGTCAATCATTCCCCGACAATTCATCCAACGAACTCCAAATAGCAAGCGATCATTTAGCATCAAACGTTCTGACGACGCGGAAACCAGACATGAATTCAGGGCGGTAGTTGTGGCGGCTGTAACTGAGACGGGTTGCGGATCGAGCGTTGACTGCGGAATCAGAGAACCCTCCACCACGCCAGACGCGAAATTGGCCCTTTTCAGGTCCCGTAGGGTCACTGTCCTCCTTCTTTTTCCCGTAGGGGGCATACCAGTCCTGGCACCATTCCCAGGCATTGCCATGCGTGTCGTAGAGCCCCCAGGGATTTGGAAGTTTTTGACCGACACCATGTGCGTATTGCTGTTTGGCCTTGTAAGCATTCTGGTCGAACCAGGCATGGTCTATCAATTCGCCCCATTCATCACCAAAGCTGAATGCTGCGTTCGTGCCCGCGCGGCAGGCATACTCCCATTCCGCTTCAGTCGGCAGACGGTAATCCGTGTTTTCCAGCTCGCTCAGATTTACGCAGAATTCGACGGCGTCTTTCCAGCTCACATACGTTGCCGGGTAAGTTGGCCCTTCCTCGACTAGAGGTTTGCCTTGCCACGGACGGGCAACCATCACTTTCTCGTATTGCTCCTGAGTGACTTCGCAGGAACTGATGTAGAACGGTTTCGTGATCCTGACGAGGTGCTGAGGCATCTCCGCTTTGTCTGCTTGTGGTCGTTCCTTCTTGAGTTTGTCCGGCTTAGGACGGGGAGTTCCCATCTGAAATTCTCCGGCAGGGATGGGCACCAGTACCATGCCAACGCTGTTGGTCACCGGATCACTCAGGGCAAGCTGATCGGATGTCATGTGTTCCCTGACCGTTCCGGCGTCGGGGCTGCCCGAGCCGCAACCGGTAATTGTGAACAGCAGCAGAACAAAGAGCGAGATTCTCACAGTGCTATGGTTTCCCCGATAGCTATGGATGAATAAGTTATTTGATGGTTCCCCTGGAAAATGTTGCATCACAGCGATTTCAAAACTCGCCGACGACCTCGCCGCCGCCTCGTGTATGGAGCTTTTGCCAGACGCCGCGGTCCTGGGCAGGACCACACCCGTTATTCCTGCGTGTGAAGTCGATATTCTCGCTGATGAATCGAGCGGAACCATCAGCCATCAGTGCCTGAATGCCGCCGGTGTGCAGGCTGCGAGCTGTCATCTGGCCGGTCGAGGAAGCGTCGAAGCAACCCATCGGAGGAACTCCCATCAGTCCCGATACGGCGCAGTTTTCCATATCGTCGGAATTAGGTTCTTTGCTGTTGGGAGCACTTCCGTCATTGAACATGGCGGCCGTTCCCGATCCAAGTCCCGGCATCGCCCAGCTGCCTCGCAGGTCGTGTTCGTTCAGGCCACCTCTCAGTTCGTTTATGGCGATGGTGTTGGATGTGCCGTCGGTGATATCGCGTATTCGTACGACGCGATTGTAGGTTCCGATTCCGCCATCACCACCGCGGTCTTCAATACCGTGTGCACATGGCGAGACATTCATGCCGTAGTTTCCTCGGGCCCATCCTCCGCCGGCGTAACTGCAGTGAGTTCCGTCACTTTGCGGATCCGTGGGGCATTTGTAGATGGACAACTCCGACGATCGACCTGGATTCTGATTAGCCGGAATGTTGAAGTTCCATTCACTGTAAAGCGGCTGCTGATCCACGTACGGCAGCAGAAAGACCAGCCAGTTTGCGCCTTTGTCATCGTCGGCAATGCGTCCAGGATCGCCGTTCCGATTGATAAAGAACGGTGGGAAACAGCGGTTCACGTCGTGATAGTTGTGCAACGCGAGGCCGATTTGTTTGAGGTGGCTTTTGCACTGGGTTCGCCGTGCCGCCTCGCGTGCCTGCTGAACGGCGGGCAGCAGAAGTGCAATCAGGATCGCGATGATCGCGATCACCACCAGCAATTCAATCAAAGTAAATCCTCGTCGTGAAGTTTTCATGTCATCTGCTCAGGTGGGAGTGTGGGGGAGGGGCGGTTTCGGATTGTTCGAGTTCAAAACCGTGTTGTTCCAATTCTCGACGGCGATCGTTAAGAATGACATTGTCAATTCGTTGCAGTGCTTCCTTTCGCAGGGCTGGCGGACTGAATGAACGCGACCAGGTCAAGAATTTCTTCGGCCGTGTAGGTGTCCAGCAAGCCGACGGGCATGGTTGAGACATCGGCCGTAATACGTTCTTCGATCGATGACTTGCTGATCGTTTCAATTTTCTCGGGCTTCAGCAAATTGGGCAGCAGGCGAAGCTGATCGTCCGTTTCTTTGATGACAAGTCCGGTGAGCAGACGACCGTCATCAACCAGAATCATCTGTGTTTTAAACTCCTTGTGAATTTCGGCAGAAGGTTTGACGATCTGTTGCAGCAACTTTGAACCTTTGAATCGCTTGGTGACGTCCGACAGATCGGGGCCAAGCTTCGCCTCGTTGCCGCCGATCTTGTGGCAGCGGCTACAGGTCGCTTGTTCGAAGACCATCTTGCCTCGTTCGAGTGAACGCCCACTCAGTTGGTCTGGCGCTTTGCCAAAGTAGTGATGTTGCCACTTCTTGACGAATCGCCGCTTTGGTGCGGTGTCAATACTGGCGACGTACTCCAGAATCCGAATGAACATCTGGCCGTCGCGGTTTCGCTTTGGATTAGCCTTTCGGAACTCGTTCCAAAGCTGCCCGACGCGGCCCCGATTTTGCTGCGGCATTTCTTCCATTCGTTTGTCGACGTATTTTTGATGCGGCATCTTTGCGTAGGCTGCCGGCATTTCTGCCTTGTCAATCCTTGCAAACAGCGCTGAGTTGTCAGGCCTGGGTTTGCGAGACGTTGCCAGGTTGCCGATGTCATGGGTACCTTCGTAATGTTTCGGAGCGAGTTTCAGACCGTCACCTGCTGGCAGAATTTCCGGAAGTGAAATTCGGATCACGGCACCGACACCGCGTTCCATGTGCCGAGCCGGCCCCGATGTGCTTGTCCAGACGTTGCCATCGTCATCGAATTCGATCTCGCGTGTGTAGGAAACACGCGTCGGCAATCGGAACTCGACAAATGTCTCTGTTACAGGATCGAAGCGATTGATTGTGTCGTTGCCGGTTCCGCAGATCCACACGATGCCGTCTTTGTCCACGTTCAACGCGTAAGGAATCTGGTTCTCGGCGTCCGGCAATTCGTAGACCGTCCAGTACTCGGTGTTGGGATCGAACTTACCAAACACGCCCGAGCCGAACCCCGGAACCCACACCATTCCGTCGGGGGCAACGTGCAAACGGCGTGGTCCTCGGAAAGGTGGATTCCATTCTTTGATGTCGCCGTCTGCGACGTTCGGGTCGATGCGGCCAATGCGGTTTCCGTTCAGCTTGGAATACCAGATCATGCCGTCGACCGGCGAGTAGTCCAAACCATAGGGGGTGATACCACGAGACTCACCGCGGCCCGCGCCGATGGCCTGTCCAGCGCTCAACAGCTTATACTCTTTGACGACGTGAGTTGTCGGATGCAATGAGAAGCACGAATTTGAACCTGCGTCGGTATACCAGATCAGGCCCTCAGGATCGTTGGGGTTGATGCGAAGCGTGTGTGGGTAGCTACCGCGTTTCTTTGGCGCTTCGGCGCTGCTGTAGACTTCAAACTGTTTCGTCTGGATGTCGTAGCGGGCCATCTTGCCGCTGGCGCACATCGTCGTCCACAGGCTTCCGTCGTTGGCTGTTTCGATAGAGTGAGGTGCGTGGACGTGCGATGGGAACTCGATGGCTGTCTGTTTGCCTGAAGTGGGATCCAGGGCAATCATGCGGCGTTTGCTGATGTTGACTGCGTAGACCAGTCCGTCTCGACCGATTTCCAGATCGTGGAAGGAGCCTTCCAGCGGCTTGTCCATTTCCCACATCGTGATTGTGGCGGCAGACGCAAGTCCTGTCGGTGCCGGTGGGGGGACAAACTTCGGCCACTTGTTCACTGCATCGTCTTTGTAGGTGTTCATCAAGCGTTCAATGATGGTGTCCTGCGTATGCCGGTACAGGCCGCCAAACCCGTCCATCCGCCGCAGCATGGTTTCCCAGTCGACTGGTTTTTCCGGAGTGCGAAATCCGAGCGTCCCAAGCTGGTGACAGTACGAGCAGTTCATCTTGAAGTTCAGTCTGTCGCGCGGGTCATCGAAGGCCAGCATGCTGAAGGCACTGTTGGCCGGACGTTGAATTTCCAATTCTTCGCCGACAGCAGGGCGAGTTTGTATCACCATGTCTTTCGTTCCAGCCCCAACGCCGCTGGTCCACTCGTCGGAGAGCCCCATCAGCCGAGTGCGAATGTTGTGGGCCACAGGCCGCAAGCCGGAAATCTGAAATGATCCATCTTTCTGCGTGAACACGGACGTCCATTTTCTGTGCTCATCGTCAATGGCCGAGACCATGACACCTTCGACGCCTTCGCCTGACGAATCAACGACTAAACCACGAATCGAATGACCGGTGGCATCGGCGGCAGACGCATTAGCATTGAAGACGATTGGAAATGCCAGGCATAGCAGAGGGAGCAAACGGTTCATTCGAAATCTCCGGAAGTGTCCAGTACTGTGGTTTTGAGTATCAGGTTCCGGAATTCTGAATCCGGGACGTCGTTGAAAGTCTGCATCAACGCGTGCAAACGATTGATGTCTGTCGTGTCGAGCTTAGTGCCGCGATGAGTTTCGTTGGCCAGGACCGCTCGTAGTTGCGTCTTTGTAATCCTGCGATTGCGCAGCGATGGGATCGGCGGCTTTGATGTCGATTGCTGAAGACCAGGCAGGTGATGACAGGCAAAGCAGCGCCCTGCATGACTTTCAATGCCACTTTCCAAAGCAAATTTGAATCCCTGGTAAGCCTGACGGTTCATACCCGGTGGAAGCTTCACCAGGATTCTCCCTTCCTGATTCGCCAGACGTCCGAAGATGCGGCCGGCCAGGTCTTCCGCCGATTCGCCTTCTTCCGGTTTTTCCGGGATGCGATTCACGTAGATGAATGCGTCGAACGGCGATCGTCTGGTCGAATCAAGACGATGCACTTTTGTTGTCTTTTCAATGCTCATTTCGGTCAGGGGCTGCGAACCTGACTTGATCAGATGCCAGTCCGGTGCGTCAGCGATCACGCTTTCGTTGATCGTGAGCATCTGTCGCTTCAGTCGCTCGAAAACTTCGGGCTGCTGCTGTGAAATATCGGTCGTCTGTGACGGGTCTCTTGCCAGATCAAATAGCTCGAAGCGACGATGGACACCTGCCTTGATGGACGGAATCCACGACTCGTTGAACATGTTCAACTTGATGAATTGCCCTCGAATTCTGTCGGCGTCTTTGTTCTTGAATCCTTCGAACATCTGTTTGTCGAAGCCTCCGCCTGCGATTTCGTCATCGTACGTGCCGGCTTTTCGCAGTATCGCCTCAATCTGCTTCTTTAACGCGGCCATCGCTTCTTTGTCTTTGGGAAACTCGTAGCCGCGATGCGCCACCAGCGAGTACTTGCCGTCTCGCAGCGCCATCGACGGGCCAGACGCCGGCAGATGCCAGAACAGCGGCTGGTGTCGAGTGAATTTCCCTTTGCGGCCCAGCAACAGCGATGTGAGATCAGAACCGTCGAGGAACACGCCGCTGGGTTTGTCGATTTCCAGCAGCCCGCAGACTGTCGGCAGCAGATCGACCAGGCCGGCTGGTTCGTTCTCGACGATTCCGCCGACAATGTGTCCGGGCCAATGAAAGATTCCGGGGACTCGGATACCGCCTTCGTAATTTGATCCCTTGGTGCCTCGCAGATGTCCGACACGATCGGCGCGATAGCTACCGTTGTCGGAGGAGTAGATTATCAGCGTGTCCTCGGGCGCATCGACTTCATGCAGCTTCGCCAGCAGTCGGGCAATCGCCTGGTCTGTGTTGTCGATCGTGCCGGAATAGACCGCTGCCGGATCTCTTAGCTGGCCATATGCAGACACCATTTTATCTGGTGCGGCGATCGGAGCATGAGGTTCATGGAACCAGACGTTCAGGAAGAACGGCTTGTCGGAGTTGTGTTCTTCGTCCAGCCAGGAAATCGCTTCGTCAACCACGATCTGACAGGAACAGCCTTCAATCCTGCCAACTGGTTTCCCGTTGCGGAGGAAGTTTGTGGGGTTTTTATGACTGGGGTGTGCTCCGTTTGCCATCCCGAACCAGTAATCGAAACCATGATCGGCCGGTGTCAGCTTGTTTGGTTTCTGCGATGTGGGCATACCCAGGTGCCACTTGCCCAGATGGACGGTCTGGTAGCCGTTACTTTTCAGCACTTCGGCCAGCGTGACTTCTCGATCCAGCAACTGCGAGTTCTGTTCCCAGTCGGCGATCCAACTGTAGACGCCGCAGCGAAGGTGCTGTCTGCCGGTCAGTGTGGTGGCGCGAGAAGGTGAACACACGGCTGCACCGGAATAGAAATCTGTGAATCGCACTCCATTGGCTGCCAGCGAATCAAGCGTCGGTGTTTTGACGGGACCGTCGTAGCAACCGATATCCTTCCATCCCAGATCATCCGCCAGCAGCACCACGACGTTCGGGTGTTCAGCAGCACTAACGACGGTTGCTGGCAGGACGAGCGAGGCAAACACGACAAACTTCAACGCAGACCAACGCACAACACTGGCGGTTGTGTCTGCTGTGCCGCAGGCACTCGCCAGTACTTCGTTGTTACTTCTTTGTCGACGATTCATCTCATTGGTCCCGAAATAATCGTTTACAAGCGCTGTCGGCTTCGTTCCAGGTCGAAGCTGGAGTCTGCAACAGGAGTTGGGAAGTCATGGGGCATGCGTCAAACCGTATTGTTGGCGTAAATGGCAGCGACATCGTTCCGAAGTCGCAACAGTGACCCACCGAAGACATGTGACACCAGGCCAGCGCCGCCCGTATCGCAGACAATCTGGCGAGTCAGCTTGTCCCAATCACTCAACGTTCCATAGTCGAGGTGATCGGCAAGCCAGTCGAAATACCGTCGTCGGTTCCTGGACAGGTGCCAATAACCATTCGGTACTTTCCTGAAACGCCATGGTTTCCAGTCGATGTCCGGTCGGTATTCCTCAAACGCGGAAAGAATCGAACCGTGGTAATAGTTCGTCAGCAGGCCGCCCCCACGATGTTCATTGAATGATTTTTCCGTCAGCTGATACCAGTCTTCTTCGGTTTTAAGCTGTAACGTTCCTTGCAGCCACTGCATATACGCTTCACGATTCTCTGCCTCGTCCCAGAATCCTCGTGGAGTTTTTGAAAACAACCACGGCAGCCAGTCGTAGTTGGGCAGTATGTCACGCATCGCCTCCAGCACAGAAGAACCATAGAGTCGGTCCAGCACGGTCGCTCCGCTGTTCCTGAGGAAATCCTGATTCCTGATCTGATACCAGTCCACACAACGCACGAACCCGAGCTTTCCACCGAGCCAGTTCATGTAAGCGACGCGATTCCGGCGTTCGTGCCAGAATCCGTTGGGAACTCGCCTGTCGAGCCAAATTGGGTCTGATTCAATTGCACTGAGGTGTACGGACATGTTTATTGGTGTGTGCGCGGGTAAGCGATGGAACGGTGAGTGTGTGCGTGGTGGGATAGTGGGGGAGGCTAGGGCAGTTTACATATTGTTGTGGACGATACTGGCTCGTGGGAGTAACGAAACTGCTATTGAAAAGCGTTTTTCGCGGCCACAAGTCAGCGTGAAACGCTGTAACGGCCTGCAGTTTTCAGTTGTGATTCATTTTCGTCTGGTGGTACCAATTCGACTTCGGTGATTTCCAGACCGGATGGTCCGCCGGTGTTTGTGAAGACCCAGACGCCATCGAGGATCAGGCCATCGGGGCTGGCGGCCAGTTCGTCCCTGCGGTCATATACGGAAGGATCAATCGTGAATTGCTGCAGGTCATAGACTTCTTCGAAACTCCCGTTCCCGTCCATAGCTGCCAACGGCTGCTTTTCGTGAAGATCGCCTCGGAACATGCCGGCGAACTCGCCATTGGGATACGTAACTCGAATTCCGAAGTACACGTTCGCCTCTGACCGAAGACGTCCGCGAACCACGAATTTCGAGCCGGGTAGCACGACGACGGGCGAACCATCGGAACGGTGGATGGAAAGTCCCGCCAGGTACAGGGTGATGTGCGGAAACTTCGGCGGGATCATCGGGATGGCTTTCAACGACGCTAGCTGTTGCTCAGTGGCCGGTTGCCATTTTCCGTAGTTCTCTGGCTTCAGATGAAGCTGGCTCTTCCACGCATGAACCGAGCCGGGCACGAGCACAGGCAGCAGATCGTCATCTGTGTCAGTCGTGACGCGATGCTTCGCCAGGACGTTAACCTCACTGCCGTCGCTGAGTCTTCTGAGGCGAACTTTGCCCTCGCTCACGTTCAACATGGTCGAAGCGAGATTCGCTTCGACGTCGAATTGTGTACCCAACACCTCAAGCACAGCCGACCTCGTATGGATCAGCATCGGTTTTCCGACCTGTTGAGGTGTGACGTTGGCTGAGAGGCGTCCCTCACGCAGACGCAACTGCTTCTGCCCGAGATCCGCAAACGTCAGCATCGAAGTACCAGAAATCATCACGGTCGAACCGTCGTTGAACTGAAGTTCGAACCACGAGTCGGGCGCCATGCCTTCGATCGTACCGCCCGCCAGTTCCGTCCCGATTTTCACATCACGAACGATCTGCCCGCGGTCGCCGGTCCAGATCAGCGATCCACTCAATCCGGTGATCCTGGCAATGGACTCGTCCGAAACACGACTCTGGGTGGCAATGTTGTTGGTTTCAGGGATTCCACCCTCTGGATAACCCAGTTGGTAAATCAAGCCTGCCGAAAGCGCAACGATGACGACGGCAGCGGCGGCCAGCATCAGACGCAGGAATGTGGGCTTCGACGCCCACTGGCCATCCGTCTTTGCTCGCTCTGCCGCCAGCATGTCAGCATCGCGGGGGGAATGGGTACTTTCTCGCAGTGTCTCGGCAAACCGAGTATCCCACTCTGCATGCTCCACGAATTTCTTCCGCGCTGACGGATCGCTGTCGAGCAATTCCGTAAGCCGTTCCCTTTCTGAATCGTCCAGTTCACTGCGCAAATGGCGGTCGATCAGTTCTTCCAAATTGAGGTCACTCATGATACCTCCCCCAGACTGGTTTCCATACAGGACCGTACCTGCTTCTTGACGCGAAACAGCATTTTGCGGACAGCTTCCAGGGTCATGCCAATTCTCTGGCCGATCTGTTCGTAGCTCAATTCGTCAACAAACCGGGCTTTCAGAACATTCTGTCCACGCTCCGACACTCGCTGCAGGCAGCTTTCCATCGCTTCTCTGGAACACGCGGCGTCATCGTGGCTCTGGGCGGTCTGGAACTCGTCGAAGGCCGCGTCGATGGCATCATCCAGCAGACGCTCAGTCAGATTTCGTTCGCGATGATGGATCGACACCAAGCCAGTATCGAAGTCCCTTCCTCGAACTGATCGAATTTCCTGACCACGACCAGCATCGCTTCCTGCACCATATCTTCAGCGGCGGTATAGCTGCCCAGCAGCGAACGCGCGTAGGTCAGCAGCTCGAGGTGGTAGCGAAAAGCCTCTTTCAGCAGACGGTCGCGTTTTGCGTCGGAATCATTCATCTACGGTTAACCAGAGATTTCATGAGATCGTGGACACGTTGTTGCGAATTATGTCGCCGAATTCGTGAAAATCGCAGTAGCTCGGGGCCAGCGCCTGAAATAAGCGGGTAAGGGAGTGGCGAGTCCACTCCCTTGTAATCGCGATGAGGTTGATTCCTCATATTTACCGCCGT
>LWDU01001381.1_pt1 | contig 10425 bp, 4 predicted proteins | sample 727161 | NCBI WGS metagenome assembly LWDU01 (sample SAMN04566230, study PRJNA314399) | hydrothermal vent metagenome | isolation source: deep sea hydrothermal plume seawater | place: Mexico: Gulf of California, Guaymas Basin | collected 2004-07-11 | reverse complement strand
AAGCCCATGATATATTTTGTCAAATTGAAATAGTAGCAGAGGGTCTTGTTACAAATGACAATTGGTTACCTACAGGTAATACTACTAAAGACGGGGATCAATATACTCATACAAATGAGAAATCCGATGATACATTAATTGCAAATACTTCTAATTTTATAAGCCTGCTTGGGTTTTTTAATCCAACCACATCCACAAATGATTTGACAAAGGGTGCGAGTGCAAGTTATACTTCAGATGGAAAAGAATATGGAACCAGTTATCCAGGTAAAGAAGATAATCCTTTTAAACCTTCCAATGGAGGAACCACTAAGGCATATGAAACAAAGGGAGATCCGGCCGAAATAACAGGAACACAACCAACTAATTTAGGTAATAAAGATATTTGGACAGGAAGATTTGTTAGGTTTGATTTTGAAAGAGCGGGTGGCAACCCGGTTGTGCCATTACCTGAGTTTAGATATGTGACCGATTCCGCAGAAAAGTTTTATTACGCACCACAGGCTAATACTGCATATACTACTGGAAGTATAACTATTGCAAGTCATCCCATGCCGAATGTTGCAGAACCACGAGCAACACTTCCACAAAACGGATTGACCGATTCGGTAGCTGCTCTAACGAACGCAAGTGAAACTTTATCTGCAAGTTATCTTACAAGTCAAGGGGAGGTTTTAGAAGATACAACCTTCGTTCCAAATGTAGCAAACGCGGTTACTGGAACCGCGCCTGCTGATGCTACTTCTACTCTTTATAGATGGGAAGGTATCAGCGGATCCGATGGACAAATAACTAAACATGTATTAACTAATACGTATACTCAACTTGATGATGGTGCAACTCCGCCACTGGATAAAGGATGGACCAGCCCGCCAAACAATTGGTCAAATACAGTATTCACTTGTCTATCAAATTGGGTGGAACGAAAAATGACAACTAATGGGACTACCGCTAATACTGATGTTACTGAAATAGTAGCAACAGTATCTACTTTAGTTGGTTATGCAAAATTTCGTGATCCAATTACCACAGGGGGCGGAATGTCCGATTCGGTTTTTGATACTTATATAAAAGCAACGGCGGGCGGTGAACATCCAATTGTAACTAAACGAGATTTAGTAAGAGATGCTTTGGATGATTATTATACTCATTTAAAAATAGCTACTAGATCACATACAGGAACAATAGTAAAAGGAACAACAGGAGATTTTCACACCGTTGCTCATGGTAGTGCTAATGGAGAGATTGCTTGGGGAAACTTTTCTACAGAGGCGGCTCTTGTTTTAAGTAAGTGTCAAGCTAGAGTAACTGAAATTAATACACGTATTGGAGTACCAACATACTCTTCCCAAACAGGCGCGGCTATAGGCAATCCTCCAACAATTCGTGTAACTGCTGTACCATCAACGGGTGCCGGTGGCGCATTGGTTCCATACGGCAGATCACTTTATAATGCCTGTAATCTTTTATTGGGACAAGATGTAGATTTATTAGGTGGAATTATAAAAGATATTGCAAGTTTAACTGATTTAATTGGTATGGTAGAAACTGCCAGAAATAAATATGACATTTTTAGTGGAAGGGATAAAACGTATTAACATGGCACATCCAGAAAATGAGTGGGCAGAAGCCGAAATAAAAAGAAATGATATTCAAAGTTTATTAGATAATACTAAAAAACTTGCATCAATGTATTCAGACCTTCTTAAAGTAAAAAGAGAGGGCTGGGAAAACATATTAGAAACACAATTGAAAAGAGAAGAACTAGAAAAAAAGGAACAAAGTGGCTGAATGGAAAGCATATCAAATTGCAGCAGCAGGAGATATAGCAGCTCTAGCTGAAAGTGCTGCGGCCTTGGCAGATACAGTTAAATCTACTTTAACTCTTGCAAATTTAGGAATGTCAGCAGTCAAACTTTTAGCTCAGCTACAAAGTATTAATCCTCTTTTAATTGCATTAGATGCTCTGGCAGATGAAGTACTCAAAGAACTTGCTAACTTAAAAGAAGCAGGATATTATTATTTGTATGTAGATCCTTATTTTATAAAAAATGTAGCGGCAGAACCAGCGTTCACTTATGGGTTTGAACAATTAAGAGATGAGGGAGGGAAAAGACTTTTCTTATTAAAGGATGAAGATACTGGAGAATATAATGAAAAAGTAGAATCAGGTGGTTTCCCAACTCAAGCACAATTGGATTCAGAGGAGGCTAAACCTTTTTTAGCCACCCCTAGAAATTTAATTCCTGGTGGGTATAATCCATATGTAAATTCAACTATAGATCCGCTTGCAAGCATAAGTCCGTATCCTAAATTTTCAACAAGTCAAGTAGTAGAAGAATTTACAAAAGCATTCGATGATGAGGGAGATGTTCCTAGATACAAGGCTTTAGATTCTGCTCCTAAAACTGGTACAATAGTATATAACAAAAGTGGAGAGCCTACTTCAGGATGGGACAAGACTAAAGATTTCGGTTTAGAATTATTTGATATTGGTGAAGCTCAAGAAGATGGATCAACAATTAAAGATTATGTAGCAGCAAGAAAAGCCATCAATAATAGAATCTCATCAGGGAAACCTAATATTTTAGGACAAACAGAATTTGAAGGTGGTTCAGGAGCAATTGCTATTATTATTGCCGCTCCATCTTTTGATATATTTACAGAAACATTTGATGCATTTTCTAAAATGTTTACAGACATTCCTGAGTTTGCAGCGGCATCAGGTAAATCACTATTCGATTCTTTTGCTGAGATTTTAACTCCCAATGATATAGTAATAAAATTAACACAGGTTGATACTAATTATGGAGCATTTGTAGAAGGTGATGTAATAGGAGGAAAAATATATGGCGGACAAGCAGAAATATCATCTATTAATTCTAGTTCTATAATTGCTTCAACTATGTCTGCACAAAAAGAAATAAGAATGACTGATAGTTTAAGAAACGTTGTAAAGTATATAGAAACTGTTGATATCAACCCCGATGAACGTTGGGTTGATATGGAGGTCACAGCAAAACCAATTAGAAGTGCTGATGGATTAAATCCGTTTATTCCAGGAGATGATGTTTATGAAATGGAAAAGAGAGGTGACGCCGGAACAGGAGGAGATTTATTTCCTAATTATGTTATAAAAGGTATTAATACTGTAACTTTACCTAAACCAGAAAGAATATATCCAAAGTGTGGAAAAGTTGGTATGGAAAAATTAGCAGCTCTTCCAGATTCAACTCCACCAGATTTTGGAGGTATTCAGATAAAAGATATAGTTCCAATGTGGGGAGAATTTTTTCAACTGTTAGAAAACTTTGTTAAACAATTAAAAGGAATGATTTCAGATTCGGTCGCCTTTATTCAAGATATGATTGACATGATTGCAGGAATCGAAAAATTTCTAGCTGATTTAGTAGAGACTATCAACAGCTTTTTAGAATTCTTTAGTGTAACCTTACCTTCTACTGGAATATATGCACTTCGGATTCCAAATCAAGGTGGAGGTAATGATGGACTTAAAAGTGGAATTTCTGGAGCATCTGGACTGCCAGAATTAGGATACGCCGCAGGAATATTATTTGTAGGTACAGAAATCGGCGGCACAAACAACTCGATTAATAAGTATTATTTTTAATTTAACTAAATATTAAGAGCAAGATATGGCTACTACATACGGAAAACAATACGTAGACTTTGACATGGATTTTACAGTACATCCATCTCACGGAGATTTGTCTACAGTCAAAAAATCAACAGCTATTAGTAGGTCTATAAAAAACTTATTAAGCACAAAAATAAATGAAAGATTATTTCAACCAAACGTAGATAATGGTATTGATATTCTTTTATTTGAAAACTTTAATAATCTTACTTCTTCTAGATTAGAAGAGGCAATTAAATACGCAATAGATAAGTATGAGCCTAGAGCAGAAGTGACAAATATAACTGTAAAAGCAGAAGAAGAATCAAATGCGTATCTTGTAAGCATTACTTATGTACCAGATAATGATGTACAAGAAGCCAACCTAGAAGTTTATTTGGAGAGGACTTAGAATATGGCAGCCGAAGGTAAACTCAATATATCAGAATTAGATTTCGGGAAAATTAAAGAGAATCTTACAGGATTTTTAACTAGTCAGGCAGAATTTGTAGGATATAATTTTAAGGGTTCCTCTTTTGATGTTCTTCTTGATGTATTATCATATAATACACATTATAATGCATACTATGCGAATATGATTGCTAATGAAATGTTTTTAGATTCTGCTACTCTTAGAGATTCGGTTGTAGCAAGGGCTAAACATCTTGGTTATCTTCCTCGTTCAACAAAAGGTTCAAAAGCTTCAGTAACTCTTACTATTACTCCAACTGATTCCCCTGCCGCTATAAGCATTCCTAAAAATACTCAATTTCAAGGTGAAGTAAGTGGTGTATCATATATCTGGTGCACTCAAAATTCCCATTCAGTAAACATTAATGCTAATGGTGTTTATACTGTTGCTGGTGTATCACTCACACAAGGAATACCATCAACATTTAGATATACTGCTAATACAGGGGATATAGATCAAAAATTTATTCTTCCTAATGCAAACACAGATACGGATACTTTAACAGTAACAGTTCAGGTATCTGCTAGTGATACTGATTCAACGGTATATACAATAGCTAATGATATTACTACCATTAATTCATCTTCAACAATTTATTTTTTAGAGGAAGTTGATAGTGGAAGGTATGAAATTGAATTTGGAGATGGAGTATTAGGAAAATCTGTATCGAATGGAAACATTGTAATATTGTCTAGTTTAATATGTGATGCCAATACAACTAATGGTGCAAGGTCTTTTTCGGTTGTATCTGAAGTTGGAGGATATTCTAACGTAAAAGTTGTAACTACATCAACCGCGTCTGGAGGAGCAGAAGCCGCGGATGTTGAAGAAATTAAATTTAATGCTCCAAAAAATTATGAAGCTCAGAATCGATGTGTTACAGTTTTTGATTATATAACTGCGATTAAAAAAGATTATAGTGGGGCAGACGCGGTAGTTGCTTGGGGTGGAGAAGATTCAGATCCTCCAGTTTATGGAAAAGTTTATATTGCGATTAAACCAACATCTGGCGCAGTTCTTACAGAAGCCGCTAAAACGTTGGTCAAAAATACAATATTGAAAAAAAGAAATGTTGTTGGAATTTCTCCAGAAATTGTAGATCCAGATTATATGTATTTGAAAGTTAGTAGCACGGTTAAATATGATTCTGGTATGACCACAAATAGTGCTTCAGTACTTAAGTCAACAGTAACCACATCGGTTACAGATTTTGGAGCTACTAAATATTCAAACTTAATTAAGGCAATTGATGAAGCCGAAGTTTCTATTAAAAGTAATCAAACATCTATTGTTATAAAACGATATCTTTATCCACTATTAGGATCGAGTGCAGCCTATACTCTACCATTTTCTAATCAGATTTATCATCCTGATAATATGTTTTGGGGTGCTGTTACTAGTAGTGAATTCTCATATAAAGATTCTGTAAATACATTATGGACTGGATGTAAATTACAAGATGCTAATGGAGCTCTTCAAGTTTATAGACCTTCTGGAGAAGAACGAATTGTTGTTAATAATAATGTAGGAACAATAACGTATCTTACTGGTAAATTAGAACTTAAAAGCTTTAACCCGATTGCTATTGGTTCTGAGACTACAGGGAATACTACATCAATGGAGGTTTTTATTACTCCGGCTTCATCCGATATTTTACCTCTCAGAGAACAAATTATCTTAATCGAATCGGGAGATGTTAATATTACAATGTTGGAAGATGCAGGAACAGGTACATATATTAAAGGTTCTATATCAACTACTGATGGTTCAACTCTCTCAACTGGAACATAATCGTGGCCGTAGTCAAAGATAAAAAAGATGTATCAGTTTTAATTGAAACTCAATTCCCAGAATTCGTAACTGAAAAACATCCCAAATTCAAAAAATTCATAGAAAAATACTATGAATTTATGGAATCCCACCAACTATATTTTGGTACCACATTTACATTTAATGAAGATAAAATTGTAGATGAATCGGATGGCACAAGCTATTTTTTATATGAAGATGGAATAAACTCTATTCAATTAGAGTCAGAACGTGATACTGAAAATGACGCGAACATTCAATTTACAATAGGTGAAACCCTTACAGGTAATACCAGTCAAGCAACAGCCGTTGTTACTGGTACTAAAGGAAATACTGTTGCCTTTATAAAACCTTCCAATGATGCCTCTTTTAAATATGGAGAAAAAGTTACAGGTAGTGCCACTCGCGGATATGCAACCTTAGCAAATGGTGTAGTTGATGGAACGTTCCCAGATGGATCAATAGAATCTTTTAGGTCAAGGGGTGCAGGTGTTGCAGTAAGGGATTTGAAAAGGTCTCAAGACATTGATCTTGCAAGTGAAGGCCTTATTGATGTAGCATGGAAAAAAGAATTTTATGTGAATATTCCAAAAACTGCAACAACAGACCGCAGGCAACTTCTCAAACAAATGAAGGAGGTCTATAGGGCGAAAGGAAACGAATCTTCTTTTCATTGGTTGTTTAGAACATTATATGCTAAAACTGTGGGACATATTCCTGGAGTGTTACAAGAGATTGAATTTTATTATCCAGGAACAGATTTATTAAAAGTATCTGACGGAAAGTGGGTACTTGACAAGACAATTAAATTTACAACGGTTTCTGGAACCAATATTAGTTTATTTACTGGAAGAAAAATCACAGGAGGAACTTCCGGATGTACCGCATTAGTTGAAAAACAGGTTACTTATGCTGCGGGATCTCTTGAAATTACTGAATTAACTCTATCAAATATTATTCAAGGTGTTGTTGAGGATGTGTTAACCGACTTCACGGAAGCCGAAATAATTACATCAACAACTGATTCAGATGGATTATATGCAACAGCAACACTAACAGGTGTTGTACAAACTGTTACAATAGATGTTGGCGGAACAAATTATATAGTTGGAGATGAAATTCATATCACTAAAGGTGGTGGTTTTGGTGCACGAGCAAGGGTTTCATCGATTAAAAATGGTGTTGTTAATGGTATTACTATTATAGATTCTGGAGATGGTTATTCTGTTGGTGATACACTTAATTTTATTAATGAAGAAACTGGAGGAACCGGTGCTGCAGGAACAGTTAAAACAATTATTAAAACGACCGAAGTTCTAAAAAATACAGACCTTATACAAACAAATCAAGTTACTACTTATAGACTCACGAAGTTAAATGCTGCAGATTATGGATCAACATTTGTAAATCATAATGCTAACACTCATTTGTTTGGAAATTCTTCTTTAATATTTTCTGCCTCAATTAAATTAAATTCTGGAAAACTTTATAATGTACAAGGTGATTATAATGCCGCTTCACATATCCTTGCCGGAGATAGAATTGCAAAACAAGCAAGTATAAACACATCAGATAAAACAATTACACAATCTGTAAGGACTGTTACTCTTTCATCGGGTCTTTCTGAAACAGAAAAAATAGATGTTGTTGGTGGTAAACTTGTTTATGCAAATAATAGGATCAATATTATTACAGGCTTTTCCAGTAATAATGTTTTACTGGTGAAAGATGATCTTTCATTCGGAGTAGGTGAAAATTTTAATATTAATTATGCAAGTAATACTTATTGGGGTACAATTATTAGTGCCAGTGCTACAGAGATTTTATATTCAGTTGGTTCTCATTATCGTGGTTCTGATTTAGGTACTTTGACGGTACAAAATTTTGTTAATGATGATACTATTATAATATATGATTCTAAATTTACTAAATTGGGAGCTGCAGCGGCCGCATCAGGTATAGATGCACATAATATGCATAATGGCGTTACCTTTCAAGTTGGTAATACTCCAATTTCTAATACCACATCTTCTCTACATAATGGTGCTTTCAACATGACTACTGTTAATGTTGGAGCAATTGATACATTTACTCTTTCATCAGGCGGTGTAGGATATACATCATCACCTCCTGTTTCCGTTGCCAATAGTTATATTCCAACTTTAGGGAATGCATTAGATGTAGTAGGTGCACCCAATGCCTTACTTAATTTAAATTTACATTCATACGATACTGGAACAATTTCTCAAAATGGAACTATAATTACTTTAGATACTGATGGATCATTTCCAGACGCAAATTCTGGAGTACTTACACTCACATATGCAAATGGTACTACAGCCCAAATAACTGCAGTTACTAATTCTTCTACTTTAAATGTATCTACAGAGAAAATTTTTGGATTAGGTGTAGGTCCCTCTCCTGATAGGGAATCTTATTCTCTTTCATACATGGCTCATGCGAATAACATCACAAGGAATACCTTACTCTATAATGATGACTATTCTGCGAGAGGAAGAGTTCTTGACTTTATAGACAAATCTACTGATTATTTGAAACTCTCAAGGATAGGTAATCCAGTAATTGCCAATGGCAATACAACCCTTAGAGTAGATATGACTACCGCTCAAGATTTTGGTGGTGTTGTAGAACAAATATTATTAGAATCTAAGACGACCTCTTATGACCATGAAAAACTTTTAATTGAAGGTGATATAGCTGGCCACTTTTTAATAGAAGATAGTGTTACATTTCTTACTTTAACTAATACGGGTAATACTGTAGCTAGTCCTGCAGTAACGACACAAGATTTAGATGATGCTATCCTACAGGAAGATGGATCAAGATTTTATACAGAAGATACTACGGGTGAACGTGTTACCGCACACAGCAATTCTGTTTCCACATATACTACAGGAACTATTACACAATCTGGTCTCACAGTTACAGGAATAGGTACTGTATTTCCAAATGATTTTGTTCGTGGAACTATTACCTATGCAGATGACGCAACTTCAACAATTACAGGATATACTAATGCTACATCATTCACAGTAGAAGATTCTAAAACTATAAGTTCAGCACAAACATATTCAATCAGTTATAATCCTGTTCTAACTTGGGGAACAAGCCGTAACATTACAGTATCAACTATTGACCTCATGTTGATGGAAAATGGTGATTATGTTATAACAGAAGATGGAAATAAAATTTTAAACGAGGAGGCAGGAGAGTGTGGGGTTACCGTATCAGAAAACGGACACTATTTGAAGACGGGTGATAAGGTTAAGATTTCTGGATCTGAAACCTTAATTTTTAATGGTGTATGGCCGATTACTGTTGCAAATAATACTACTTACACTTATACTTTACCAGAAAATACAGGAGTAACTTACCCAAGTGGTACTATCAAGGCGACACCAGTTGCTTCTGCGTGGTCCGCCACATCAAATGCAGTTACAATGGATACTTCAGTAAAAGGTAAAAACGCCGTAATTGAAGTTTCTACTGTTGCAATTGGTTCAATAAAAGAAGTAAGTATTTATAATTTTGGTGCAGGATACGTTTCTACTCCAACAATTTCAACTACTTCTGGTGGCCAGGATGCTGTATTTACTTCGGGACTTGGTGCTCTTACAACATATGGTGGATATAATCTAGGTACAACGGGTACACTTAGTGGTGTACCAAAGGTTCAAGATAACAGATATTATCAGGCATTTTCTTATGTTGTAAAATCAGACTTTGATGTAAACCAGTACCGTGATGCAGTAAAAAGAATGACTCATCCTTCTGGTATGATACTGTTTGGTGAAGTGGCTATACGTAGTAATCTTTCAGCAAGATTGTTCAAATCTGCCGTTAATACTGTCGATGATTTGGGAACCATTGAACAGCCTGGCCTCGACAATTCTGGAAAAAAATATCATAACATTACTTTATTTCAGAATGCCATTACTACAGATGTACAATTTCAATCGTTTGGTAGTAACAATGAAGTAGAAATTTATACTGCTGATCATCCATGGCAAGCAATGTATGGGCGCCTGGAAACAGATGATGAAGTAAATTTACAGTTAGAGTTCTATGAGGAAATAGATTCTATAGCACGAACTAATTCCACAATGCATACAGTTACACAAACATTACACGGATTTGAAACGGGTGATGTAGTTGCATTTTCGGAAGTTCACCACCCCATAGAAAGACCCGTTACTACAAATATACAATTAGAAGTTCAAGTGCCCGTTAAAGAGGAAAATAGTCGAAATGATATTTTTCTGATAGAAGATCAGGCGAACTCATTTATAGCAATGGAAACGGCTTCTTCGATTATAGAAAGAGCAGATGGATGGATTGGTCAAATTACAGGACAAGAGTGGCAAGGAGAACATGTTATTACTACTGCTCCTACTACTAACACATATACTATTACTCCAACAAAAGATGATGGTGTTGGACAAATGTATGATGGACATCTTTATATCCAGCTAGAAGACCAAGCAAC
>LWDU01037826.1_pt2 | contig 10427 bp, 9 predicted proteins | sample 727161 | NCBI WGS metagenome assembly LWDU01 (sample SAMN04566230, study PRJNA314399) | hydrothermal vent metagenome | isolation source: deep sea hydrothermal plume seawater | place: Mexico: Gulf of California, Guaymas Basin | collected 2004-07-11 | reverse complement strand
CGCCCCCCGGTACGTGGTCGGACGACGGTGCGCAGGCTCTCGCGCTGTTGGATTCGCTCCTCACGAACGATGGACTCGCACCGGACGACCTCGCGCGCCGACTGCTCGCCTGGAGCGATGAGGGCCGCTACGCGGTAGACGAGCGCGTCTTCGACATCGGCATCCAGACGAGTCACGCGTTCCGTGCTCTCCGCGAGGGTACGCCCGCTCTCGACGCCGGCCCTGACGGCGAATGGGACAACGGCAACGGGTCCCTCATGCGCGTCCTCCCCCTCGCGCTCTGGCAAACCGGCTCCGACGCCGACCTCGTGCGCGACGCCCGGCTCCAGTCCCGCGTGACGCACGGCCACGTCCGCTCCCATCTCGCGTGCGCGCTCTACTGCCTCTGGGCACGGCGGATCGCCACCGCCCACCCCGCGCCGTGGGAGGATGCCGCCTCCACGCTCGCCCGGCTGGCGGCGCCAGCGGAGCGGGACGAACTGGACCAAGTCCTCGCGTACGACGGCGACCTGGGCACCGGCTACGTCGTGAGCACGCTGCACTCGGCGCGCGAGGCACTCCGGGCGGGCGGCTACGAGGCTGTCGTCCGGGCGGCCATCGCGATGGGAACGGACACGGACACGACGGCTTGCGTGGCGGGTGGCCTCGCGGGGCTGCGGGACGGCCCGGACGCGATCCCAGATCGATGGATGCGGGCGCTCCGGGGACGCGATATCGCGGAGCCGCTACTGGACCGGCTGCTGGCAGTCGCTAGACGGCCGCCAGCGCGCCGGTGGGGATCGTGCGGCCGACCGCCTCGGCGACGCGTCGGACCTGCTCCATCAGATCGTCGAACTCGTCGAGGTAGAGGGACTGCGGGCCGTCGCTGAGCGCCTCGGGCGGGTTCGGGTGCGTCTCGATCATGAGACCATCCGCGCCCGCGGCGACGGAGGCGCGCGCCATCGGCGTGACCTTGTCGCGCAGGCCGACGCCGTGGCTGGGGTCCGCGATGATCGGCAGGTGGCTCTGCTTCTTCACGACCGGGATCGCGGAGAGATCGAGCGTGTTGCGGGTCGCCGTCTCGAACGTCCGGATGCCGCGCTCGCAGAGGATCACGTTGGGGTTGTCCTCCGCGAGGATGTACTCCGCGCTCTGTAGCCACTCGTTGATCGTGGCGCTCATGCCCCGCTTGAGCAGGACCGGCATCTTGGTCTTCCCGATCTCCTGCAGGAGCGGGAAGTTCTGCATGTTGCGCGCGCCGACCTGGAGGGTGTGCGCGTACTTCGCCACGACCGGGATCTGGCGCGGGCGCATCACCTCGGTCACGACCTTCAGGCCGTAGCGGTCCGCCGCCGCGCGCATCATGCGGAGACCCTCTTCCCCGAGGCCCTGGAAAGCGTACGGCGAGGTGCGCGGCTTGAACGCGCCGCCCCGGAGGATCTTTGCGCCTGCCCGCGCGACGCGCTCTGCGGCTGCTTCGATCTGCTCCTCACTCTCGACGGAGCACGGCCCGGCCATCACCACGATCTCGTCACCGCCGAACGTCACGCCGTCCACGTCCACGAGGCTCCGGTCCGGGTGCCACTCGCGCGACGCCAACTTGTACGGGCTGGAGATGCGGAAGACGTCCTTGACGCCCTCCAGCACTTTGATGTGGCGCACGTCGAAGTCCGGCTTCACGCCGATGGCCCCGAGGACAGTGTGCTCGGCTCCCGTAGAGCGGTGCACGCCAAATCCGTACGCGTCCAGCCGCTCGATCACGGCTTCGATCTGGGGCTCGTCAGCGCCCCGTTCCATCACGACGACCATGTCGGTCACGGCTCTACTAGGTTTCAGGCGAAAGTGAAAGTACGCTCCGCCCTCCCCCGCGTTGCCGCATCCGGGCAATCCATCACGTCCTCACGAGTCGCCCCGCCTGTGGGAGCGCGCTGCCCGGGTCGGGTCCTGGCATGGCGGCCTGGATCGCGGCCCGCGTGAGCGGGGCGGGGAGCACGCGCGTGCCGGCCCATGCACCCGCCGTGAGCGCCAGCGCGGCGAGGGCCACCACCGCCCGGCTGGCGGAGACGGCGCGCAGGAGCGAGAGGTAGCGGATGACGCTGATCGTTGTGAGTGGCAGCAGCGCGATCATTAGAAGCCACTCGCTTCTCGGCAACGCGAGCAACAACGCACCGCCCGAGAGCGCCGCCAGCCCGAAGACGACCATCGATCCGATGGCCTCTGCTCCCTTTTCCGCTCGCCGGCCGCCTCGCGCCACTTCGACCGTGAGCACGGAGGCGGCAAGGAGCAGGAGGCCGAAGGCGAGGAGCAGAAACACGGGTCGTCAGAGGGTCCGGTCGGAATACAGGGTGGCGAGGGTCTCGGCTGCGAGCGCCGGATCGTGGGCCGGGGCCTGGCACGCTCCCGCGATGCACACGTAGGCGGTCGCCCGCCCGTCGATGCCGGTCATCTCGCGAGTGAACGGCGCGAGGCCCGCGAGCGCCTCGGAACGATACAATCGGAGCGCGCCCGGTGCGTAGACCTCGCCCAGTGCCGCCGCCAGCGCCTGGCGCCCCTCGCCCTCCGTGATCACGATTTCGGGGAGCGGTCCGAGCAGGAGCTGTGCGCCGAGCAGGTGCGCCGCGTGTCCCGAGGGCGTCGCGAGGAGGCGCGCGTCCGAGGCGAGGGCTCGCTCTGCGGATTCTCGCAGGTCCCCCCGACCCGTCGCGGCCGCGAGGCGGAGGCCGTTCAGGATCGCGACGGCGTGACCCGACGGCAGCGCCCCGTCGTCGAGCGCCCGCTGGCGGACGAGCACATCGGCCGACTCGTCGGTCAGGAAGAAGCCGCCGCCGTCGGCCTCGAACCGCTGGCGCATCGCGTCGTGGAGATCGGCGGCACGCTGGAGGTAGGACGCGTCGCGCGTTGCGGCCGCCAGTTCCATCAGGCCCCAGACGAGGAACGCGTAGTCGTCCAGCATCCCGGCGATGGCCGCCTCGCCCTCCCGCCAGCGGTGGAGCAGGTGACCGTCGGGATCCATCAGGTGAGCCCGGAGGAACGCCTCCGCCCGGACGGCCGCCTCGGTGAAGTCCGGACGGGAGAGTGCACGTCCCGCGTACGCCAGCGCGGCGATCGCGAGCCCGTTCCAATCCGTCAGGATCTTGTCATCGAGGAGCGGGCGGGGTCGCGAGGCGCGAGCCTCCAGGAGCCGCTCCGCCATCGAGCGCCGTTGGCGCTCAGCGTCTTCCGCCGACACGCCGATCGTTGCCGCCAGCCGGTCGAGGTCGTCCGGGAAGTGGAGCACGTTCGCCCCGGTCCGCTGGCGGGTGGCCTCGTCGACGTAGTTGCCCTCTGCTGTGGTGCCGAAGAGGACGCGCGCAGCGTTCAGCTGGTCCTCGCCGAGCACACCCGCAAGCTCCGACTCGGTCCAGACGTAGAACGCACCCTCCTCGCGCCGTCCCGCGGCGTCCAGGCTGTCCGCGTCTTCCGCGCTGGCGATGCCGCCATGGGGCTGCTGGAGGTCGCGGACTACGTACTCCAGCGTGCGCTCCGCGGCGTGGCGCATCTCCTCGTCGCCCGTCAGTTCCCAGGCCTCGGTCCACGCCATCGCGAGGCCCGCCTGATCGTAGAGCATCTTCTCGAAGTGCGGGAGCAGCCACCGCGCGTCGGTCGAGTAGCGGTGCACGCCGCCCGCCAGCGCGTCGGTGATGCCGCCTCGCGCGATGCCCCGGAGAGTGCGGACGGCCATCTCCGCTGGCTTCGGATCGCCCGTTCGCCGCGATTGTCGGAGCAGGAACAGCAGCGAGTGCGGCGAGGGGAACTTGGGCTGGCGGCCGAAGCCGCCGTGCGCGGGATCGAATCGCGAGGCGAACAGCGAGACGGCGCGCGCGAGGTCGTCTTCTGAGACGGGCTGCCCTGCCTCGGTGCGGACGAGCACCTCCTCCACCACGTCGCGCACCTTCGCGGCCGATGCCACGATGTTCTTCCGGTCGGCCGCCCACAGCTGGCGGACGCGGTCGGCGAGATCGATCACGCCGATGCGACCGGACCGGGAGTGCTTCGGCAGGTACGTACTGACGTAAAACGGCTCGCGCGTGTCCGGCGTGAGGAGCGCCGTCAGCGGCCAGCCGCCGTGGCCGTTCAGCGCGAGGCAAGCGGCCATGTACACGCCGTCCACGTCGGGCCGCTCCTCGCGGTCCACCTTGATGCAGACGAACGCACGGTTGAGGGCCTGAGCAGCCTCCGCGTCCTCAAAGCTCTCCTCCTCCATCACGTGGCACCAGTGGCACGTGGCGTAGCCGACGGAGAGGAATACCGGCACATCGCGCCGACGCGCTTCCTCGAACGCCGCGTCCGACCACGGCCACCACTCGACCGGGTTGTGCGCGTGCTGCAGGAGGTACGGACTCTTTTCGGAGGCGAGGCGATTCGTAGGCATACGGAGCGGCGGAGGGACTGGCTGAACGGCCGCCCGCGCCTCGCGATCCCGTCTCCTCATCCCGCTGGCGACCGCCGCCGCCAGCGGCGGCGCTCAGCCTGCGAAAGCGTCCTTGACGCGGGAGAAGAACGACTTCTTCTTCCGCTCCGGCTGCGGCTGGAACTCGGGCTCCATGCGGAGTTGCTCCAGCGCTTCCTCTACGGCCGGCGAGAGGGTCTGCGGCGTCCAGATGTGGACGTGCACCATCTGATCGCCGGTTCGGCCGCCGCCTACTTCCGGGAGGCCACGCCCCCGCATCCGGAGCACGCGGCCACTCTGGATGCCCGCGTCGATGCGGAGCGTGGCGCGACCACGGAGCGTGGGGACTTCGACTTCCGTGCCGAGCGCAGCGTCCGGAAACGAGAGGTGGAGGTCGTAGAGCACGTCCAGCCCATCGCGGGTGAAGTGCTCGTGGGGCGTCTCGGCGATCTCCACGCGGAGGTTGCCGGCCGGACCGCCCCGGACGCCCGCATTGCCGGCTCCGCGGATCTGGAGGTAATGCCCAGCCGATACGCCAGCCGGGACCTCGACCGTCACGGTTTCCTCGCCCTTCTGCCGTCCCTCGCCCCCGCACGCCTCGCATTTGGAGACGACGATGCGGCCCTCGCCCGCACACGTCGGGCAGGTCTGGACGTTGACGAACTGGCCGAGGATGGAGTTGGAGACCGTGCGCACCTCGCCCTGCCCCTGGCAGGTCGGGCACGTCTCGTAGCCGGCGTCGCCCTCGGCGCCGCTGCCGTCGCACACTTCGCAGGGCGTGAACTTGCGCAGCTTCAGCTGGCGCTCCACCCCATCGGCGATCTCTTCGAGCGTCAGCTCCAGGCGGACGCGGAGGTCCGAGCCCGGCCGCCCTTGCCCCCGGCGGCGACGGGCGCCACCGCCGAAGCCGCTGAACCGCGGGTCCTGCCCGAAGATGTCGGAGAAGGCGGAGAAGATGTCCGAGATGTCGTTGAACGGCGCCTGCTGGCGGCCCGCTCCGCCCATGCCTTCGCGGCCGAAGCGGTCGTAGCGGGCGCGCTTCTGCGGGTCGGAGAGCACCTCGTAGGCCTCGGCCGCCTCTTTGAAGCGCGCCTCCGCCTCCGCATCGCCGGGGTTGCGATCCGGGTGGTTCTCCATCGCCTTGCGGCGATACGCCTTCTTGATCGCGTCCGCCTCAGCGTCGCGAGCGACGCCGAGGATCTCGTAATAGTCGCGGGCGGTGTCGGTGGCCATAGAGAAGGCTATTGCGCGACGATGACGCGCGAGTGACGGAGGATGCGGTCGCCGATGCGGTAGCCGGGCTGGATCTCCGCGAGGACGGTGCCGGAGGGCGTATCGGCGTCCGGCGCGGGCTGTTGCATCATGGCCTCGTGGAGCTCTTCGGAGAAGGGCTCACCCACGGCCTCGATGCGCTCCACGCCGAGGCGCTGCAGCGTGTCGCCGAACTTTTTGTAGACGAGGTCGATGCCCTCCGAGAGTGCGTCGAAGGCGCCCTCGCTCGCCTCGCTCTGCTTCGACTGGCGGCGCGCGGCGTCGAGCGACCGGCGGAGGTCGTCGAACACGTCGAGGAAGGGGCGGGCCTCGTTGGCCTCGCGCTGCTGCTCCATGCGGCGGCGGTAGTTCTGGAACTCCGCGGCGCGGCGCAGCAGCTGGTCCTGGAGGTCGGCGTTTTCCGCCTGGAGGCGGCCGATCTCCTCGGACTGAGCGGCGAGCTCGTCCACGGCGCCCACGGCCACGTCGGCGGCGTCTTCCTGGTTCATCTGCGGTCGGATTTCGTCACGGACGTCGTCCTCGCGCGAGGGAGTCGAATCGGTCGGCATCCGTAAGGGGGTTAGTCGGGGGAATCAGAGAGGAGCCCCGCGACGGCCTCCACGAGGGCGACAGCGCGGGGGTAGTCCATTCGGGTCGGGCCGATGACGGCGACGGCGCCGCGTGCCTCACCCTGGCGGTAGGGCGCGGTGACCACGGAGTAGGCGGCCTCGCCCACCTCGCGGCCGATGAGAACGACGGCGCGCTCGGGCGTGCCGGGCTCCAGCACGGCGGGTTCTTCTAGCAGGTGCACGATCACGTCCTCGCTCTCCGCCAGTTCCACGACGCCACGCACAGACTCCGGCTCGGAGAACTCGGGCTGGCGGACGAGGTGCTGCGCGCCTGCGATGGCCGCCCGCCGCGCGGGCGATGCCTCGCGGAACAGGTCGGGCGCCTCGCGGAGCACCACGCGGACCACGCCCGTGCCGTCGGCGTCCGCGAGGTCCTGGAGGCGGTCGGCTCCGGTCTGGCGAATCTCGCCGAGGGTGAGGCCCGCCAGCCGCTCGTTGAGCCGCTGCACCACGCGGTCCAGCCGCGCGGAGTCCACGGGGATCTCCACCTCGGCCTGGACGGTCCGCGCGAGCCCGCCCCGGATCGCGAGCACGAACAGCACGCGGTGCGTGGAGAGCGCGACGATGTCGAGCCGTTCGAGGACGCCGGTCGAGAGGCGGGGCGTCAGCACCACGCCGAGGAGCTGCGCCAGCCGGCCGAGGAGCCGGGAGGAGTCGCGCGCGACGGCCTCCAGATCGCCCAGCCGGCGGCGGAGGCTCTGCCGGAGGAGGTCGGCCTCTCGGGACGAGAGGCCGCGCACATCCATGAGCTGGTCCACGTAGGTGCGGTAGCCCTGGGCGGTCGGGACGCGGCCTGCGGAGGTATGAGGATGCCCGAGGTAGCCGGCGTCTTCTAGCGCCCGCATCGTGTTGCGGAGGCTGGCGCTGCTCAGCTCGAAGTCTTCCGCCAGCGCCTTGGACCCGACGGGCGCCGCGCTGGCGATAAACCGTTGCACGATCCGCTCCAGCACCTCGCGCTCGCGCGCCGAGAGCGGCGCGCCCTCCCCTTCCGCGCCGGAGGCGCGATGCGGGCGACGAAGGGAACGGGGCGAGACGGACATAGGGAAGACCTCGCGAACCTGCCGGATGATATCGGCGGGGACTGGCGGCGGCTCAAAGAACGGACGAGCCGCCGCCGGGTTGTCTGAGCAATAGCGGAATTTCCGCCCTTAGGCGCTTCTTGACGAGACGGCTCCGCCCCGCTGGCAGTCGGCGTCAGGCGCCGCCTCGGGACTGGCTCCACCCCTCCGGATCGCGCCGCCAGTCCTCCAGCGTCTGGATCGCCGCGTCGTCCAGCAGGCCGTCCTCGCGGGCGACCTCCAGAAGGGCCGGGAAGTCGGTGAGCGTGCGGAGCGTGAAACCCGCGTCGGAGACGGCGTCGGCCGCGGCGTCCAGGCCGTAGGTGAACACCGCCAGCACGGTCTGCACGAGCGCGCCGGCGTCCCGGAGCGCCTCCACCGCCGCGATCACGGAGCCTCCCGTGGACACGAGGTCCTCCACCACGAGCACGCGCTGGCCGTCGGTCACGCGGCCTTCGATCTGGTTGCCCTTGCCGTGGGCCTTCGCCTGGGAGCGGACGTAGCTGAGCGGGAGATCCAGCCGGTCCGCCAGGAGGGTCGCGTGCGGAATCCCCGCGGTGGCCGTGCCCGAGACGGCGTCCGCCCCGCCCGCGCGCCGCGCGAGGGTGACGAACCCGTCCGCCAGCCGCTGGCGGACGTCCGGGTGCGAGAGCGTGAGCCGGTTGTCGGTGTAGATCGGCGAGAGGCGGCCGCTGGCCCAGGTGAACGGCTCGTCCGGGCGGAGGGTGACAGCCCCGATGCGGAGCAGGTCGCGGGCGACGGCGGTGGCGATGGACATGACGAAGGGGATGACTGCCGGAAGGTCCCGCCAGCGGGTGGCCGCGGGCAAGCCTGGGTGAACACCGGAACGCGAGGGGGGCGCACCGTGTCCCCCACACGGTAGCTTCCCGTTCCCCTATCGCACACGCCTCATGTCGTACATCGTCTCCGTTCACGCCCGCCAGATCCTCGATAGCCGGGGCAACCCCACCGTCGAGGTGGATGTGCTCACCGAAAATGGCGCCCTCGGCCGCGCCGCCGTGCCCTCCGGCGCCTCCACCGGCGAGTACGAGGCCGTCGAGCTCCGCGATGGCGGGGATGACTGGATGGGCAAAGGCGTGACCCAGGCCGTCGTGAACGTCAACGACGAGATCGCGCCCGAGGTGGAAGGCCTGAGCGCGATGGAGCAGGCCGCGCTGGACTCCGCCCTCCGCGAGCTGGACGGGACGGAGAACAAGTCCCGGCTCGGCGCGAACGCCCTCCTGGGCGTCTCCCTCGCGACGGCTCGTGCCGCGGCACAGGAGGCCGGGCTTCCGCTCTACGCCTACCTCGGCGGCGCCGGCGCCCGCACGCTCCCTGTCCCGATGATGAACATCATCAACGGCGGCTCCCACGCCGACAACTCCGTGGATTTCCAGGAGTTCATGGTGATGCCCGCGGGTGCGACCTCGTTCTCGGAGGGGCTTCGGATGGGCGTCGAGACGTTCCACCACCTGAAGAAGGTGCTGTCGTCGCGCGGGTATTCCACTGCCGTGGGTGACGAGGGCGGCTTCGCACCGAACCTCAAGAGCAACGAGGAGGCCATCGAGGTCATCTTGGAGGCGATCGAGAAGGCCGGGTACCGCGCGGGCGAAGACATCTACATCGCGCTGGACCCCGCCGCGAGCGAGTTCTACTCCGATGGCGCCTACGTATTCCACAATACTGGGCCAACTGGGTAGACGAGTACCCGATCATCTCCATCGAGGACGCCATGGACGAGAACGACTGGGACGGCTGGCGCGACCTCACCGACCGCTGCGGCGAGACGGTGCAGCTCGTCGGCGACGACCTGTTCGTGACCAACACCAAGCGTCTCCAGCGCGGGATCGACGAGGACGTGGCCAACGCGATCCTGATAAAGCCCAACCAGATCGGGACGCTGACGGAGACGATGGAGGCCGTGGACCTCGCGCACCGCTACGGCTACGCCTCGGTGATGAGCCACCGCTCCGGCGAGACCGAGGACACCACGATTGCCGATCTGGCGGTCGCGCTCGGCTGCGGCCAGATCAAGACCGGCGATGGCGAAGTACAACCAGCTGCTCCGGATCGAGGAGCTGCTGGGCGCCAGCGCCATCTACCCGGGCATGGACGCGTACCGCTTCTAGGCCAGGCCGTCAAGACCAGAAGGGGGCGCGTCGCGAGGCGTGCCCCCTTTGCTGTCTACCAGCCCATGTCGCGCCCGAGGATCTCCGCCAGCCGGCGGTTGGACTCGGCGAACTCGTCCGCCAGCTCGCGGCGGAGGCCGGGGTCCAGCGGCGCGTAGCTCCGGGCGTTGGGCGGAGTGAACGAGGGCGGATCGAAGGGCTCGATCTCGAAGAAGTCCGTCAGCTGGCGGAAGGCGCGGGCGGGGTCTTCGCGCGCGTCCTCGCTGCGGACGACGAGCGTGCGCTCGCGCGGGACGTGGGCGAACCACCGCTCCAGTTGGTCCGCGTAGCGGCTCCGGAGCATGTAGCCGAAGATTCGGATCGGGTGGCTGATGTAGTCCGGGTCGGCGAGCATCTTCTCCCACTCCCCTGCCACGCGCTCCGGCTCCGCCGCCACGGCGTCCCCGAACGAGAGCGTCTCGTACTCGCGCGCCACCATCATCTGGTAGTTGGAGTACGCCCGCGCGACGGGGTCGCGGAGGAAGATCACGAACCGGGCATCGGGCAGGTCTCGCGCGATGCGCTCGGGTGCGCGTGGGTCGAAGACGTAGTCCGGCGTCGCGTCCATCACGCGGACGGGCAGCCCGAGCTTGTTCTGCTGGCGGCGGCGGCTGACCTTCAGCGGGTAGAGCGCTCGGTACCAGATGGGACCGCGGTGGTAATGCCGGTCGAAGTAGTGGCTCTCTTTGACCAGCCCGCGCATCACCTGCGGATGCTCTGAGAGGAACCGGAAGAACGGCGTGGTGCCGCCCTTCTGGACGCCCGCGATCACGAGGTCCGGGCGGGCACGGAACGCGCTCGTGCGCTCGCGCACGGGGATCAGGACCCGGTTGCGCAGCTTGTAGCGGAGAGAGTTCGACGGCGACGACGCCGGGACTTCGATCTGCATCAGTACGAGTAGACCGGATCGAGG
>LWDU01041982.1_pt2 | contig 10428 bp, 10 predicted proteins | sample 727161 | NCBI WGS metagenome assembly LWDU01 (sample SAMN04566230, study PRJNA314399) | hydrothermal vent metagenome | isolation source: deep sea hydrothermal plume seawater | place: Mexico: Gulf of California, Guaymas Basin | collected 2004-07-11 | reverse complement strand
TAGAAACATTGATGTATAATTTATAGAAGGAAGCATAGAAAGTGTCTATACTTACGCAAGTTTTATCTTTTTTTGATAAAGATGAAAAAATTGAAGAGTCGGAAGTCTCTTCTGAGACAGTCGTTACCGCGACCAGTGAACCAAAATTAAAAACTAAAGAGGAAAGTACAAAAATGGCTAAAATTAATAAAATGTGTGTGGGTGAATCATTAATCGGTGAGGGGAATGAAGTTGCCCATATTGATTTGATTATTGGTCCACGTGGTAGTGCAGCAGAAACATCTTTTGCGAACTGTCTTACTAACAATAAAGACGGTTTTTCAAGTGTTTTAGCAATTGTTGCTCCAAACTTGATGGTTAAACCTTCAACTGTAATGTTCAACAAAGTGACTATTAAAGGTTCTAAACAAGCTGTTCAAATGTTTGGCCCAGCACAACGTGGTGTTGCAATGGCGGTTGCTGATTCTGTTGAAGACGGTACTATCCCTGCAGAAGAAGCGGATGATTTATTCATTGCAGTAGGTGTCTTTATTCATTGGGCTGCTGAAGATGATGCGAAAATCCAAGAATACAACTACGCTGCAACTAAAGAAGCGTTGGCACGTGCTGTAGCGGGATCACCAACAGCCGCTGAAGTTGTAGCCGCTAAAGGTGAAGCGACTCATCCTTTCGCAGCTAACTAAAATAGACCAGAATAAAATCTGATTTATTTCGGAAAGATACCTCGGCAAATCCGGGGTATTTTTTTGCCTGAAATTTAACGAAGGGTTTATTTTTGGGCTAATTGGGTAATGATATGGCGATCAATTTGTTTATTATGAAGGGCGCTGGCGATTAATGCCGTCTGGATATGACATTGTTGAAGTTGCTCCAGATCTTTGTGTGAACGAATACCACCCGCTGCAACGAGATCAATGTCTGGGCGTAGTTTTTTGAGTATGGCGAGCTGATCAAAATCAGGGCCTTGATTTCCTCCGATACGGTCGAGGGTCATGGTAATCACGGTATCAGGCCAAAGTAGTGGTTTTTGAAACAAGGTGGCGGGTCCTAAGGGTAGATTGTGAGTGAAATCCAGCGATAAAATGAAGGGGGGGTAATGAGCGAAGTGGTCATCGGTTAGCGGGGTTGTGGGATTAAGGCTTTCGCTACCAATAATGGGAATAAGTTGTTGATGCGTGAGTGTTTCAGCAGGCAATGCGCCTTGATCAATCCAAAAATTAATTTCTGAATAGTGCGTTAATAAGTCAATAATGAGAGGGTTGTTATGACCCGAATTCATAATGGCATTTAAATCAGCAATGTAGATAGTGTCGAAGGCATATAATGATAAAAAATCATTAATAACCTGTTTAGGTTGGCTCGATTTACACAGTGCGCTATTAACCGGTTGATAGTGTTTTCGGAGGCCATTTTTTGCATGAACCACATGGCCGTTTAAGAGGTCGATAACAGGAATTAATCTCATGGCTATACTCTACGTTATGACCCAAGGAATAACCAGTTACAGGACTGAATTGCGATGAGAATTCTGGTCTTTGAATTTATTACCGGTGGTGGATTTAATCAGCAGTCTTTGCCCGATTCATTAGTTCAAGAGGGTGAGCTGATGCGTTCGGCATTGCTTTTGGATTTATTGGAAATACCCGCCATAGAAATAAGATTACTACATGATCAGCGCTTACCGCTTAATAAGAGTTTGCTTGAAAATCAGGTGATTGAAATTATTCCAGTTGCGGCTACGCAAGATTTTTGGCAGCTTCTAGCCGAACAAGTCTCTTGGGGTGATGCCGTTTGGCCGATTGCGCCTGAAAGTGAAGGTGTTTTGGCGGCGATTAGTCATTGGGTGGAACGTTCTGGATTGAAGTTGCTGGGGTCTTCTTCTGAGGCAGTAGCCTTAACGGCAGATAAGTATCGTTTGTATAAACATTTGGACTATTACGGGATTCCTGTTGTTAAAAGCTATACCTGTGCGGAGTTATCTCTTTTGCCTTCCGGCCCTTGGGTCTTAAAACCACGTGATGGTGTTGGTTGTGAAGGGGTGTGTAAGATCAATTTAAAGGCGGATTTTAAGTTCTTAAAGAATGCTGAAAAGTTTATTATTCAGCCTTTTGAGCGGGGGAAATTATTGAGCTTGTCGTGTTTGTTTATGGATGGCCAAGGTGTTTTGCTTTGTATTAATGAACAATGGATTAAACAAGTCAAGGCGGCTTTTTCATTAGAGCGAATAACGGTTAATGTTGGTCAGGGGGATCCAGATTTTCCTCGGTTAGTCGCACAATTAGCCAAGGTTGTTCCAGGGTTATGGGGCTATGTAGGGATAGATTTAATCGTAGCTGAAGAGGGGTTTAAGGTTTTAGAAGTTAACCCTCGATTGACAACATCATACGCGGGTATCCGTGCGGCATTAGGGGGTAACCTCGGTGCGAGTATTGTAGCTATGCTGACAGGAGCAATGAATTATACCGCGCAGTATGATCAATCTGTAATCGTTGAAATACCACAGGAGGAAAAGTGACTAATAAGGTTGTAGGGTGGGATATTGGCGGTGCACATGTCAAAGCAGTGCTCATAGATTTGGATAATCAGGTTATTCGAGTGATCCAGCGGCCCTGTCCATTGTGGCAAGGGTTGTCTCATTTACAGCGTGCAGTGGCTGAAATAGTTGAGCAGTGGGGCGATTTATCAGGGCCCCAAGTGATCACCATGACGGGGGAGTTAGCCGACTTGTTTAACAATCGGGAAGAGGGGGTTAATCAGCTCATAAAAACGATGTCAGAAATTCAGTTTGAGCAACCCTTGTGGATCTATGCTGGGAATGTATCCTTTTTACGTCCCTCAGAGATTAAAGCCCATCATATTGACCACATCGCATCGGCAAATTGGCGCGCGAGTGCGCGCTATAGTGCAGAGCAGAGGCGCGCCGGATTATTCGTGGATATGGGGAGTACGACGACAGATATTTTGTTGTTTAGTAATGGCCTTATTCAAGGCGGGGCGATCACTGATTTTCAGCGCTTGTGTTCTAGGGAATTGATTTATACAGGTATTGTTCGAACACCATTAATGGCCATTACCCAGACCATTGATTTTAAAGGTCACGAAGTCGGCGTTATGGCGGAGCACTTTGCTACGATGGCTGATGTTTATCGTATTATTGGATCATTGGATGAAAGTCACGACCAATTTCCTGCTGCCGATGGTGCTGATAAAACGGTATCGCATAGTATCCGTCGTTTAGCACGGATGATAGGCTGTGACGTTAATGATCATCATGTGAGTGATTGGAGGGCGTTAGCGCATCAATTTAAAAACAGGCAGATGTTAAGTATTAAAGGTGCTATTGAAAAACTCGGAGTTGCTGAACTTGCAGCGGCTGATAGCTGTTTGATTGGCGCAGGTATTGGTCGATTTTTGGTTCAAGAAATAGCCGAAGAGATGGCGCTTGATTATCTCGATTTTAATGATTTATTTCCAGAGCAGCAGCAAGGGTCGGCGATGAGTTTAGCTGATTGTGCACCCGCTGTTGCCGTTGCGAAGCTTTGGCTGCAGTATAATGAATAAATTAATTGCGTGCAGTATCGATCAGTTTTGTTATGTGTTCTAAAATAGCGTGTTACAATTTCACTGATCAGACATGCCTCCTTGTTGTGAAAATTTGTTAATGTCCTCACCTAAAACCCTTATCCATCAGTTACCTTATTATCCAGACAGTGCGGATATTTTTTCGCCGCTGGCGAATAAACCATGGTCTATATTTTTAGACAGTGGTGACCACGCCTCAAGGTTGGGTCGATTTGATATTATTGTGACTGACCCTGTTTGTACGTTGGTCACACGAGGTTTGGAAACAACCATTGTGGATGAGCAAGGTGAACGAATTAGTCGGGAAGACCCTTTCTTACTGATTAAACAATGCTTGTTAGCCAGAAAATGCAACAGTGATATTGTTCCTTTTAGCGGCGGTGCAATGGGCTATTTTTCGTATGATTTATCACGACGATTAGAGTCTTTACCTGCTATTGCGTTAGATGCTGAAAATACGCCTGATATGGCCGTAGGTATTTATGATTGGGCTGTGATTGTTGACCATGCTAAGCAACAAAGTTGGTTGGTTAGTCAGACGCGCTGATCAGCCAATTTAGTCCGCCGCATGAACCTGAGGATATCCCTGTTTTTAAAGTATTAGGGGACATTCAATCAAATATGACACAGGCGCAATATGAGGTTGCTTTTGATCATATTAAAGCCTATTTGAAGGAAGGGGACTGTTATCAAGTTAATTTGGCGCAGCGATTTAGTTGCCAATGTGAGGGCAATGCTTGGGAGGCTTATTTAAGGTTGCGTAGAATTAATTCAGCGCCTTATTGTGCCTATCTAAATTTGCCTGATGTACAGATTTTAAGTTCTTCGCCTGAACGTTTTTTGAGTGTAGATAAAGGTCGGGTGGAAACTAAACCGATTAAAGGAACGATCGCTAGAAAGCCTGGATTCTTGGAGAATGAAGCCCAAATTGAGACCTTGGTCAACAGCTTGAAGGACCGAGCTGAGAATTTAATGATTGTTGATTTACTTCGTAATGATATTAGTAAAAGTTGTCAACCCGGTTCGGTTAAAGTGCCGAAGTTATTTGCAGTCGAAAGTTTTGCAACGGTTCACCATTTAGTGAGTACGGTGGAAGGCCAATTGGAAACTGGGTTACATGCATTGGATTTGCTACGAGGCTGTTTTCCAGGTGGATCTATTACGGGCGCGCCTAAAATAAGAGCCATGGAGATTATCGAAGAATTAGAGCCAAATTGTCGAGGTGCTTATTGCGGTTCGATTGGTTATATTGGATATAATGGCAATATGGATACTAATATTGCTATACGAACCTTGGTTTATTCTGAAAATACGTTGCGATTTTGGGCCGGTGGCGGCATTGTGAATGATTCCGTTCTTGAAAATGAATATCAGGAGTGTTTTGATAAAGCACAGGCTATTTTTAATTTATTGGAACAATTAAAGCATTGATTGTTATGCGGTGAAGGCGGTTAATTAATTACTATTATGCGGGTTATTAAACTGGGCGGAAGTGTTTCAAGATCCCAAGAGCTTTATAGTTGGATAAGAGCAATTATTGACTTGTCGGATGAGCGTATTGTCATCGTACCTGGTGGAGGGGGGTTTGCTGATCAGGTGAGAAGCTTACAAGCTTATTGGCATTTTAATGATTCTGTGGCGCATGAAATGGCTATCTTGGCGATGCAGAATATGGCCGTATGTTATGCCGGATTAGATAGTGCCTTGCAGGTGGCAACTTCGCTTGAGGACATAAATGGCATATTATCACAGGGGCGAGTGCCGGTTTGGTCGCCAACATTGTCGTGGCTTGACCAACAGAATGTAGCGCATTCTTGGGATGTTACTTCAGATAGCTTGTCAGTTATCATTGCCCAAGCTTTGGCTGCAAAACAGTTGATATTGGTTAAATCGCTAAGGGTCTCTAAAGCGATAACAATTGCAGAACTGGTTGAACGAGAGATTGCAGATAAGGCATTCAGTCGGTATATTAAAAACAGTAATTTTGATTTAACCTTGAGCCACAAAGATGACTTTTTATTGCTTTCTGATTTACTCGTAAACAATTGAATTAAACAGCATGACTTACCCAAGCAAAAAACCAGTGACCACCTTAACGTTGGCAGAACAACTAACCAAGAAACCTGTGTTATTGATAGTTGAATTTTTGGCAAAGCAATACCGCCAAGTAGTTTATCGTGCTCGGGAATCTGTGGGGCAACACAAAAGAGATATTGTGGTGTTAAGAGTTGAGGAAACCAGTGATAGTTTACAAGAGACTAAGGAGCAGTTTACCGATGCTCTCGAGAATTTTAAGAAAATTGTCCGTGTTGATGAAGCAGGTTTAGGTGATTGTTACCGTGAGCTTAAACGCCATTATGATAGAAGTGAAGCTTGTTCTGTTGCGGTTCACGATAAAATTAAAGCGATTGAAGAGGTGAGTGAGGCCTTGTTTAGGGAATGGGAGCAAGAGCTTGATCTTTATACGAACCGTTCGTTAAAGGCACACAGTCGACAGCAATTAAAAATCACCAAGTTGCACTATAAGCGCTTGATTAAAGCGATGAAGCAAGCAGAGCTACGCATAAGGCCGGTTTTATTCGCGTTTAGAGATCAAGTTTTATTTATGAAGCATAACCTTAATGCTCAAGCGATAGCGGCTTTACAACATGAATTAGCCGTCATTGGTTTTGATATTGCTCAGTTAATAGCAGCGATGGAGAAATCTATTACGGAGGCGAATGATTTTGTTTTTACCTTAGTCGAGCAAAAGTCATTGCCGCATTCGAAGTAGTACTACATGGTGGATATAAAAAAAGGAGCCAAGGCTCCTTTTTTTAATAATTGATCTTAGTGTAAGTCGTATAAGACATTGTTCAGACTGTCTCTTTTTTGTTTTTCTATACCCCTTTTTTGGTTCATATCTTGTTCAAAGCGTTCATCTTCATAGGATTGAATCATGGCATCCCAGTCGGCAAATTTAGTATATTCAGGGCGGTCTGATTCTTTCATTTCAGCAAATTTTGCTTTCCCGGCCGTAATGAGTTCAGCGCTTTTCATCCCATCTACAACATCTAAGAAATCTGAGTTTTTCTCAAAACCATTTTTCAACGTCCAAAAAGCGATTTCGAATTCCAGCTTCTGGCGCTTGGGAAGATATTCTTTCATGACCCTGACCGACTTAAAGGCTAGCTTACTGGTGCGGCCATTAATTTGTCTCTCTCCGCTACATCCGATACTTAGCATGGCGGTTAGGCAGATTAAAAGGATAAAGATTTTTTTCATGGCATTCCCTCGTGCATATGTTAGTTATGATTAATTTAAGTCGGTTTCTATCAATGTTGTTCTATTTTACGCTAAACTGGCCGTTAACTTTGGCATCTTAACGAAGTAAATTAGCATTTTCCTAAAGGTATTAGTAAACAATCTATGCTGGATTTTATTCAATCATTAAAGAGTCGTTATTTAAGCATTATAACTTATCAGGTGTCTGATGAGAAGCAAGTCACCATTTACCAACAGCGGATAGAACAGCTAATTTTAGCAGAATCTTTTTTAAAGAAAGGCGCTTTGGGTTCAGCGCACCCAGAGCGGGCCTTGCAGATAGCCGTTATTGGCCCGACGCAAGTAGGCAAAAGTTCTATTGTTAACTTATTGTTGAATAATACGATTGCTGGCGTCAGTGCATTAGCGGGCTATACAGTGCATCCGCAGGGTTTTATGGCCGGCGTTTCAATTCAAGATTGTCAGTGGTTAGAACGTCACTTTGGTGATTTCAGACGTGTCGATATGAAAAGCCTGAGCGCGCAAGATTATTATGCTTATTCGTTAACCTCTTCTGAGAAGAAACCCCCCACACCCTTACCGGAGTGTTTGCTTTGGGATTTACCTGATTTTGATTCAATTGATGCTGCAGGCTATCGTGAAGGTGTCTTAACGACCATTGGTTTAGCAGACATAATTGTATTGGTGCTGAGCAAAGAGAAATATGCGGACCAGTCAGTCTGGGAAATGATGGCGTTGTTAGAACCGCTAAATTTACCGACTATTATTTTTGTCAATAAATTGGTTTCCGATAGTCAGCAGTTGGTCTTATCATCATTGAATGATAAATGGCGACAAGCGCGAAAAGATGCTGTACCCACTATTATCCCGCTCAATTACCAATCTTCAGGCCACTTAACCGATTGGCCACAGGCCGAATTTGAAGCCGCAAGTCGGGCATTTAAAGAGGCTTCGATTCAACGTAAGCCTTCTGAGCAATCCAGTTATGAGCGGGCTTATTTAAGTCAGCATTGGAATGGCTGGTTGGCACCTATACGTGAAGAAGAGGCCGCCATAAAGGTTTGGAGTCAGTTATTAGACAGTGCGGTTAAAGAGGCGTTGATGCAGTATGAACGTGATTATTTAGAGCACCCACGCCACTATGAGACCTTCCAAAATGCCTTGTTGGAATTACTGACATTACTGGAGATTCCGGGTTTAGCAAAGATACTCAGTAAAATACGTAGGGTGCTAACCTGGCCCGTTCGTCAGATCTTCAGAATAGGCCGGTTAGGTAAAGGTGGTGGGGATGTAGCGGATGTTAGTCAAGAAATTAATTTACTGAACCAAAAAGCTGAGCATTTTTTAATTCAGGTTTCTGAAAAGATTATTGACCAAATTGATGATGAACCAGAAAAGGCTCAATGGTGGAAAGAAATGAATGCCATTATGCGTTCAAATCGTCAAACTATTTTGGATGCCTTTGGTCGGGCTGTCTTGGTTTATCACGATGATTTCCAAGGTGAGGTGGATGAAATTGCGCAACGGTTATACCGTAAATTGCAGGATCAGCCAATTGTTTTAAATAGTCTTCGAGCGACTCGATTAACGACTGATTCAGCGGCGATAGCATTGGCCATAAAAACTGGCGGCCTTGGGTTGCAGGATTTAATAATTACCCCCTTAATGTTGTCAGTGACATCACTGTTGGCCGAAAGTGCATTAGGAAGTTATATCGGCCGACTGGAAATGGAATTAAAACAAAAGCAGTTAGCGACGGTTAAGCAACAGTTGTTTTTAGAAGCCTTGAAAGTACCGATGGCTAAGTTGCCTGAGCAAATGGAACAGAACAAGCGTTTTAATATTTCGTTAGATCGGGTTGAGCAGGCTGAGCAACAGTTAAAAGAGAAAAAGCATGGATTACGATTATTCTGAACTGGTAAGAAAAGCACAAAAATGGAGTAAGCAGACTCTTGATTCAGGTTGGGTAAGCCCAATCGAGGTTCAGGCGTTATCTGAAGCAGAGCTTAATAACGCCGACGCCTTGTTTTCGAATGCCGGCCAACGGCCATTGATTGTTGCTTTTTTAGGAGGTACTGGGGTCGGTAAGAGTACGTTGATTAATCGTTTGGCAGGCAAAGATATTGCGCGTGCGGGTGTAGAGCGACCGACCTCTCGAGAAGTAACGTTGTTTTACCATCAATCAGTTGCTCTGCAGCAATTTCCAGAGCATTTTCCGATTGATAAGATAAGAACAGCGCCACATCAAGATGATACGTATAAAGATGTGATGTGGGTCGATATGCCCGATATGGATAGTACGGAAATGGAAAATAAAGCGCTGGTTTTGGAATGGCTAGCACATGTTGATGTTTTGGTTTATGTTGTTAGTCCCGAACGCTACCGTGATAATAAGGCTTGGCAATTATTATTAGCCGAAGGGGGCAAACATGCTTGGTTATTTGTAATGAACCAATTTGATCGGGGGCAACCAGAACAACAAGTCGATTTTGTGCAGCAGTTACATAAAGCAGGTTTTGTTGATCCAATTATCATAAATACGATTTGCGCCGGCGAGAACAGCAATAGTGAGAAAGATGAGTTTAATCGGTTGGGTGTCACTATTCATCAGTTAGCTAATCGTCAAACCATAGCTGAAATTGAATACCGCAGTCTACAGATAAAAAGAGCAGATTTAAAACAGCGTTTAGAGGCTTGTTTGGGCCGTTTTGGTATGGACGATGCGCACCAGAAATTAGTTGATAATTGGTTGCTTAATTGGCAGCGAAATGAAGAGATATTGCAAAAAGGGATGGTTTGGCCGATTCAATGTATGTCGGCAGATTATGCTGAGAAAGAGACACATTTGTTGGAAGGACTGTTTCGCCGCAAGAAAGAAAAACAAGAACCTAAGAAGTCTGTTAAGACAGAGTTTTGGGATGACTGGGCGCAAAGTCGCTATGAAGATGAACTGGACCAGTTGATTTTAATAGCAGACGGCCAGCGTCTCGCATTAACGCCACTGAGACAAGCGTTGCAATCCTTACGTGCAACCGCTAAAGGTAAAGTTGAAGCGTATGTGGAATTAGCCGTTAGGGATGCTCTTGTTAAGCCCGGTAATGGTGTGCAACGATTCTTTATGAAGTTATTCGCTTTTCTGGGTGCAGTGTTACCGTTATCCGCTATGAGTTGGGTGGGTTACCAAGTTTTTGAAGGGTATTATCAGAGTGGGGTGACGGAGCGTTCTTATTTAGGAACTGATTTCGCTATTCACAGTATTTTATTGATTCTAATTACCTGGTTATTACCTTTTTTCATACAAAGGCAATTGAAACCCTCGATGGAAAAGGTCGCCCTTAAAGGATTGATAATGGGTTTAACGAAAGGGCTGACGGCACTCAGTGCTGATGTGTTGAAAGTCGTGGCGGAAAATAAAGAAACCCGGGATCATATTATCGCGGAGGTACAGGCGTTAATTCAACAGTGTGAAAGTACGGGTGCAAAGCCGCAAGAAGTTGAAAATAGCACGTTGTCACGGATGTTGATTTCGGATCGAAAATAACGGTAAGGATAAGATGGCTTGGCGGGTTATTGATTTATCTA
>LWDU01039739.1_pt1 | contig 10428 bp, 9 predicted proteins | sample 727161 | NCBI WGS metagenome assembly LWDU01 (sample SAMN04566230, study PRJNA314399) | hydrothermal vent metagenome | isolation source: deep sea hydrothermal plume seawater | place: Mexico: Gulf of California, Guaymas Basin | collected 2004-07-11 | reverse complement strand
CCGAGGGCAATACCAGTACGAGATTGCGGCGTGCGCTAGCGATGGTCTACTACGGCAAAAGTGCCCAGCGCGACGAGGCGGCGTATCGGCGTTACCAGGACTCGGTCAAGGCCCAGCAGCAAGATATGGGCGTGCACTGATATACGGGCGCGCGCAATGCCGCAATAGCCACACATCTTGCGCGGGCAGCGGATGGGATTCCCGTCGACAATAAGTGCGTTGAAGAACGAATCGGCATAGGGGAAGTCGTTCGCCAATAGAGGCTTTGGGGGGCGGCTCGTCTTTGATTCCTTCCCAAGGAGGAAGGGTGCGGCGGACCGCGGCGGCGCTGGCGGCTTTTTTATTGTTCTGGATAAAAAGCCTCGATGAAAAAAACCCGCTGTGAGAAGTTCTGTAAATGTTCCGCGGATAGTTGCATGATGGCTTCAGGGGTTTTGGCGGGTGGCGTGTGTGCTACTTGAGCGCGGGAGGTCTGCAACTTTAACGCATTAGAGAGAAAATAGTTGGTTAGTATACTTAGGGTAAAAGTAGGGGAAAACGATTGGGATTCCAGCGCGCGAGTTGATGGCATCCAGATTTAGCAGCAGATTATTCTGGGATAAACGCCTCATCGTACGGACGCGGTTCCTTCGGCAATCGCACCGCCGACGCCCGTCGCAGTTATGTAATGAATTTGATGTCCGGCAATACCCGATGTCTAGGCGACAACTGGAACGAATGCGTGCCGCGTCGGCGCGGTGCTTGAGGGCGCGACCTATCCCGAGTTGAAAACTGCGCCGTCGCAGGATTCAGCATAACCCGCTACTACGGAATTTCAATCATGAGCGTTGATTCAATCGAAATACAACCATTGCAAAAACCCCTTGATGCGGCCGTGGCGGTGCCCGGTTCGAAAAGCTATACCAACCGGGCGTTATTGGTCGCGGCCTTGGCTGAGGGAGAGTCGTCGCTGACAGGCGCGCTTTTTAGCGATGACACCGACTATATGGTCCAGTCGTTGCGCAAGCTCGGTGTCGGGGTGGAGGCGAACCAGGCGACGGCTCGCTTCGTCGTGCCCGGCAATGGTGGCAAGATTCCGGTCGACAATGCAGAGCTCTATATTGGAAATTCGGGCACAACCTCTCGTTCGATCATCAGCTATGTTGCGCTCGGCGACGGGGCCTTCGTCGTCGACGGCGACGAGCCGATGCGCACGAGCCGCCCGATCTCCGATTTGCTCGCAGCGCTCAGCCGGCTTGGGGTCGACGCGCGTTCGCGTTTTGACAATGGCTGCCTGCCGGTGGACGTGCGGGCGCGGGGTTTTAAAGGAGGTAAGACACAGCTCGATGCCAGCAAGAGCAGCCAGTTTCTTACCTCGTTGATGCTCGCCGGTCCGCATACCCAAGAAGGGCTCGATATCGAAATGCTCGGAGAGTTCAAGACCCAGTATATCGATATCACCATGGCGGTGATGCGGGCGTTCGGGGCTGAGGTCGAGCATGAGAATTACCGGCGTTTTCGCATCGCCGGCGGCCAGTGTTATCAAGCGCGGGACTATGCTATTGAGCCGGACGCCTCAAACGCCTCGTATTTCTTTGCCGCCGCCGCGCTGACCGGTGGGCGAGTGCGCATCGATGATATAACCGCCGATTCGGCGCAAGGTGATATCCGCTTCGTCGACGTACTCGAACAAATGGGCTGCACGGTGAACCGCGACGACAAGGGGATTGAAGTCATCGGGCCGGAAAAACTCAAGGGCATCACCGTCGACATGAAGGCGATTTCGGACACCTCCCTGACGCTGGCGGCGATTGCCCCCTTTGCCGAAGGCCCCGTGCACATCCGCAATGTCGAGCATTCGCGCTGGCAGGAGACCGATCGAGTCGCCGCGATGGCCACCGAGTTACGGCGACTCGGCGTCGAGGTCGAGGAGCACCAGGACGGAATATCGGTTAGTCCTTCGCAACCGCAGCCCGCCGCTGTTGACACCTATGAAGATCATCGCGTGGCGATGAGTTTTGCGCTGGTTGGGCTAAAGGTAGCGGGCATTCGCATCAACGATCCGGGGTGCGTCAGCAAGACTTTTCCGACGTATTTTGAGGTTTGGCAGGCGTTGAGGAACTAGGTTATGGGAATAAGGGGTAGGTGGCAAAAAGAAGAGGGTTGGCGGTTGGCCGGGTCGCGGCCGCTCGATAGCGCCAAATTGCAGGCGCCGGGCATCATACGCGTGCCCGGGGGAGGTTTTCGTCTGTTCTATACTGCGGTCGGCCCGGCAAAGCCCTTTCCTAAATGTCAGGGGTATATCCTCAGTGCTTTTTCTGAGGACGGAATTTCGTTTGCAGCGGAGCCAGGTATCCGCGTAGCGCCGCAACCGGGGCTTGCGCATATGGCGCTGCGGGTGATTGCTCCAGTGGTTACTCCGTGCGAGGGCGGTTGTTGGCGGATGTATTTTGAAGCGCGTGGGGGCGCTACAGAACCTATGGTAATTTGTAGCGCTATCTCCGATGATATGTTGGATTGGCAACACGAGCCGGGCATTCGGCTCCAGGGCCCGGGCAGTGTGCGGGCGCCGCGTTATTTGTCGCTGGGTGATGGCCGGGGGCGTTTGTATTGTTGCGGGATAGAATACGGAACGGGTGGTCCAGCGGGTGGTGAAGTCTTGTCCGAAGGTATTTTGAGCGCGCATAGCGAAGATGGTTTGCATTTCAAGCTTGAGTTGGGTTATCGGTTGCAGCCGCTTGCTGTCGAGTGCGAATCGGGTGGTTTTTCGGCGGCGGAAGTGCTACCTCCTGCAGGGATCGGCGATGATTGGGCTATGGTCTATTCGGCTTGGCAGGGCACAGTGGTGCCGGTACATCCGAGCCGTAACAGCGCTCTCAGCGAGGATTTCGCCGCCGCGTCTATCGCGTCGGATATGGCGGGTTTCCGCTCGCGGATCTATACGGCTTTTTCGCGCGATGGTGCGGTGTGGGAACGAGGTAGTTGCGTGGTTGAGGGCGCCGGATATGGCGAAGAGGGCGTGGATGCAGTGCATGCCGAGGATATGTCGCTGCTCGCGTTGGGTGGGGGCATGTATCGGATGTATTATGCCGCCTGCGACAAGGATGGCCACTGGGGGGTCGCCAGTGCAGTGACGGAAGCCGAGTGAACCGGTTAGTTATTTTTTGGATAGGCGATAACAATAGGGGGAAGACTCATGGCAAAACTCGACAAGGTCAATGACCGAGACATCGCTGCGGCGATTCAGTTGGGCTGTCGGACGATGCAGTGTGTGTTTAACGCCGATGATGACGGAGTGCCTTTTTTTCGCTCGCTTATCGAGCCTGAGACGCTGTTGGCGCACAGCGAGTACCACAGCGAGTCGCACGTGCCCGGGCGGCATCTGAATGCGTTATTGAACGCCGAGGATGTGTTAGGTCTTTCGCTAGACGAACAGGCGGTAGATAATCATCGCCGTGCGACCTTGTTATCCTATAGCGGGCCAGTTGCGTTGCCGATGAATCGCCACGAAGTCGGTGGTCCGCTGATTAATTTTTGTCCGCACAATTTGCGCGAAGGTTTCCACGCGCTCTATGCGCTAGCAAAATACCGCGACGACGCCGAGGCACGCGAACTGGCCGAGCGCAGCATCGCGGATATCGGCAAATTGTGGAGCCCGGACGGCGGTTGGGATTTGCCCGCGATAAAAGATCTCGGGATCGATTATATGGACTCCAGGGGTTTTATACAGAGCGAGGGGCGAATGCTCGGTCCGTTGGTCAAGTACTACCGTGCTACCGGATACGCACCGGCGCTCGAATTGGCGTTGGCGTTGAAGGAGAAGGCCGTAGATGAGTTCTATCTTGCCGATGGCGGTTTCGACCAGCAGCGTTTCGATACCTCGCACAGCCATTCGATCACCTGCGTGCTGTCATCGCTGGCGCAATTGGCCGACTTGCTCGGTGATGGTGCGCTGATGCTGCAGGTCATGGCTTTTTGTGAAGATGGCCTGTGGGCGATGCGCGACGAACTGGGTTGGTCGTGCGAATCGACGGTGCAGAAGTATAGCGACCACGGCGAGGCCAATAATTCTGGCGATATTTTGGAGACGGCGCTGATTTTAGGGCGCTGGGGTTTTACCGAGTACTATCACGATGCCGAGCGCATATTGCGCGGCCATCTGCTGCCGTCGCAAGTGCGCGATACCTCGTTTATCGTCGATCCGCCGAACCCCGACGGCGTCGATGGGTTGCGCGATGTGGCCGATCGTCATCTGGGCTCGTACGGTTTCCCGGCGCCCTATGGCCACAAGTCGGTCGGCAAGGGCCGGGGCAATCTCTCGTTTAATATGGATATCGTCGGCGGCACGGTAGCTTCGCTATGCGAGGCGTATCGCGAAGTGGTGCGTGAGGAGGTGACGGGGCATTGGGTCAATATGCTTTTCGACCACGAGACGGACGCGGTGCGGGTGCGGTCGCCCTATGGGGGCGGTGGGCTGACGGTTGCAGTGCTGAAAGCCGGACCGCTCTTCGTGCGCATTCCGCCGTGGGTCGATCGGGCCAATTTAAAGGTCGAAGGTGCAGGCGAGGCGCCGAGCTGGAGTGACGACTATTTGTTTATTGCGCAACCCACGGTAGGACGGCCGATTCGTATAGACTTCCCGCTGCAAGAGCAGGAGTTGGTGCTTTCCGAGCGTTTGCACATCCGGCCTATCCGCGTGCAGATGCGTGGCGATGCGGTGGTGGCGATGGAGAATTTTGGCGCGGATCTGACCTTTTTTGATGCCTACTAAGTAGGCGTTGCACGGGGCTATGTCATGAGCGGCGACACCGGTTATTTCGCCTGGTTAGACCACGGTCGCTGGATACGCGTCTGTCTCCGCGCGATCATTATCGACGGGGCGGGCGAGGGCGGACAACTGGTGCAGACACGGAAAGAGATTGTAGTATGGCGAAGAAACTACCTTCCAGGCCCAATCTTGATCAGCTCAAGCATCAGGCCAAAGACCTTCTCAAAGAATACAAAGCAGCAAATGCGGAGGCGCTAGCGCGCATTCGCCAGCATCTGCCGCGCCTCGCGGAAGCTTCCGACGTGGAGATGGCGGCGGCGCGTTTTGTGTTGCAGGATGCGCAGCACGTTATCGCCTGCGAGTTGGATTTTGTTAACTGGGACAGCCTGACGGCAGTGGTCACAACGCCATTTGAATCGATTGGAAAACTGACCGACCGCGAGATTCAGATGCTGTTGCGCATGGTGGACCAGAAGGACCTGGTCGCCGCGCTGATTGGGTCTAGTGATGCTTTAAACGAGAAAATGCTAGGCAATATGTCCGCGCGAGTGCGCACTTTTATCGAGGAGGAGATGGGTTTTCTCGGTCATCTGGAGCAGGAAGAGATCGACGCGGCGCAGTTGCGGATTATCACTTATCTGGCCTGGCTGTCCGATCAGGGGCACATAACCTGGCCGACCGCTGCGCTGCTCAAAAAGAAAGCCGCCTCGGCCAAGCGGTCGCGTATGCCCAAGCAATATCTGGATGCCAAAGAAAAAGCGCAGCAGACGGCGCAGAAAAAACTGGCCGAGTTGAGCTTCGAGGAGATCGATGAACTTTTCACGACTATGGCCGAGATCGCGCGCCGCGAGGGTATTCTGGCGCTGGAGGAGTCCGGCGGCAAAGCGGCCGATCCCTTTTTGCAACGGGCGATCCTTCTAGCGGTGGACGGTACTCAGCCGGAGTTGATCAAAGATATGCTCGATAAGTGGCAGGCGTCGCTATTGCGCGAACAGGAGGTCAAATACCGCAAGGTCATCGAAGGCTTGCGCGGCATCCAGGCCGGTGACAACCCGCGGATCGTCGAACACAAGCTTGCTATGATCTTCTGAGCGAAGAGTCAAAGCATATGCAAACCCCGTCGGACCGATTGCAGTTTGGCGGGGTTTTGTCGTTGGCTAAGCCGTGCCCAAATCGGCTGAGGAGATGGGATCACAGTGGGGCACGCCCGATATCAGGGCATTGTAAAAGCTCATCATCGGCTCATCGCAAGAGGGGTCGTAGGAGACTGGATCCATAGGATGTTCTTCGCGTTTAGGTGTCGGAGTTGGTGGTGAAACGCATGGCGCGAAAACGTCCGGCGAGGGCTTTGGTGCGCCATGCGACCTGGCTCGGCTCTTCGCCTTGCAGCGCGGCGGCTATACAGTCGGCGATGTCGCCCGCGTCTTCCGGGTCCATGCCCGTGCGGGTGAGCTCCTGCACGCCCATGCGCAATCCATGGCCGCCCAATTCGTCGGGTACGTCGGCGCCACCGGTGATAATGCCGCAGGACTCTAGACGGTCGGCTGCGGCGCTGCTTGTGCCAAATTCGTTTATCGCCAGAATCAGCGTGTGTGATTCGCTAAAGCCCAAATCGGCACCGAGCAGGCGGATGCCCCGGTCGCTCAGCGCTTGGCCCAGGGCTTTGGCGTTGGTGATAATGGCTGCGGCGTGTTCGCCGCCGTAGGTGCGCCACTCCCAAAAGGTTGCTGCTAGTGCGGGCAGGCGGCCGAGATGGTGGTTGCTGGCGATCAAGGGGGCGAGAGCGGGGCCGATCAGGGCGGCGCGTTCGCGTTCGTTCGTCAGGATCAGGCCGCCTTGCGGCCCGGCGAATGTTTTATGGGTGCTCGAGACGATGACGTCGGCGCCTTCGGCGAGCGGATTCTGGAAGCGGCCACCGGCGATAAGGCCGAGCACGTGGGCGGCGTCGTAGATAAGATGGGCGCCGGGGCTATGGCGGTCCAACGCTTGGCGCAGCGCCTCTACGGGCTGCGGGAAGAGGAAGATGCCCGAGCCGATAATGAGCATTTGCGGTTTGTGTTCGGCGATGAGGTCCACCGTCGCTTCGAGATCGATATTGGAGCGCATAGCGTCCCAGGGGATCGATAGGGAATTTAGATCGATCCGTAGATTCGATTGCGCGAGTTTGTGGGCGTAGCGATGGCCATTGTCGACTTCGAGGACCGTGTTGCCCGGTTGGCCCAAGCCGAAGGTGGCGGCCAGGCCGGCGACGTTGCCCGAGAGCGGGCGCAAGTCGATGTGGGCGGCACCGAAGAGTTCGCGTCCGAGTCGGTGTGCGTATTCTTCGATTTCCGCGATATAGCGATTGCCCTGATAGTGGCGGTCCTGTAGGTCGATACCGATGTAGTTGCCGTAACGCCGCTGTAGGTCTTCACTGATCAGGCCTTCGACTAGCGGGCTCGGGATATTCTCCGAGGCGATGAGGTTGAGGCTGTCCGCGCGGTAGGCGCGGTGTTGGGCGAGCAGAGATTCAAGCGGCTGTAACTCGTCGGGTAGCATGTGTTGCACTTTCTGTTTTAAGGCCGTTAGCGGTATGCCTTTATTTTTTCTTTGCGCGGCTTGTGCAGTTTTTCGACCGGGTTTCCGCGTGTCTGTTGCAGACCACGTCCGCTGGTGTTTGCAATGACTTTGAATCGATGATTATAGCGTTTATATGCGTTTATTCGTCCACTTTACGTATTTTAATGCTCATTTCTTGAAGACTATAAAAAGAGCAAGTTAGACGAGAAACTGGCCGATCCCCAGGCGTTCGCAGACCCGGTCGAACTCGCGCTGGGTGGTTTCGTCGAGCGGCAAGGCCGGCGTGGGGTCGCGGAAGCGCGGCGTGGCGATAACCCCCTGGCGGTAGAGGATCTCCTTGTGCACCAAGCCCCCGATGCGGATCACCGGCAGGATTTCTCGTTGCCAGGTTTGCTGCGCCGATTCTTGATCGCCGGCTTGCCATTGGTTCCAGGTTTTGACGAAGGCATGCGGCAGGCTCGGCCAGGGCATAGTGCCCTCGGAGCCGCGGCGCAGTTCTTCAATAAGATGGGTGCCGCTGGCTCCGCCCATTACCGTAACTAGTCCGGCACCGTGTGTGACGGCCTCGCCTACCTTGTGCGGCGCCGGTGCGCTTTCGACTTTGGCGTAGCGTAGTTGTTGGCTCTCTTCGGCGATCTGGCGCATCAATGGGCCGCCGATCGCGTCACCGGCTTCGAGCAGGAAAATGGGGATGTCGACCGCGTCGGAAATGGCTTTGAAATAAGCGCGATGTTGCTTTGCGGTGGCCCCGGTCGGCGGTAGGCTCATCACGGCATCGGCACCGAGGTCGGCGGCTTGGCGGCTGTATTCGACGGCGACGGTTGTTGCGGGCGATCCCGTAGTCATCACGACCGGCACCCGGCCTGCCGATCGCTCGATCACTATTTGTGCTACTTGCAGGCGTTCGGCTTCTGTGAGCTTGGGAATTTCCGTGGCATAGGCGATGCCAAAACCGTGCACGCCAGCTTCGATGCAATAATCGACGAGATTTTGCAGGCTGTCCTTGTCAATGCGGTCCTGCACGTCGAAGGGGGTGATCAAAATGGGAAATACGCCGCGCATGGGGTCGATTGGCATGGGTTTTTCTCCGCGAGAGATAGCATAAGATGGCTAGTTGGATATACTGGATCAAGGTAAAATGTCGCAGAATACCGGCGGTGGGCAGGGGTGTAGCACGAGATCGCAGTAGAAATAGGATTGATGGTAGGCAGAGTCGAGGCGGAGGCTTGCTGGGGATATGGTGTATAAATGCACAACAAAGGCCCCGGAAGCTAAACGGCGCTTCCAGGGCCTTCTTTTAATGGTGGGCGATCGCAGACTTGAACTGCGGACCTCCGGTATGTAAAACCGGATTAGTGATCAGTATTTACAATATGTTATATATCTGTAACACACAATGTAACGCACGGTGTTTCGATGCATTTATCGGGTGTCCGAATCAGATTAATCTAGAAGGGCAGTGCCCTTATTTTTCCGCTCCCACTATAGACTATGCCTGCATTTATGCTCACAAGCTTCGCGTTTTTGGGTCGTTTGTAGAAGGCACCGAATCTGTTTTCCAGACAACCGAACTTGTCTAAGGTCTTTTGATCTTTACCCTTTTTCGTGGTCTTCGTGCTTTCACAAGATTTCTGCATCAAGAAGGCTATGTGGAGGCTGAAATCCGACTACCTAAAGTCAAACAGCCACATACCACCATCTCTCCTCTCAATCCAAGTCAAATGAAAGCCATTCTGCATTCATTTGATACGAAGACCTACTTGGGGATGAGGAATTACACCATCGTCAGATTGTTTATGGATACGGGAATGAGATTGAGTGAATTGAGTCAACTACAGCTCAATGAAGTGAATCTTGAAGAGGGATTCGTATTGGTGCACGGAAAAGGGGCTAAAGATAGATACGTCCCGATTGGCAGGTCTACCATCAAATGTCTGTGGAATTACATCAAGAAACGGGCTGTAATTGATGTAAATACAAATCCTTATCTATTTCTAACCCGAAGAGGGACACCACTTTCGGCTCGAGGTGTTCAGATTGTCTTTCGGAGTTTGAAAAAGAAATTAAACCTTGATGGTCATAAATTATCACCACATCTTCTTCGGCACAGCTTTGCCTTGGCTTACATCGAAAATGGTGGTGATCCGTTTTCCCTACAACGAATACTGGGTCATACCGATCAAACCACCACCTCAAAGTATGTGAATATGGCTCGAACCAATGTGAAAACTCAACACAGCAAGTATTCGCCGGGGGAACGGTTGGGGTAAGGTCAACCTTCAACGGAGGAATAGTTATGACACAGCTATTTGGAATCTTGGTGATGGGCTTGGTGGTGGGTGTTGTTGGATGTGCCATCAATGTTGATAAGGGCGATGAACTGGCTCAACAGGGGCAGTATGAAGAGGCTATTAAGCTATATGCGTTGGTGAAATCAAATGATGTGGAGTATAGCAAAGCACAAGATGGGCGATTCATTCAGATCGACACGAACTTCGTAGGGGCGACACGATGAAAGTCTTCGTCACGACCCTCCTTCTTTTATTGGTGGTGTCCCATCTGGAAGGCCGGAGCGCGCCCTATCCGAACAGTTCGACGATCCTTGATGTGTCGTTCGACTTCTCTACCCACAAGAGTCTCTGCCCCGGGAGCGACAACTGGGCAATCACGTGGTCCAATGACAACCACCAGTACGCGACGTGGGGCGACGGCGGGGGCTTCGGAGGCTCGAACAGCGACGGCCGCGTGAGCCTCGGATACGCACGGATCGAAGGCAACTCCCCGGGCTACACGGGCTACAACGTCTGGGGCGGCTTCAGCGCTGAAAACACCGCCCAATTCGGGGGAAAGTCGTACGGGATCATCTCCATCGGTGGCATCCTCTATTCGTGGGTCAGCCCTGGCTCCGGCCTCACGAGCTATGACGAGGCCGCACTTTACCGCTCCACGAACAAGGGCGCCTCTTGGACGAAGGCCGGTTGGAAGTATGACAAGGCTGACGGCGTGATCATGCCCACGATTCTCAACTTTGGAAAGGACTATGCCGACGCGCGCGACAACTACGTCTACCACTACTTCATCAACATGAAGCGGTCGAGCGGGGGCCTCTCCGTGCACAAGCC
>LWDU01033725.1_pt1 | contig 10431 bp, 12 predicted proteins | sample 727161 | NCBI WGS metagenome assembly LWDU01 (sample SAMN04566230, study PRJNA314399) | hydrothermal vent metagenome | isolation source: deep sea hydrothermal plume seawater | place: Mexico: Gulf of California, Guaymas Basin | collected 2004-07-11 | reverse complement strand
CTTTGAAGGGGAAATGGGAATATTAAAAGATCATATTTCAATTATTTCATTTTTAAAGCCCGGTGTAATAAAAATTTTTTCTAAATCTGAAGAAGAAAATTATTATGTTGAAGATGGTATTGTTGAGTTTAAGAAAAATAACTTATCAATTTTAACAAGTTCAATTTTTAATGTTAAAGACATGGATAAAGGACAAATTGAAGAAATTCTTAAACAAGCAGAAAATGATTCAAATAATAGCAAAATTAATGATCAACAGAAATATCTGGTTGATCAAAAAATTGACGTTTTAAAATCAATTAACTAATAATTTTTTTACCTTTTCTTTAACTTTTTTATAAACATTGAGTTTAAAATTCACAACAACATCTGTGATGTGGTTAAGCTCTATCCATTTCCATTCTAAAAATTCAGGATGTTTAGTTTTAATATTAATCTCACTATCATCTCCAATAAACTTCATAACAAACCATTTCTGTTTTTGTCCTTTGTATTTTCCCTTCCATATAATGCCTAAAAGATATGGTGGTAATTCATAAGTGATTAGTTCATCAAGTTCTTTAACTAACTTAACACTTTTAATATTAGTTTCTTCTTTTAACTCCCTATAAGCAGCTGTTAAAAAATCTTCACCTTTATTGACTCCTCCTTGCGGCATTTGCCAAAATTTTTTTGGATTATCTATTCTTTTTGCAACAAAAACTTTGTTATCTTTATTTAACACAACTATTCCAACTCCACTTCTTAGTGGTAAATTTTTTAATTTTTTATTCATGATTAACCGTTAAGAAGTTTTAAAGCAAAATTTAGTTGATTGTCAGTTTCAGTATTTATTCTAAATTCATCAGAACTTTCAGTTATTTCTATATCCGGTGTTACACCAATTTCTGAAATTGATTTTCCTGAAGGTAAATAGTATTTTGATATAGTTAGTCTAATTGCACCTCTATTTTTTAATGGAATTATTGATTGTACAGATCCTTTGCCATAGCTATTTTCACCAATTATAATAGCTCTTTTGTGATCTTTTAAAGCGCCCGCTACTATCTCTGAAGCTGATGCTGATCCATAATTAATCAATACAATTAATGTTGTTCCATTAATTGTATCACCTTTTTTAGCAAACCATTTTCTATTTTCTGATTTTTTTCTACTTTTTGTAGATACTATTTCACCATTGTCTAAAAAAAAATCTGAAATTTTAATAGCTTGTGATAATAAACCACCAGGATTATTTCTTAAGTCTAAAATATATCCTTTGATATTTTTGTTTTTTTTAAAATTATTTAATTTAATTTTTATTTGAGAGCTACTATTTTCATTGAAAGAAGTTAATCTTATATAGCCAATTTCTTTTTTTTTCAGCTCAGATTTAACAGATTGTACTTCTATGATTTCTCTTGTGATATTAAATATTAAAGCTTTTTTAACACCTCTTCTTCTTACGGTAATTTTAATATCTGAACCAACAGGACCCCTCATAAGCTCTACAGCTTCCATTAAAGATTTACCCTGTACTTGTTCATCATTAATTTTGACAATGTAGTCTCCAGCTTTTACGCCAATTCTTGATGCTGGTGAATTATCAATTGGTGAAATAACTTTAACAACACCAGCTTCCATGCCAACTTCAATACCCAATCCTCCAAATTCTCCACTTGTTTCGGTTTGCATATTATTAAACATGTCTGGCGACATATAAGCAGAGTAAGGATCTAAAGATTGCAAGACCCCATTTATAGCGGCATCTATTGTTTCACTTTGATTGACATCATCGACGTATTCTTTATTAATTTTATCTAAAACTTCACTAAATAAATCAATTTTTTTATAAATATCTTCATAATTAGCAGAAAAACTTTTATTAAAAAATAAAACTAAAAACAAAAATGTAAATAATAGTTTTGAAAATTTTATCATATCATTACTTTTTCTTTAGGGATGAGTTCAGACCACATTTTTTCTAGTTCATAAAATTTTCTTTTTTCTGGATTAAATATATGAACTATTAAGTCTATACCATCAATCAATTTCCAATCTCTACTTTCTTTCCCCTCTATTTTGCAATTTTTTACTCCATTACTTTTAAATTTTTCTAAAACTTGTTCGGATAGGGCTTGGATATGTCTTGATGAAGTTCCACTAGCAACTATCATATAATCAGCAATAGAACTTTTATTTGCAAGATTAATGCTTACTATATCTAATGCTTTATTTGAATCTAGGGTATTTAATATAATCGTTTTTAGATCAGAAATTTTATCCATTAATTATTAAAATCTTATCAAATTTTTCTTAATTGAGAAGATGAAATATTAACCTTTTTAAACTTAATAAATTCTAAGCTTTTCTGATTAAACCTTTTAAATATAATTGATTTAAGGGATTTAGCTTTATATCCTTGTCTGTCAAATACTAAAATATTACATTTTTGTAAAATAGATTTCCATTTATACCATTTATGAAAATTTAGAAGATTATCTGCCCCTATTATAAAATATATTTTTAAATTTCTATTTGTTTTTATATGATTTATTAAATCAATAGTTTTGTTAGATTTAATTATATCTTCATAAAATTTAATTTTTATAAATTTATTTGATTTAATTATTTTTTTTGAAAAAAGAATTCTTTCTTTTAAATTTAAACTACTTTTTTTTTTTAAAGGATTTTTTTTGGTAATTGCCCAAATTATATATTTTAGTTTAAACTTTATTTTCGCTTGTTTTGATATTGATAAATGTCCTTTATGTGCTGGGTCAAAAGTTCCACCTAGAACTCCTATTTTTATTTTTTTTTTTAAAGGCAATTTATTTCCTAGTTTGACCTTTACCAGTGATTTCATATTTATAGGATATTAATTGCCTCAATCCTATAGGACCTCTTGGGGCAAGATTGCTTGTTGAAATTCCAACTTCACCTCCGAAACCAAATTCACCTCCATCAGCAAACTGAGTTGAAGCATTATGTATTGCTATAGAGCTTTTAACATTTTTTAAAAATTTTTTTGCAGTTTTATTATTTTTTGTAATTATACAGTCTGTATGCATTGTTCCATATTTATTTATATGATCTATTGCTTCACTAGATGTTTGAACACATTTTACAGAAACTTTAGCTGATAAGTATTCTGTAGACCAATTTTTTTCTTTTGCAGGAAATATTTTACCTTGATAATATTTCTTTAAAATTTTATCTCCATAAATTTTACAATTATTTTCTTCTAATTTTTTTAAAATAGGGTTGCAAAATTTTTTAATAATTTTTTTATGTAATAAAATAGTTTCTGTTGCTCCACAAATACTAGTATTTCTTAATTTAGCGTTATAAATAATATTTGTTGCCATTTTTAGGTTTGCATCTTTATCAACAAATGTGTGACAAATGCCTTCTAGATGTCCAATGATAGGAACTTTTGATATTTCTTGAATTCTCTTTACTAGACTTTTTCCCCCTCTAGGAATTATTACATCTATTTGTTTATTCATTTTAGAAAGCATAAAGTCCACTAACTTTTTATTTTTATTATGAATAAATTGAACAAAATTTGGATTAATTTTATTCTCTTTAAGTGCTTTTCTGAATAATTGAGCTAAAATTTTATTTGTATTAATAGCCTCTGAACCGCCTCTTAAAATAACAGCATTTCCAGATTTAAAACATAAGCTTGATACATCTGATGTAACGTTTGGTCTACTCTCATAAATAATTCCAATTATACCAATTGGTATTGATACTTTTTTTATTATTAATCCATTTGGTCTTGTCCATTTTTCTAATATGTTATTAATTGGATCTTTTAAATAAATTATATTATTAACTGCTTGTTTTATAGAATTTAATTTTTTTGAGTTTAAAAAAAGTCTTTCAATTAAGTTCTTTTTTAATTTTTTATTAATAGCAAATTTTATATCTTTTGCATTTTCTTTAAGGATAGAGTTTTTTTCTTTTTCTATTAATAAGATATATTTTTTTAAAACTTTATTTTTTGTCTTAGTATCAATTTTATTAAGGATAGCTTTTTTGGCATTTTCTCCAATTAAATTCATATATTTGTTCATATTATACTTCTACCATATCATCTTTGTGGACCACTTCTGATTTTGAAATATATCCTAGTAAATCTTTAATTTCATTAGAATGATGACCCATAATTTTAGAAATTTCGTCTGAAGAAAAAGAACTTAATCCTCTTGCACACTCTTTGTGATTTTGATCTAAAATTTTAATATGATCACCTTTATTAAATTTTCCTAAAACTTTTTTAATTCCAGCTGCTAGAAGACTCTTACGTTTTGTTAAAGCATTTTTAGCTCCTTCATCTATAATTAGTTGACCTTTTGGTGAAATAGAACTAATTATCCATTTTTTTCTGGCATCTAGTTTAGAGATTTTTGGCAAAAACCAAGTACAATTATTTTCTTTAATAATTTTTTTAATTGGGCTTAATGGCAAACCATTTGCTATTGCCATTGTACATCCAGATAATTGGCAAATTTTTGCAGCATCAATTTTAGTTTTCATTCCACCTGTACCATGTTCACTAATGCTTTTAGTTGCAATTTTTTCTATATTTTTATTTATATCTATAATTTTTTTTAATAATATTGCATTTTTATTAAGATTAGGATTTTTTGTGTAAAGACCATCAACATCAGAAAGAAGTATTAATGAGTCTGCTCCAGAAATTTGCGCAACTCTAGAGGCCAATCTATCATTATCTCCATATTTAATTTCTGAAGTAGCTGTACTATCGTTTTCATTTACTATTGGTACAAAATTTAGTTCAAATAAATTTTCAAGGGTTCTTTTGGCATTTAATGCTCTTCTTCTTTGTTCTGTGTCTTCTAATGTTAATAAAATTTGAGATATATTTATTTTATTTTTTAAAAATGTTTTAGTAAATAAATTCATTAATTCTATTTGGCCAATAGATGCGATAGCTTGACTTTTATCTAATTTAAGATTTTTTTTGTTTAAATTTAATTTTTTACAACCCATTGCAATAGCTCCTGAACTTACAATGATTACTTTTTTGTTTTTATTTAATAAGTTTTTAATATCTTTTGAAAATTCAGTTAGCCATTGTTTTCTAATTTTTTTATTTTTATCAATTAATAAAGATGATCCTATTTTAATTACAATAATTTTAGAGTTTTTAAGATACATAAGAAAGTAGTTTAGCTTTAATTTTAGATACGGATTTTTTATCTATAGTCGAAAGAACTGTTATTTCAGATTTTTTATTTTTTTTAAAATTTTTCATAGTTTTTTTGACTAAATTCTCATCTAGTAAATCAGTTTTATTTAGTACTATAATTTCTTTCTTTTTTAAAAGTTCTTTACTATATTTTCCTAATTCTTTTTTAACTTGCTGATATGTATTTTCTAAGTTTTCTTCAGTAATATCAATTAAATGTAATAGAGTCTTACATCTTTCAATATGTTTTAAAAATTTAATTCCTAAACCAACACCAGTATGCGCTCCCTCAATCAAACCAGGTATATCTGCTAAAGTTATTTCTTTATCGTCATAAATAGCAACTCCCAGATTTGGATTAATAGTTGTAAATTTATAATTTGCAATTTTTGGAGTTGCACTTGTAATTGCTGCTAGCAAACTTGATTTACCAGCATTAGGTAGTCCAATTATTCCAATGTCAGCGATTGTTTTTAATTGAAGCCAAATTGTATATTCTTCACCTATCGTTCCTTTGGTAAATTTTTTAGGTGCTCTATTTGTAGAGCTTTTAAATCTAGTATTGCCTAGTCCACCTTTGCCTCCGTTAGCTGCAATAAATTCCTCATTTTCATTTTTAAAATCATAAATTAAAGTTTTATTATCCTCTTCAAAAACTTGAGTACCTGTAGGAACTTTTAAGATTAAATCTTCACCACCTTTGCCTGTACGGTTTTTACCAGCTCCGCCATCACCACGCTGAGCTTTATGATGTTGTTGAAATCTATAATCTATTAATGTGTTTAAATTTCTTTCAGATCTTAAGATTATAGAACCACCTTTTCCACCATCACCACCGTCTGGTCCACCATATTCAATAAACTTTTCTCTACGAAAACTAGGTGATCCATTACCACCATTGCCAGCTTTAATATAAATTTTAACTTGATCTAGAAATTTCATAATACAACACTTAATTTTTTAGTTGTATTGATTAATTGGGTTTTACAGAAACAAATGTTCTATCAGACTTAGTTTTTTTAAATTCAACTTTGCCTTTGACTAATGAAAAAATTGAATGGTCTTTACCCATACCAACATGTTCTCCAGGAAAAATTTTTGTCCCTCTTTGTCTAACAATTATGTTTCCAGGTATAACTAGTTGACCTCCGTATTTTTTAACGCCAAGTCTACGACCTGCACTATCACGTCCGTTTCTCGAAGATCCACCTGCTTTTTTTGTTGCCATAATTTGCCTTGCTTATTTTGTTTTTACTTCTTCTTTTTTTTCAACCTTTTTTATAGGTTGAGATACTTTTTTTGCTTCTGCAAATATTTTTCCATCTTTTGAAAAAATTTTATTAATTCTGATTAATGAAAATTCTTGTCTATGTCCATTCTTTCTTCTTGAATTTTTTCTTCTTCTTTTTTTAAAAATTAATATCGTTCTATTTTTTCCATTTTTAACTAAATTTGCTTCAACCTTAGCACCATCAATTACTGGAGATCCAACTTCAATAGTTTTATCATCTCCATAGGCCAATATTTCTTTAAATTCTATTTTTGTTGCTGGTTTAGATTCTTCTAATTTTTCTATTTTAAGTATTTCACCAGCTTTTACTTTATATTGTTTTCCACCTGTTTGTATTACAGCATATGACATTGTTTATCCTAAATTTTATAACCAGCAATATAGTGGGGGACTAATTATAGTCAAGCCGAATAACTAGAAATTATCCTTTAAATCTCTTAATTTTGAAAAGGTTTGTAAGCTATCCGCTTTTAAAAAAATATTACAGTCTAATTCTTCTTTAATTGTTGAAGGAATAGTAGGTAAATTATTATTTAGTTTTCTTTTAATTTCTATAATTTTTTTTTTTAAATTTTCATTATTAGCATCATGCATTAAACAAAACTTTGAATTTTGTAACGTATATTCATGACCACAAAAAATTTTTGTGTGTAAGGGTAATGTTTTTAATTTATTTAATGACTCAAACATTTGCAAATAAGTTCCTTCGAAAATTCTTCCACAACCTAATGAAAATAAAGTATCTCCGGTAAATAAAATGTTTTCTTTATAAAAATAAAAACATATGTGTCCTAACGTATGTCCTGGTATGTGAATTATCTTAACCTCAAAATTACCTTCTTTCCAAACTTCTTCATCTTTTAATAAAATATCGATTTCTGGAATTCTTTTATAATCATCTGAAAAACCGACTACTTTTGCATTATATTTTTTTTTTAGCTTATTATTACCACCAACATGATCATAATGGTGGTGAGTATTTAAAATATAATTTAATTGTAAATTATTTTTTTCTAAAAAATTTATAATTGGTTCGGATTCACTTGGGTCAACTACACAAGTATTTTTATTTTTTGGATCTATGATGATGTAAGAGTAATTATCTTGTAAACATTTTATAATTTCAATTTTCATTTACTTTTTTATTAAAAATATTCCTAGTTCAGAGTAAAAATTTTTTATACTTAAGTTTGTCTTGTTAATTTTAGAGGTTTTTTCGCCATTTAAAGCAATTGAGTTATATAATTCAATATTTTTTTTAGAACAAAAATTAAAAAAATCTTTAATTGTACACATATGTAAATTTGGAGTGTTATACCATTCGTCAGGTAAATTTTTTGTTATTGGCATTGTACCTTTGAAAAGCAAATGTAATCGAACTTTCCAATATCCAAAATTTGGAATTGTAACTATAGCTTTATTAGCAACTCTTAAAAGATCATCTATAACTTTTTCTGGGTTATAAAAAGCTTGGAGTGTTTGACTTAAAACAACATAATCAAAAGACAAGTTTGGAAATTGATGTAAATCTTTTTCTGCATTACCTTCGATTATAGAAAGACCTTTACTTATGCAATTTTGAACATTATTTTTTGATATTTCTAAACCTCTTGTATCAATATTTTTTGTATCTTTGAGATATTTCATTAAGGTTCCATCACCACAACCCACATCTAATACTCTTGTGTTATTTTCAATTAGTTCAGAAATTATTTTAAATTCTTTTTTCATATTCAGTTTAATAGTTTGTTTCTAAAAAATTTTTTACAGTTTTTAAAAAATCAGGTATATCTAAAAGAAAAGAGTCATGACCCTTGTCACTAGTGATTTCTAAAAAACCAACATCAGCGCCAGAAGAATTTAATGCAATTACAATTTCTTTATTTTCTAAAGTTGGGTAAAGCCAATCAGAAGTAAAAGAGATTATAAAAAATTTAGTCTTTGTTTTTTCAAAAGCTTTTGATAAGTTTCCTTTAAACTGTTTTACAAGATCAAAGTAATCCATTGCTCTAGTAATATATAAATAACTATTTGCATCAAATCTATCAACAAATATTGAGCCTTGGTATCTTAGATAGCTTTCAATTTGAAAATCAGCATCAAAACTAAAGTTTAGATTATCTTTTTCCTGAAGTTTTCTTCCAAATTTTTCTTGTAACCCCTTTTGTGAAAGGTAGGTAATATGTGCTGCCATTCTAGCAACAGCTAGTCCTTTGTCAGGAGATAAATTTAACTTAGAATAATTTCCTTCTTTCCAATTAGAATCAGCCATTATTGATTGTCTACCAAGTTCATTAAAGGCAATGTTTTGTGCCGAATGACTAGCTGTACATGCAATCGGAATTGCCGTTTTAGTTTTGTTAGGAAAATTTGCAACAAATTGTAAAACTTGCATACCACCCATTGAACCTCCAACTACACTATATAGTCTATCAATTTTAAAAAATTCTAATAAATTATATTGCGCGTTAACCATATCATTTATTGTTATTACAGGAAAATTTGTACCAAAGAGTTTATTAGTAGAAGGATCAATGCTACTTGGGCCAAACGATCCCATACATCCTCCAATTACATTAGCACAAATTACAAAAAATTTATTTGTATCAATTGCTTTAGAAGGTCCGACAGCATACGACCACCATCCATTTTTATTTGTTACGGGATTAGTATCAGTGACAAATTGGTCACCAGTTAGAGCATGAAAAGCTAAAATTGCATTATCCTTTTTTTTATTTAAAGTTCCATACGTTTCGTATGCTATAGGGTAATCATTTATTATTTTTCCACAATCTAAAGTGAGTGGTTTTTTTACTATTATTTTTTTTATATTCTCTTTAATATTCATAATATTGCACTACAGGTGAATTGTGAGAAAAAAACTTATTTAGCGGTTTTTTTAAGCGCTCGCAATTCAGTTTAAATCAGCGCACTTTTTTGTACTAGATGAGATTCTATATGTCAAATTTTTTGTGATTTTTATTAAATCTCTATAAATGTTGGTTAATTTAATTATAAAGATAGGTATAAATTAATTAAATATGAAATTGCCACAATTTAAAAAAATCAGTTTTGAAACTTATAAACCTGGAAAATCAAAATTATCCAAAGTAAGGAATATTATAAAATTATCTGCTAATGAGTCAGCATTAGGGGTAAGCTCAAACGTAAAGAAAGAAATTAATAATAAAATTAATTTTCCTAAATATCCTGATAGTAAGGCTCGAAATTTAAGAATAAGTATTTCAAAAAAATTTAATTGTGATTTTAAAAAAATTATTTGTGGAGCAGGCTCAGATGAAATCATTCAACTTATATGTCAATTATTTTTAAAACCAAAAGATGAAGCAATAATTCCTCAATACAGTTTTTTAATGTACAGAATTTATTCAAAAATAGTTGGAGCTAAAATTTTATATGCAAAAGAAAATAATTTCAAAATATCTATTTCTGAAATTTTAAATAAAGTGTCAAAAAAAACTAAAATCGTTTTTTTAGCAAACCCTAATAATCCAACAGGAACTTATTTAACAAAAAATGAATTAATAGAATTAAGGAAAAAACTCAGAAGCGATATATTGTTAGTTGTAGATGATGCTTACGATGAATATATGACAAAAAAAGACTATGCATCTGGACTAAAACTTTTTAAAAAAAATGAAAATGTTATAATATTAAGAACTTTTTCTAAAATATATGGATTAGCGTCATTAAGAATAGGATGGGGTTATGGCCCAAAAAAAATTATTGATGCTATGAATATTATTAAACCTCCATTTAATACAAATATGGCAGGACAATTAGCGGCAGTTGCAGCCTTAAAAGATAAAATTTTTATTCAAAAATCTATTAAACATAATTTGATTTGGGCTAATAAAATTAAAAAATTTTTAAATAAATTAAATATAATTACAAATGAAGTTACTGCTAATTTCTTATT
>LWDU01043304.1_pt1 | contig 10432 bp, 10 predicted proteins | sample 727161 | NCBI WGS metagenome assembly LWDU01 (sample SAMN04566230, study PRJNA314399) | hydrothermal vent metagenome | isolation source: deep sea hydrothermal plume seawater | place: Mexico: Gulf of California, Guaymas Basin | collected 2004-07-11 | reverse complement strand
TTTTGTGTAATATCCAGAGTAATAAAATGATTCATCAATGCTCTTTTGGCTAGTGCATCGAACACATCTTTTGGCGCGGTGCGTTTTTCATGATTTTGCATGTCGGCAAAAGGTTTGAATTTAGCTCCACCTCCGCCTGACACAATGTAGATTGTTCCACTCCCGCTTTGATATTTTCCGGATTTTGATTTGACGGTTTTAAACATACCTTCCTCGACCGGGCTCATGGGATGAAACCGTTCGTAGGAATGCTGATTGCCGGCGAACACGATGTCTGGCTTTAAGGCATTTAATTGTTGGAGAACCGTGTTGCGCTTGTCCTTATACCAAGCGGTTGTGAGCGCCGGTTCATGGATGGCAAGTATGACCCAGAGACCCTTTTCTCTGGCTTCTTCAATACGCGGTTTTAACCACGGAGTCGGGTCCTTCCAGGGATAGTGATTGATGATTCCTATCAGCGTGTTACCGATTACCCGAGTGCCTTCAAATTCCCGCGGTTGTGCATCATGTTTAACGTTGTCGAATCCGGAACCGAGAGGGTCGATTTTATCCCAGCAGCCTGAGGCTTTGGGTTTGCTCATTTTTGGAGGAAGGTCATTATCGCCCGCAACAAAAAGGCGCAGAGGATAGGGATCGACCAGAGTATTTTTAATTTCTTCTATATATCGGTCTGGGCAGGAGTCGGGAAACGGTTCAGGCTGATAAACAAAATCGCCGAGATGAAGCAATACGTCTGGAGTTTTATCGCGCATGGCTTTTTGTACGGCAGAAAATCCCGGTGCATAGGCTCGTTCACCGATTCCGGTATCCCCAACTATGGCAATGCGTGTGGTCGTTTGGGGAAACAGAGCCATGACGTTTTGGATTCCCCAACCCGTTGCGGAGCGTGGAGCACCCTCGCCAAGGGAATAGCTCACAAACATTGCAAGGACGAGGAGAAAGATAATTTTCATAGCAAACCATTTCATAGCTGTTTCTCAAAGTTGTATATCACCCCAGCCTCGTGTGGTATTGAACCTTTGCCTTTATGCCTCGAAAGGGTACTTCCACGGGGAAATTTGTTTTTTATCGGATAAAACTCATGCAATACTCTATCTGCTCCCGGCGGCTCGCCGGTTACCACAAAACCTCCGGCAGGGATTCAACGAAGTCGCGGATCTCGTCCCGTACTCTGCGGTAATGATTCAGAGTTTCCTCTTCTGTTTGTGTATTTTTGACAAGTTTTGGTGGGTCATCAAACCCGAAATGCAAGACCGTGGTGGAGCAGGAAAAAACCGGGCAACTTGCATCAGCATTCCCGCATACGGTAATCACAAAATCGAAAGGAATGGTTTCAACTTCCTCCACTTTTTGTGACTTCTGATCAGCGATATCTACCCCAGCTTCTTGCATGACACGGACTGCGTTGGTATTGAGCCCATGCGCCTCAAGTCCAGCTGAAAACGCCTGGATGGAGTCGGTTTTCAAATGCCGAGTCCAGCCCTCAGCCATCTGGCTCCTGCAAGAGTTACCGGTACATAAAAATAGAATTTTTAGTTTCTTAGTCACGTTGCTAAGAATACCATCCACAAATGTGGGAGGCAATCCACCATTACTGAAGTAATATAACGTGTTAATGGGTTATTCTGCTTCGCCGCTTGATTTTCGTTTTATTTTCGCTTACCCTGTGTTTCTAAGCACAAAGGAGAGTGATGCCATGCATCTCACCAAACGTCAACGGGAGATTTTTGAATACCTCAAGGAGCATATTCGCTCCAGGGGGTATGCGCCAAGTATTGTGGAAATTGGCAAACGGTTTCAACTCCGTTCTCCGGCCACGGTGCACAAGCACCTTGCGCATCTGGAAGAAAAGGGATTGATCCGCAAGCAACATAATTTGAGCCGGGCAATTGAAGTGGTGGAAAAACCTTCGGCAAGCCGATTGAGGTGCTGGACCACCGGGAAGCAATGGCCTTGTTGCCCGATGCGGAAGACAAGGATATCTTTGTACTTCGGGTCAAAGGTGATTCTATGATCGAAGATCATATTCAGGATGGAGATTACGTAATAGTAGAACGGCGTGATGTGGCTGAGAATGGAGAAACGGTGGTGGCACTGATCGATAATGACCAGGCTACTTTGAAAAGGTTTTACCGGGAAAATGGTCGGGTGCGTCTGCAACCCGCCCACCCTGATATGGAACCGATCATTGTTCGGGAAGGAGACTTTGCTATCCAGGGTGTGGTCGTTGGTGTATTACGCAAGTTTGGTTAATAAGGGGTTGAAGTGAGTTTGCGAAAAATTTTGCATGTGGACATGGATGCGTTTTTTGTGTCGGTGGAAGAGGTCCTCGACCCATCTCTAAAAGGGAAACCTGTGGTTGTGGGTGGAAACCCGGATGGCCGGGGTGTAGTGGCGGCAGCATCTTATGCGGTGCGACGATATGGTGTGCATTCTGCAATGCCAATTGTCCGGGCCAAACGATTATGTCCACACGCTATTTTTTTGCGCGGTTCGCACCGGCATTACAGCGAGTTTTCGACCCGGGTCTTTGAAATATTAAGACGCTATTCTCCTTTGGTGGAACCGATGTCACTCGATGAGGCATTTGTCGATTTGACGGGAGACGAACGATTACACGGCCCGGTCCTGAAGTCAGCAGGAAAAATCCGCAACAACATTCTTGAGGAATTGGGGTTGAACGCTTCCATTGGTATTGCTTCCAACAAACTGTTGGCTAAGGTCGCCTCAGCTTATTGCAAGCCCAATGGAATGCTGTGGATCGCACCGGGAATGGAACAACGGTTTCTGGCACCACTCCCTATTCAACGCATTCCGGGAATCGGACCGAAAGGTGGAAACGAACTTCGTCGTATGGGCATCAAATCTGTGGGTGATCTTGCCCGCCTGCCCCTGGAACTACTTGAAGAGGCTTACGGGAAATGGGGTGTATCGCTTTATCGAAAGTCTAGGGGAATCAGTGAAAGTCCAGTCATCGGAGAAGCTGAAGACCCGCGTTCCATCAGTCGCGAAACGACATTGGAAACGGATTCAGCAGACCCATTATTTCTGGAGTCCACTCTCAGTTACCTGATCGAAAAAGCGACGGGTCAGTTAAGAAAAAAGAAACTATTTGCTCGTACAGTGACATTGAAACTGCGCTACTCTGATTTTAAGACGGTGACCCGATCGAAAACACTGGAGATACCAACGGCGGAAGATCATACATTATTTTCAATAAGTAAGAGGTTATTCCGTAAGCTGTTCACGCGCCGGGTGCGAGTGCGCCTCGTTGGTATTGCACTCACTTCGTTGACTGCAACCCATTATCGGCAGGAAGATTTATTTGATGTTAAAGGAAGGCACTGTTGGGACGGTTTGTACCAAGGTATTGACCATATCCGTCATAAATATGGTTTTCGTTCTATCTTACGTGCTACCAGTGGCCGTAGGCAATAGTTTAACTAACCTGACTGTGTTTATCTGTGGTTAAAAATGGATCTTGAAAAAATAAGACAAGAATTTCCGGTGATGGAGGAACTGATTTTTTTTGATCATGCCCGAGTGGCTCCTTTGCCAGAGCGGGTGCGAAAAGTGGTGACAGAGTTTGTTAAAGACGCTACACATTTTGGTACTGCCCACTACGATACTTGGGTTGTTGGGATCGAACAGGCCCGGAAAAATTTTGCGCGACTCATCAATGCCGAAACGCATGAGGTGGCTTTTGTTAAAAATACCTCTGAAGGATTAGCCATCGTTGCCAACGGATTGGATTGGAATTCTGGTGACAATGTCGTCATCCCCGATATAGAGTTCCCGGCTAACGTTTATCCCTGGTGGAATCTGAAACGCCTAGGGGTAGAAACCCGTATGGTACATGCTGTCGAAGGACGGGTGTTATTTGATGACTTGGTCAAACAAGTTGATGCACGTACGAAACTCATTTCAATAAGCTCCGTGGAATGCAACAGTGGGTTTCGATGTGATCTCAATCGAATCGGCGCGTTCTGCAAAGATAAAGGCATCTTATTTTGCGTTGATGCCATTCAAAGTCTGGGTATTTTACCGATGGATGTGAAACGCGACCATATCGATTTTCTATCAGCAGATGGGCATAAGTGGATGCTCAGTGTAGAAGGACTTGGTGGATTCTACATTTCAAAGGATGTTCTAGAAAAGGTGTACCCGGTAACAGTGGGATGGGGAAACATGGTCAATGCTGCAGACTTCATGGACTATGAATTTGTTTTCCGATCAGGAGCGCGGCGTTTCGAGGAGGGTTCTCTCAATACAATGAGCATCCATGCGTTTGGTGCTGCGCTGGATCTTCTGCTAGAAACGGGGGTTAAAGAAATTGAGAAGCAGGTGATGGCGTTGGGAGATACGATTTTAGAACAACTCCAACGGCGTGAGCTGAAAGTCTATAGTTCTTCTCTATTAGAAGAACGCTCTGGAAACATTGCGTTTGTTTTAAATCAGGACATCAATTGTTTGTATGACTGGATGATGGAGAACCGAGTCAAACTTACGGTCCGCGATGGTCTCGTTCGCGTCTCCCCCCACTTTTATAATAGCGAAGACGAGGTATCCCGTTTTTTTGATCTGATAGATAAGTTCATGGTAAGTAGAGTGACGGTAAAAAATAAGAGAAATTTTTAGGAACTGTCCTAAACAACTAAGTCAATATTCCTTTAATTCATTATTTAATTTGCCTTAACTGTGCTTTCGGTTCAGGGTTGTTGAAACGTCACTCTCCTTCGAATAGAGCCCAAAAGTACTTCTTAGAACACCGTAAATTTACCCATATGATGTTTCCCCTGGTTCCAAGAGTTGTCAATTCCGTTGACAGGATTTGTTTATCAAAAAACAACTTTGAATGATTGATCTGATAATGACGAAACTCTGATCAAACGAGGTGAAAAAAAATTTATGCCTCCATGAATGATGTTGCCGTTTTCAGGAAGTCATCCTCGGAATATTTGGACAAATATAAGAGTGTATTAGAGCTTCTGTCTCTTGATATTACTAAACCGGAACAGAGCATATCTGCAGTGAATCAAGCAAGAAATATTGATCTGTTCATAAGCAATGCGGGTATTGCTAATCTTTCTGTTTTAATTGTTAAAAAAATATAGATTTTGCGTGTCAAGAAATAGAAGTAAATTATTTTGGAATACTTTCCATGATGCGGGCGCTTGCTCCTATTCTGAGTAAAAATCGTGGCGGAACAATGGTAAATGTTCTTTCTGTTATCAATCTCGCCAACTTCCCGGCTTTAGGTTCTTACTCTACGTTGAAAGCTGGTCTTTATTATTTAACGTACAAGGAAGGGGCGCGGGGCCAGAACTGGATTCACAGGAGACGCATGTATTGACAATGTATCGGGAACCCATAGATACGGATATGGCAAAAGATTTTCCTATGGATAAAAGTTCTCCTAAAAAAATTGCGAATAGGGTTTCGCAGGCTATAGAAGAGAGCAAGGAAGATATATTCCCATTGAGAAAAGAGATAGGGATAGATAAAACCAGTGAAGCTTTAAGTAGAAGTAGTACTTAAGAAGGTTTAATAGTTGTGATAAAGTTTTTCAGTTTTTCTTTTTCCTGAATTACCTGGGCGAGTTTTGAAGCGTCCTCCTTAAGTTTAAACTTAGCTACGCGTACCTGGTATATCTTGTTGTGAGTTAAGAAGGCATCGTAGCCTTTATCGATCAGTTTTTTCACGAGTTTTTGAGCGTAGGTTTTAGTTTTATAGGCTCCAACCTGTACAGTATAAAGAGTTACTGATGCTGTTGGGTTGCTCTTAATGGGTTTGCCAAGGTTGTTTTTTTTTTGAGATTGCTCTCCATTATCTTTTAAATTATTTCGTGTGGCCAGAGTACCTTTGGGTACGTTTAAAGATTTAAGCGGTATATGTCCTTTTGTTTCAAGAATAACGGGAACCGAGGTCATTTCAGTATCTACAACACGAACTTTTCGAATCACGGCTTTTAGAGGCGTCTTGTTTGAAATTTTCCCTATAGTTTTTTCTTGTGCTAGCGATGAAGTTTGAGCCTTGAAGGTCAAATTCTCTGTTTGTGCCTCTAATGGAGCTTCACTCTTTAAAACTTCTGATTTCCCTCCCCTATCGAGATCGAGTGCGTGACTCCATTTAGTATTGAGTTGCTGGCGTTTTTCAATTTTTTTTAAATCGGTTGTGGCATTTTTAGCAATTACAGGTGTATCAAATCGGGAAATTTTTTCGGCAGTTCCCGGTTTCTTCACCAAGGAGGTCAGTTTATCAACCATATTAGAGGTCATCTTATGGAGGTTGAATTTGTTGGTCACAAATTGAATGGGAGACAACAGGGCGGTGAAGATTCCAGTTGGAATTTTACCGATCCCGGAAAAATCATGTTCGGTTTGTTCTGCTCGCCAGAGAACCTCACCTGTACGTGTGTCTATCATTTGTACGGAGACGCTCAGCTCTATGGAGGAATGGACAATAAAATAACTCCGCTCCACCTTATTGATTCGGCTGAACACAATAGCATCGGCACCAAGAATCTCACCAAATTGCATAGGATTGATGGTGAGAAAACCTGAAGGGTTGCCCATGTTATTTTGTTTCAGCAGGCCGTCCACAATATATTTTTCGAGTAGATTAAATTTAGATTGTTTGAGATTGGCATATAAGCCTTGTCGGAACATCTCGGCCATTTCTTTTTGTCCCGAATGACTAGTTTCGATGGGTAAGATAGCCACGGTCTGGTCTTTGGACAGTTTGTTCAGATTGCCAGCCACCTTGATCTGCAGATCTGAGGCACACCCAGATAGGAGAATAGCTAAAAGAAATACACCCAAATATCGGTATCTCACGAAATCAATTATGTTTTTGACTGCCGATGGGAACATGGTTAGGGGGTGGATGAATGATTGAATTGGGCCATGCCGGCTTTATAGTATTTTTTCCCGGTGAGACCATTTTTATTTTTAAGGGAGCCGATGATCAAGGAGCTGGTCACATCATCAGAGGGTTTTAGGGTATAGCTACCGGTATAGAGTCCGGGTACGATTTCCTTTAAGGGTATATTTGATTTCCAACTGCCTATATCGAAATACCCAGTCAGTCCCGGGTCGCCTTTCAGGTTTACATAGATACGGTCTTTAGGATTCAGTTTTAAGTTGGGTTTTAAGTTGGTTTCAATGTTGGTGATTTGCGGTAAACGAATTTTATTTTTCCAGTTATCAGCCGGGTCGGGGATCTCTTTCATCATATTTAGAGCAAACATCTCAGCTGTTTTGAAATAGGCTTGGTGAACTTTTACGTTTTCTATTTGACTTTGAATGATATCGACAATGGTAGGAGAAAGAATTCCTGAATATGTCATTTCTTTATGTTTAGTTTCCCATAGAATATCCCTCGTTCTCAAATCAAACATGTCAATTTTTGCTGTGAGGGAAGTTTCAGCATGAATGCCACCAGTGAAATTTCTGGCAGAAAGAACGCGACCCCGTATTACAGCATCAACGCCCAGAATTTTCCGGAGCTTTTCGGGACTCAACTCTAAAATTTTGGTAGCGTTTGTAAGGCCAGCCTGACTTAATTTTTGGTCAATAATGTTAAGGGGCAGATCGACATAACCGAGATAACTAAAATAATTATAAAAACAAGTCCTGAATAATTTATGCGGGGCAATCCCTTCGGGATCCAATTGTTCCAGAGTGAAGGGCAAAATGGCTACCGACCGGGGTTGCATGCTTAAATTTTTATGAATCTGGCGAACTTGTAAGTCAACTGTTCCGCACCCGGCGAGTAAAACACCAAGAAGCAGGATACCTAGTTTTGGGAATGCAATAGTACGGGAGTGGATCACAAATCAGCCTGCCGCATAAAATATTGATTAAATTAGACTTTCTTGTATTATTAGTTCGTTAATATATGGAATATTGAGGATTTTGTCAATATTTTAAAGAATTTGTTTAAATTTTATTAAGTTCTGGTTTGGAGGATTCTTATTTCCAAATTGCTTTTAGAATCTTACTAGAGTTATCGGCAATTTTATTCCTCGAGATAAGACTTGATTAGAAAAACCATATTTGCTACAGTTGCTAAGAAATTAGGATAGAACTAACTGTGAGGATTTTTGATGAACAGGACAAATGTTTTGGCTTACGTTGTATTTGCCGTTTCCGTATTTTTTGTTTCTAAACAGGTATTTGCAGAATCGCATATAACCGCAGATTTGAAAGGTACCATTGACCAGGTTTTGGTAATAGTTTCTGATAAAGAACTCACGAAAAACCCCAACTTAAGAAGAGAAAAATTACGCCAGGTAATAGGCCTGCGTTTCAATTATAAGCAAATGGTGATTCGCACTTTGGCCAAGAACTATAAGGACCGTAGCCAAGAGGAACGCGAAGAGTTTACGGAGCTTTTTAAAAAACTGCTGGAAAACTCTTATGCTAGCAAAATTGAAAACTTTCGAGATCAGACAATAAATTATACCGGAGAGTTGGTTAAGGGGAAATATGCCATGGTCAAAACCCAAATTCTTCGTAAGGATGGAGTAGTCGATGTTAATTACAAACTACTCAAGGAAGACGGTCAGTGGTTGATCTATGACTTTGTTATAGAAGGTGTTAGCATGGTTCGTAATTATCGATCCCAGTTCTCAAAAATTATCGGTACCGAATCCTATTCGGCCCTGACCGCTAAATTGAAGAAAAAGGTCGAGGATCTTGAAGCCAGCAATAAAGCAGAAGTGGAAAAACTCTGAAAAGTTTGGGCAAGATGTTCCGCATCATTAAAAGCTCTGCTCCCACCCGTATCGATTTGGCCGGAGGTACGCTGGATATCTGGCCCCTGTATTTATTTTTTGACAATCCCCCTACTCTCAATGCGGCGATTGACCTTTATGCCACGGTTGAAATTATTCCCCGAAAAGATAAGCGCATATTCTTTACCTCGCGCGATTTAGGATTGAGTGATAATTTTCCCTCACTGAGTAAGGTTCCCGACAAGCATCCTTTAGAACTTATTATGCGCACGTTAAAATTCTATCAGCCAAAATCAGGGCTGGAAATAGTTACAGATTGCAGGGCTCCTCAAGGATCGGGTATTGGTGGTTCTTCCGCTCTGAACATTGCTTTGCATGGAGCGCTAAACCGTTTAACCGGACGGCGTTATGGTAAGGTCGAGATGATTGAAATCGCCAAAAATATCGAGACCCAGGTCATTAAAGTTCCAGCAGGATGCCAGGATTATTATTCCGCGATGTATGGAGGAGTGAGAAAAGTTCAGCCTGGAGTTCGGAGTACCGAGACCCAAAAGTTTGCCATAAGCCCTGCTGAACTGACCCGGCATTTTGTCCTTTGTTATACCGGTAAACCGAGAAGCTCGGGGATCAATAATTGGGAAGTAACAAAAAAAGCTGTGGATGGAAAGCGGACAGTGATCCGTCACCTGAAATTTATTCGGGAGTGTGCCATGGATATGGAGAAGGCTTTGAATCGGGGAAACCTTAAAGATTTGGCTCCAATTTTTGCTAGAGAATGGAAAGCCAGAAAACAATTAGCCCCTAATATCAGTACTCCCGAGATAGACAATTTGATTCGAACTGCTCTGAAAAAGGGGGCGTTGGCGGGAAAAGTTTGCGGTGCCGGAGGCGGAGGGTGTGTGGCCTTCATCGTTCCTCCAGCCCTAAAAAAGTCTGTGATAGAAGGACTCTCATCAAAGGGCGGACAAGTACTTCCTTTTCGTTTTGTCTCCCGAGGCCAGCGTGACGCTGGGCTCTAATTGTAAAAATTTAACCATCGATCCTACGCTAGTAGCCCGGTTACTCTGATCCAAAAGTAAAGGGTTAGCCGAAAACCGTAGAGCCTTTTTTTATAAAAGGTGTCAAAACAAACTAACTTTACCGGACTTAAGATGACTTCTGAAAAATGGAAGTGAGTATATCTTTATTCCTTCTTCAACATTCCCTTTTAATAATTTTGTGAAATATTTTTCAGAGAATATTCTACGAGAATGATCGATAAAAAAACAAAAAAGTACCTATTGAAGACTAAGTCGAAAGTCTTGGGGTCATCGATTACAATCTGTCTAAGAAAGACTATGAGGTATGTTTTGCTTTGGATGGTGAATCAATTCTGCATTAAGAAAAAGTGAATGAATCTATATAGATTTAAAATTTCAGGGTAGGGTATACAGCATAAGGATTGTTGAGTTGGGCTAGCGGGTTATTTTTACCCAGTTGTCTTCCCGGATAGTGGTTTGAAGAAGACGATTAAAAGAGGAAGAAGGGTGAGTGCTCCGACCAGAGCTACTACCATTGCCGCGCCGGTCAGCAAGCCAAAATAGATAGTGGGCATAAACTCCGAAAGCGCCAGAATAGAAAAACCAAGAGTAATAGTTACGGATGTGTAGTACATGGCTTTACCGATGCTCCCGTGACATCGATTCATAGATTCCA
>LWDU01039676.1_pt2 | contig 10435 bp, 6 predicted proteins | sample 727161 | NCBI WGS metagenome assembly LWDU01 (sample SAMN04566230, study PRJNA314399) | hydrothermal vent metagenome | isolation source: deep sea hydrothermal plume seawater | place: Mexico: Gulf of California, Guaymas Basin | collected 2004-07-11 | reverse complement strand
GGCTCTTTACGATGCGGGTTGGGCGCACTATTACCGGGACGATTACCGGGCGGCAATCGAGACTTATGGTCGCATGCTCGAAATCTCCACCGATGCGCTGAAATTCGACCGGGCGCTCTTCCAGACCGGCGAGAGCTTTTTCGCTCTGGGCGAATACGAAACCGCCCGAACTTGGTATGGCAAGCTGGTGGAAAAGTATGATTTTTCTGCTCTCAGTGAAAAAGAGCTTCAGCAAATGAAGACTCAGCGCTTGCGCGGCTTGGTACAGGAGACCACGCGCGAGCTGGTTGCTAAAGCGCAGATCCGCATCGCCGATTCCCATGCGATCGAAAGGCATATTGACGAGGCCATCGCGGCTTATTCACTCGTGCCCCGGCGTTATCCGCAAGAGGATTTGCTGGTGCAGAAGTCCTACGACAATATGGCGACGATGGTGCTTGAAGAGCAGGGCGTTATGGCCGGCATTGCCGTGTTGCGACAGGCGATAGAACAGGTGGCGGATCCGCATTTTCGCGGCCGGGTTCAGTTGAAGATCGCCAAGACGCTCTATTCTGAGGGTGAGTTTGCACTGGCGATAGAAGAATACGGTATTTATAAAAAGGCCTATGGAGATCGCGCAGCGGTCATTGGCGTGTCTTTAGACCAGGTCGATTTCCTCATTGCCGAAGCCCATCGCGAGTTGGCCCGCGTCGGTGAGAGCGAACAGGATTTCCGCCGGCCCCGGGATCTCTATTTGCAGTTGATCGCCACCTACCCTTCTAGCACCAGGCTGCCCGAAGCCTACTATGGTTTGGGGCATGCCCAATATCGCTTGGGCGAATTACCAGCGGCTGCGACGGCTTTTGCACAAGCGGTGATTGCCGCCCCGCAAGCCCCGGTTGCCCCGCATGCGTTGAGTTGGCAGGCTAGACTGGCTTTTGCGCAGGGTGAAAACGAGCAGGCGCTGGCACTCTACCAGCGGGTGATTGACGAGTATGCGGCGTCGGGGCTTGCCGACCAAGCCTGGAAGGATAAGGCTTTGGTCTACAAGGTCATGGGGCGCCTCGATGAAGCCATCGGTGCCTTTGGCGAAGTGGGGCGGTCGTCTGCGATGTGGAGCAAGATCCAAGCCGAGGCCGGGGATATGCTTTTGGCGGCTGGTCGGCTGGATGATATCGCCGCCCGTTTCGATATCGAAGGGGCGCTAACCGTGGCCAGCGCCGAAGGAGATGATGAGACGGTTGCCGAACTCTATTATATCAAAGGTCGTAGCGCCAGAGAACGGAAAGAGTACCAGATCGAGGTAGCCCATCTCAGCGCCGCCTTAGATCATAGCGAAAATGAGCAATTGCAGGCCTTTGCCCATTTTTTTCGCGGGCTGGCTTATTATCAACTGGGCAGTGCCGCTGATGCGTCGGGCGATACCTTGCGGGGCAGTGGGTTTTTCGAGGCTTCGGTCGAGGACTTGGAGCGCTTGCTCGATGCCGACGCCGCGACCCAGTTGCGACCCGTAGCCTATCGGACCCGCGGCGTGGTCTTGACTCGATTGAGTCGCCCGGCCGAAGCGGTCAGGACCTATGAGATACTTATCGAAGCGGCCGCCACGGCCCAGGAGCGCGCTGAGTTTGAGTTGATGTTGATGGAACTCTTTTACGATCAGGGCCAACTCGGCAATACCGAAGCGGTGGCCCGCAGACTCATCTCGCAGGCTGATGCGGGCCAGTTCAGCGCCGAACGAGCATATTTCGTCCTGGTCTCGCTGCTGCTCGAACAAGAGCGCTATGGCGAAACACTGGCGGCGGCGGATGGAGCTATGGAGGGCTATCCCAACTCGACAAATCGCGCTACGCTGATGTCGGTTCGCGCCCGTTGTTTGTTTTTTTTGGCGCGCTACGAGGAAGCCGCCACGGGATTTGCGCAATTTATCACGGCCTATCCCAAACATCCAGAACGGCCATCGGCGCATTATCAACAGGGGTATTGTCACGAGTTTTTAGGCCAGTTTGAGCAGGCGGCAGAAGCTTTTGCCGCCCTAGTTGCAGACTTTCCCGCCGATGAGCTAGCTGGCGATGCGCTATATCGCCGCGGCGAGAATCTCTACAATGCCAGCAAATTCCAAGAAGCGCTGGAGACCTATGTGCGGGTCGGGGAGGATTATCAGCAGACTCCGATGGCTTCCAAGGCGCTGTATTCGGCGAGTTGGACCTATATGGATCTGGGACGAGAAGAGGAGAGTATCGGTACGATGGAACGACTGATTGCAGAGGCTCCCGAGAGCGACTACGCTCGTTATGCCCAGTTTTCCATCGGCGACTTCTATTATAGTAAGCGGGACTTCGCACAGGCTCAGGCGGCCTATCGCCAAGTCTTTCAACGCTATCCCGGCACTACTGAAGCAAAAAAGGCGCAGGAACTTATTCGCGACCTCAACGAAGATCTAGCCAGCAAGGCCTACGATGAGGTCTTCGTCGATTTTGATCGCGGTAATTACACCGAGGCGGCGCGGGGATTTGAGCGTGTCTACGCCGACTTTCCCGGTTCTTATTCGGCGCTGGCGGCTTTAGCCAACAAGGGGGTGGCTCTCGAACACCTGGGTAATAGTGACGATGCGCGCGGGACCTATGCCCGGGTTTTGCAACTCGCCGCGGACGATCCTGAGCTGAGCAATATCGTCGAGTTTGTCACCTTGCGGCTAGGCAACTTATGAGACGTAACCGAAAGAGCTGTATGAGGAGTAATTCGAAGAAAGCGTGGTTGGCTGCACTGCTGGTTTTGGCCAGTGGAATCAGTGCTTGCTTGACGCTAACTCCCATCCGTGCGATCTACCGAGTAAATCTGACCCCGTTGCAGCAAGGCGACGATTATCAGGTCGATAACGCCGACGACGGGATCGTATTTGTCAAGGAAGGTTTGCGGTTGAAAGTGCGCCATTTGCAAGATGGGGAACTCAATGCGCATTATCCCGATGAGAGCAATCCGTTTACTTATCGCGGCGAGGTCGATCCGGCGCTCGGACACGTGCCCCCTCGTTTTACGGTCTTCCAGGTTTTGCTCAACAATCCAACGTTCGACAAGGTGTTGATGCAGCCCGAACGCGTGTTCCTCAAGACCGATCGCGGTAAGATTTTGCACCCCTATCAATTGACTCGTGCGGAGGCTCGAGGCGATGTGCGCAACTTCGAGACTTATTGGTTGTCAAGGGGTGTGCAGAGCGGCAATATGCAGAAGTTATATCTGGAACGCATGGGGGTCTTGCGCGGGGCGGTATATCATCGCGACTCTTTTGTTTTCAAAGGCAACTCCTATCGGGGCATGCTGATCTTTGATCCCCTCGAACCGGGCACGGGACAGGTTACATTATTTATAGCTGATTTTGTATTGGACTTTGGTATTTACGATACGCCGGGGAGTCAGGTGGATCTAGAATTTACCTTTGCCGTACGTGGTGAAGTCATTGAGCCGGTGGCGGAAATGGCTCAGGCGTTTTGATGGGTGCGATAAGGGCAACCTCTTGGCGAGTATGTGCGGATCCGGGAGGAACTCACAGAAGAAAGGAGATGATAACGGTAACGAAGTGTTAATTTCTGTTATTGCGCACTATACAATCCAACAAACTAAGGAGTAAGAGATGAAACGTGCTATTTACCTAGTGTTGGTCGGGGCGTTAGCCCTGTCCTCTACCGCTAGTGCCCAATTGATGGGCAATGGTGTCTTTTGGAAGTCCGGCGATGGTGGAGTGCCTATGTACTCTCCCAGTGTTGACGGCAATGTAGGCGATATGGAGTCCAGTGCCTATTACTTGTCGTGGGCTCCCTCGGATATCTGGGCCTGGGGCGATGCTTATGGCTATTCACGCGACACGGATCTCGAGTCGCGTCGCATCCGCGTCTATGCCATCGACGTCGATAATAACCTCTACCTCGCCGATGGCGAGGACCCGGACGAGAACGGCACCGATGCCGACTTCACCGCCAACTATTATTTCAGCTGGGATGAGGACAATCTCTATATCGCGGCCAATAATATCGATAATCACCTCGACCTGGTCGAAAACCGTACTGATGGTGTCAATGACAATGCCTTCTGGCAACGCGACACCTTCTGGATCACCATGGACCTGAGCGATGGTACGGGTGCGAACAACGGCAACAATATCGTCGACTTCCGTTGCATGCCGATGAACGCCGGCGATGCGGTGTCCTCGATGCAGATCGCCCATTACCAGGATGGTGAGGCCACGCAGGTCAACTACGGCGATGACCCCGATTACTATTTGGGCGCCCAGCTTTTTGGTGGGCCTAGTAGCATGGGATATCAGTTCGAGGCCAGTGTGCCTTGGGATTTAGTTTTCCTCTTTGATCCCGACAATCGCAGCAGCGTCGGTGAGGGTTTTGCCTTCCGCGGTCGTTTTATCATTCCGGATCCGGATGGTGACGACCAGTATGGCCAGACCTATTTCGGCGGTGACCAAGGCAACTTGGGCGAGAACAATCGCTGGCCGCGCTTTATCCTGCGGAACAATCTCTCGACGCCGACTGCGGTCGAGGGCAGCACTTGGGCTGCTGTCAAGAAGCTGCACCAATAAGCTTCCTGAAGACGCTCTAAATACACCCGTGGCCGGGAGGCATTTCTCAGCCTCCCGGCCACCCCATTTACCCTTGGTTTAATACTGATGCAGAATAGCCATTTTGGCGTCCTTATTCGCAATCCCCGCTGGCTGCTAGTCGGCTTGGCGCTCTCGGCGGGGTTGCACATTGTTTTCCTGGGCGGTTATCTCGCCCTGGGCGAACGGGTGCGCGAAGTGGTCCACCGGATTACTTTTGAACCTCCGCCGCCGCCGAGCATGTTTTATAAAGCACCGAGGACAACGACTCGCACACTCGAATTTCGCAAGCAGCCCGTTCCTCGCGATGCTTATCAACGCCAGCAGACCAAGGTCGCTAAGACGCGGGTGCAGGAAGTACAAGCCCTGGCTGCAATGCGTACCGATGCGTTGCTCAACAAATTAGATGCGGCCAAGATTTCCCCACCTTCTTTGCGTTCGAGCGCGCGCATGGGCTTGGGATCCGGTGCGGCGGGTGAAGGGGCGGAAGGCTCCCTCGCCGCTTTGGCCCTACCCGAATTGAGCAAGGTCGAAGTAATTGGGGTCAAAGAGACGAGCGAGCAGGTCGACATGACGCTCGATATGCTCAGTATCCGCGATATGGACACCGGCCAATATCAGGCGATGGTGGTTCAGGACCCCGATGATCGGCGAAAAATCAGCGGTTATATCTATTTGGCCCAGGCTTTTACCCGTTCTCGGGTCATTCCCAATGTCGAGGCCCATGAGTCGGGCAGCGCCGCGACGCTCAGCGTGCAACTCACCGAGTATCAGAGCCTCGACTACCTGATCAAAGCCCTCGATGAGTACACCGGCATTGAAGCCAGCTACCTGGGCCCCATTCCACTCGACGACCCGCGTCTGCAACAAGTGCCCTGGCTGCTTCTGCCTAGTTGGTTCAGGGAAGCGCACTCGTCGAACGAGAGCGAACTGGAGAGCTTGGGACACTATTTGATCTCGGGGGGGTTTGCCATCGTTGCTTCCGGGGCCAACGAGAAGATGAAGGGCGTGCTCTTCGACAAATTTCGCCAGGCCCTCAAAAGGCAAGGGCTCAACGAAGGGGCCGATTGGCATTTTACTTATCTCAAACCGGTCCACCCGCTCTACCATTCTTTTTTTGACTTCGATATGGCGGTGCGCGACAACCAAAAGCTCAGGGCTCACGTGGGGGATATGGGGCTGGTTATAGGCGACCGCTTGGCCGTCTTTATTACTGGGGCACGCCAGGTGGTAACCGAGTCGGCCCAAGTGGGCACGGGCAATTTTCAGGTTTCCGTCGACGGTCGTCGCCATCTGCAATTTACGGTCAATACGATCGTCTTTGCTCTCACACAAGAGGGCGGGGTTACGCAGCAGTTGATGGCCAAGGTCAAGTAGAATTTTCGTTGCACAACAACGCAGACCCCCACGCAGCAAAGATTACCTTTCGCGCCTTGGCTGTGGGCTTGCTGATGGCCGCCCTGTTGGGCGTCGGTGCCCCGTACGAGCATCTCATCATCTTTGCCTCGCCGCTGCACTTCGATTATAGCACACCCGCTGCCGTGTTCCTCTTCTTTCTCTTTTTTGTCCTGGTCAACCCGCTGCTGGGTTTTTTGCGCCGCCGGTGGTTCTTTTCCAAGGTCGAACTGGTCACCATCTACATCATGGGGGCCGTCGCCTGCACCATTCCCACCGTCGGTCTGGTCTGCGTGCTGATCCCACATATCTCCGCTGGTTCGTATTTTGCCACCCCGGAAAATGAGTGGGCGAGCAAAGTCCTCCCCTATATCCCCTCCTGGTTGCGGGTGAGCGACGAACAGGCGATTAAGTTTTTCTACGAGGGGTTGCCTCGGGGCCAGGCCGTGCCGTGGGAGGCGTGGTTGCAGCCTATGGCGGCCTGGACAGTGTTGGTGGTTGCTTTTTTTGGCGCGATGACGGCGATGATGATCATCGTCAGGAAGCAATGGCTCGAACACGAGCGATTGAGTTTTCCCCTGGTGCAAGTGCCCATCGCGATGATTGGCGAAGAGGGTGAAGAAGAGGGGCTGATCCTCGGACACTACGCGGCGGGAGGTTTGTGGATACTAATCGACGGTTTTACCGGGATGACGGGGAATCACCTCTTTTATTGGTAACCTCTTTGCTTTGCGCGAGCAGTTTTTTCATCGCCAGGCTCAATTGCGTGTTCTTTGGGGCTGTTTGCAGTCCGCTGAGCAGGGCTTGCTGGGCGAGTTTGTGCTGGTCGAGGGCGAGGTGGGCTTGGGCGAGGTGGTGCCAAACAAGGGTCAATTGCGGGTCCAACTCGACCGCTTTGGCGTAGTAGCCACCGGCTTTGCTGTAGTGCTCTAACAACATGTTAGTATTGCCGGTATTGATCAGAGCCGGTTTAAAATCGGGCTCGAGGTTGAGCGCCCGTAAGAAGAAGGGCAACGCGGCCTGCGGATTTTTGCCCTTGAGCAGAATGCTGCCCATATGGTTGAGGGCGCGATAATCCTTGGGGTTGAGGACGAGGACCCGGCCAAAGCGGTTGAGTGCTTCGCGATGATAACCCTGGTCGGCGAAGAAGCGTGCGAGATTAAAGTGGTGGAGGGGGTCTTCGGGCGAGTCGAGTATCGAATTGCGCAACTTTACGAGTTGCTTGCCCAGCACTTGATTGGCAACGGCGATTTGCCGCAGGCCTTTGTACGCTTTTAGTGAAGAATCGGCCAAACCCGGCCGGCCCTGGCGCCTGGCCATCGTCGCTGTCAAATAGTGTACTTCAGCAAAGCTGGGGTCGAGGTTGCCGGAGCGAATATAGGCGGCTAATGCGTCGGACTCTTGATTGAGGACATCATATGCCAGGCCGACCAAGTAGTGCAGAGTTTCGCTTTGCGGATAAGTTATCAAGGCGACCGCCAACTCGGCGAGGGCAGAATCGGGGCGATCCGTTTTGAGAAAGAGTTCGCCTAAGCGGCGGCGCACAACCGGATCTCGTGGCGCTAACGCGCGCGCGGTGCGCAGATGGGGTTCAGCTTGCTCGAATTGTCCGAGTTTGAAGTGCATGCCACCTATATTGAGATGCGCCAGAGCGAAGTTCGGTTGTTGCGCGAGGGCGCGTTCAAGGGTTTGTATCGCCAGCCCATAGCGCCCATCGCTCGAGTAGACAGCGGCGAGGATATTGAAGAGTTCCAGCGCGGTGGAATCCTGGGCAATGCCCAGAGTGCAGATATTTATGGCTTGCGGGATAAGACCCAGTTTGAGAGAGGCGTGGGCTAGGCCAGCATGGGCGCTTATACTAACGGGATTGCGCTGGAGTAGCTGTTCGAAGAGTTGGGCGGCTTGCCGGTAAGCTCCACGGCTGGATTGGCGTCGCGCTTGTTCTAAGAGGCCGTTATCACTTGCAAGCGGGATGGGGTGCGGCTTTGTTGCAATGGGCACGGGGGGAGCTTCTGTGCTGCAGCCCAAGATCAGTGGGAGCAGGGCAAAAAACGTCCGGATGGGGAAAAGTAAACGGTAGGGAATCGGCATGGTGGCCTATCTTTTGGCGGCTAAAAAATATAAGTAGCCCGGATATTATCGGCAACGAGAAAGCGGTTGGCAGCCGACTGGTTTAATGTAAAAATAGGGCGTCGCCAGCCAATAGCCAGAGCGTAGACCGGAGAGGGTTACGTACTTGGCTCTTGCCAGGAAATTGGGTATGGCATACCATAACAATGGCCGAGGTGTCGACTCTGAAGGTGAATCGTAGCGGGTTTTCTGGAGACTCAGTTATCTGAGTCCGGCCACTTCTCATTCGACGCTGATAATAGGCCTGTTCAAACTCGATGGGTGGGTATGTTGCCGATGGAGTCGAGCCGCCTCCTATTGTTAAACCAATCAACCCATTCGAGCGTGGTAAACTCCACCTGCTCTCTATGGTTCGCCATGGTCCTTGTCGACGAATCACTTCCGTTTTTAACAAACCGACGATGGTTTCGGCCAATGCATTGTCGTACGCGTCTCCAACACTGCCGACCGACGATTCGATGCCCGCTTTGGCCAGGCGCTCTGTGTAGCGGATCGAGACGTATGTGACACCCCGGTCACTGTGATGGATTAGACGATCGCTATCGGGACGTGCATAGAGGGCTTGCTCCAGGGCATCCAAATGCTAAGTCACTGCGCAGCGTCGTCGAAGCGCGCCAACCGACAATCATGCGCGAATAGGCATCGATGACGAAGGCCACATACGCGAAGCCATTCGATGCCTAACCGCTAGAATAACCTGGAAGACGGGGTTGGAATTTCCTATATTTCATTTCACGATATAAACGTGACTCAGTTGCCATGTGGTAGTATCTTACACAGGAGAGTAGCTACGCAATGTTCAAAACCAGACTCATTTGGCTTGGTGCTGCTTTGGCCCTGACCGCATGCAGCACAGATCCTGTGTCTCCCGACGTCTCGGATTCCGAAGATCCCATCACCGCCGTCGGCTCTTGCAACTACATGAATCTCTTCTCCTCGAGTCCCGAGTGTAAATGGTATTCGGGAACAGCGTGGACCGTTGAATCGGCGTCTGCGAACTGCCTGGATGGACCTTTTGGGGCCCCCGGGACGTGGGTGGAAGACGCCGACTGTGAAGTCGACCCAATGCTCGGCTCTTGTATCGTGACGCCAGACGATGGGATGGACTACACGCTCGTCGTGGGTGGAGACGATCCTAGAGGATGCGCGGCAGGCGCGATGGCGTGTACCGCGTTCGCTGGGGGAACCTTTGAGGCCTCCACCAATTGCGCAGGTTATGACAGAGCGCCCATGTCGGGTGAGGCGGCGGAGACGACGGTGTTCCAATGGCCCACCTTAACCTGTAGAACCGCGCTGGACGGAGAGCCGGAAGGGCAAACCGACGGCCAGGTCTGCACGTGGAATTTGATCTCAGCATCTACGGAAGAGGGGCGCAATTATGTCGATTATGGGGATTGCGGCATCGTCCACACGAACCGCCCCTATTACCCGCTCGATCCGTGGCAGGTCCCTCCAACGGACGACGCCCGACTCGATGACGCCGAGTGGTTGGCGGAATCAGATTGGGTTCAAGCTCAGGCTCGTTCCAGCGCCTGCGTGTGTTGCCACAGCGAAGACGCAACCCCCGACGGCCCCTCTCGCTGGTCGGTCGATGCCGGCCCGCTTTGGGTAGATACCATGAGCAATGAGGCGCTGGCCTTATTCGCGGGCCACACAAACTCCAGCGTACTCGGAGCCTTTGACCCCGCAGACAACAATGGCTTCGACCGCGTGAACAGCGCCCTCCCTACAACCGATGTGGATCGAATGTGGGCCTTCTTCCAGGGTGAGTTAGACAGGCGTGGGGTCACCGACTCCTACATTTCCGGGCTCCCGGATGTTGGAGGACCTCTACTTCTCCACCAGGCCTACCAACCCGAGGCTTGCGGTGACGGAGAAGGGATCGACTCCAACGGGCTCCTGATTTGGAACGGGGGGAGTGCACGATATCTGTATGTCTTGGAGGTCGGGTCAATGCGAACCTAGATCTCCCGGACGGCACACTTTGGCGCTCCGATGTCTTCTTTGATGTGCCCGCCTTCGAATCGGGCGTTGCCTACGGGACCTTGCCCGAAGGCGCCCTTCAGCGCGCGCCAGCACAGGGAACTCCAGAGGTCTTGCAGTCGGGCAAGCAATACTATCTGTACGTGCTGCGCGATATCGCTATCCCCATCGCTCGCTGTCTATTTACGGCACAGTAAGCGAATTCAAACGGACCATTTACCAACCACAGAGCACGCGATGTCTTCATCTCAATCTGAGCCAAGCGATATGGCCCTAATCTACGTGAGGGAGGGTGGACAGGGTGGATTTGTACACGGCGATCAGGCATCGTCTCCGGCGGTCTCA
>LWDU01001045.1_pt1 | contig 10435 bp, 7 predicted proteins | sample 727161 | NCBI WGS metagenome assembly LWDU01 (sample SAMN04566230, study PRJNA314399) | hydrothermal vent metagenome | isolation source: deep sea hydrothermal plume seawater | place: Mexico: Gulf of California, Guaymas Basin | collected 2004-07-11 | reverse complement strand
TTGTTATTCAGAAGGTTATGGTGCCGGGCGTTGCTGGTTAACGATAGCTGCGTGCCTGTTTTTTAACGACGATTTCGGAGATATCGGCCGTTTAGATGAGCTAGGATCCTTCTAAGGGCGTGCTTTTTTTGTTCGCTTGGTTGGCATCTTAGGCTCGAAAGCAAAGGGATCTGACGTTTCAAGTGGGTATGGCTATGCAACTATCAAAAATAGAACGAACAATTATTTCGAGGGCTGAAGACTCTGTCCAACGCGCTAAGGTCGGTCGAATAATGATGCTAGCGCTTATGTTGATTGCGCTCGCCAGCATGCTGGCTGGCATGGTCGAGCCTGACACCTTCGCGTATTTTTCAGTCGTACTTTGTTTGTACGCAATACCCTTCCCCCAATTGGGTGGACCTCGATACGATGAGTTAGTGGCCTTGTTGGTCAGAATGCGCGCTGAAACAGTCTCAGTCGAAATGCCTAGGGTCGAAGATGCGCTAATCGACGTGCTTTCTCGTCAGGCATGAGCTCAACCGAATAGGCATAATCAAAGGCGTTACCTAGAGAGTGCAAAAGTACCTAAATCGGAAGCCCTCAAGACGCCCTATGACGACGGCACCACCCATGTCGTGCTCAGCCCAATGGAGTTCATGGGGCGGCTGGCTGCGCTGGTACCCAGGCCGCGTGTAAATCTCACGCGTTTTCACCGGGTATTCTCGCCGAACAGTAAGCTACGTGAGCATGTCGTTCCGCAAAAGCCAGTAGAAGTACAAGAAAACCCGAAGGTCTACTCAATGACCCACTGTTCTTTTGGGGGCACAGCGGCTCAAGCGCGTTTTCAAGATCGATCCGAACGCGGCCCGATCGAGAAGTGTGACAAATGTGGCGGCCCAGTCAGGATCATCGCCTCGATAGAGGATCCTGATGTCATGCAGAAGATACTGAAGCACTTAGGGCTGGATCAGTCGAAGGGGACTGCAGGCAATCCCCAGGGTTGAGAATACTTTTCTGAAAGTAGAAAAAGGGTGGTTATTCTTCCTAACCGCAATAGCCTGATAGATCAGCATAGACCCAACTTGGGCGTTAGATATGAGAACATGAGGATACAATCGACAAGCGCCATCGGAAAACAAGAAACAAAAACTCGTTATAAGTGAGGAAAGCCAACGATGAGAATTGCGATAGCGGGTATTAGTCATGAAACCAATACCTACTGCAAAGACCCGACGCCAGCAGAAGACTTTTTTCAGCTCCGCGGTGAGCGAATCCTAAAAATGGCAGGGACGGAAACCAGCACAGGCGGTGCGCTCGATCGCTGTCATGAACTTGGTTTAGAGGTGGTACCCATTTTATTCACCATTGCTCAACCATCAGGCACTATTGAAAGAGAGGCCTATGATCAATTCAAGGGGGAGATACTGGACGGCCTGAAACGGGGACAGCAACAGGGCGCCATTGACGGTATTTTTCTCGAACTTCATGGCGCTGGGGTTGTTCAAGGAATAACTGACCTCGAAGGCGACCTCACTCAAGCTATTCGTCATCTAGTGGGCGAAGCCATTCCCATAACAGCCGCCCTTGATCTGCATGGCAACGTAACGCAAGTAATGGCCGATGCGCTGGATGGCGCCTTTGCTTGTCACCTATACCCGCATACGGATATGCACCTGCGTGCAAGCGAAGCGATAGATTTGATAGTCGATATGTTGGAGCATGACTTCAGACCGGTCACCCATGTAGAAACGATTCCAATGCTCGTTCCGACTACCACGACCATGTTGGGTATTGGCAAATCAATGCTAGAGAAGATGATCAACGCCGAATCCGAAGCTGGCGTGATAGACGTCAGTTGGTTTCACGGCTTCCCTTATACCGATATACCCGGGGTTGGTGGGCACATTGTCGTAACAACAAGGGGCGACCGTGAACAAGCCGAGCGTTTAGCAAAGCAAATGGCAGCGACACTTTGGAATGAGCGCGAATTGTTCAGCCCGATGAGTTTGACTTCAGAGCAAGCGCTGGATGCCGCTACGGCCTGCGAGAAGAAGCCGGTCGTCATGAATGAAGTTTCCGATAACTGCGGGTGTGGAGCACCCGGCGACGGAACCCATCTGCTTCGCAGCATGATTGAGCGCGATCTGCAAAATGCTTGCTTTGGATTCGTTGTCGACGCCGAAGTTGCACTCCAAGCCCACGAAGCCGGCGTCGGAGCAACAATTACGGTATCGCTCGGCGCCAAAGAGGACGACTTCCACGGTACGCCCTTAAAACTAACTGGATATGTTAAAGCGCTTCATGATGGGCGCATGACAATGCTGGCAATGAACAAAGGCGCCAAGTTGAGTTTAGGGAAAATCGCTAGGCTGGTCGTGGGTGGGATTGATATCATTGTTGGTTCAAAACGTTCCCAGACCTTTGATATAGGTCCTTTTATCGCAGTCGGTATAGATGTGATGGAATATGACCTTGTTGCCTTGAAATCTTCCCATCATTTCAGAGCGGGTTTTCATGAGCTTGCTGGCGAGATCATTACAGCGGACACACCCGGATTATCAACTCACCAAATTGAACGTTTTCCTCGGCACAATGCTGGTCGGCCTCTTTGGCCTCTGGATGACGCAGCCAATTATTGAAGGAGATCTGCTGAATGGATGAGTGCCTTCATTTTGGTTCATTGAAATCTAAGAAAAAGATCTAAGAACAAGAAAGTCAGCATACGAAGGCAATTGAGTGCAGATACGGTGAAGGCAAAACTGCTACTCGAATCGGTTGTAATCTTTGATAAGCACATGTAGTTTGCGCTTCGCGGGGCCGCCTAGGTCACCCACCGTTACCGCTGTATCAGCGTGTCTTACGATTCGTGAATTCTTCACTCCAGGCTTATTAAATAGAGCGTTATAATGGATTAAGATTTGTTAACGAGGGAGTATTTGGTGCCGGAAAGAGGACTTGAACCTTTTCCTACAGCTACTATATATGCTGCCTTTAATGCCACCAAGAAGGATTTGTACCGTCATTTATACCGTCAACTGATAGAATTACTGCCAGATTCCGCCATAACTAAGGAGTGATCACTCCACTCCTTTAATCTAGGTGCATGATCGTATTCGCAACATACTGGTCACGCTTTTAGCGACCATCTGGTTCACTCAGGTGCAGTATCCAGGATCAATAAACACCAGGGTGATCCTTAAGTGAACCCCGAATAGGTACCTGCGCGTAATTAAGGTCATATCCGTGTCCCTTGACAAATAAAGTGTGGCTGCCCGGCTCAACCGGGCAGGTAGATAGTCTCAGGTACGGTTGTTTGGGGATGTAGGAGAAGGATTAAGGTTGTATAGGCATTCACCTGGAAGATCACCACATCCAGGTGTCTTAAACTTGAATGCTCAACAGCAATCACCATACATGACCCTTCTTCGGAAAATGTGGTTTATACTTCCTATCTTCAGGTTGACGTTTTGAGAGAAGCCGCTCGCTATTGCATCCAGTGAACCCAGACGCTAGCGTGAAGCGCAGCGAGGGCGTACTTTATGCCCATTGTCCAGTTCACGTTTAAAGCCTACTCAGAGGCCGTCACGCTCAGGTTGGTAATAAAGCCATTAGGCGTATCAAGCAGGCTTTGAACCTCGAGGTCAATGTCAGAATTGATCTGCAATCGCCATTTTCCAGTGCCGTCTCCGAGCGAACCCGATAATCCAAGCGCGCTGTTACCGTTTTCCAAGTCTTGTGCGGTGATCATCGTGCCTGCGTTAGCCGGAAGACTAAGAGAAACATCACCTCCAGGCGCGGGGTTGCCTGCATCGTCGGTAGCAGAGATAGTGACGGTTCCTGAGGTGCTGGAATTGTTCACTAGGCGTAGTGAACTTCGTTGGTTTTGATTGCTACCAGGGTTGAAGAAAAAGACTTTGTTTGTCTGAGCGGCGATTGGAGATGCTTGACTCACGTTAGTGAGAAAACCGTCCGTCGTCCTAATCAGGTTCATTACGATGATATCAACGTCGGCACTCACGTCGAGATGCCACCGGTTTTCTCCATCGCCCAGTTTCCCAGTGAGCCCTTTGTCCGTGTTGCCATTTTCCAGGTCGTTGACGGTGATCTGCTTTGATTGATTTGCGCCTAATGTCAGTGTGACGCTGCCCCCAGGTGCTGCTGCACCGTTGTCGTCGATGCCAGAAACAGTGATTGTGGCCTCTTGCGCTTCTAAATTGATTATTCGAATGAAATTTTCTTTGTCGGTCTCGCTTGCAGGATTGACGAAATACAGCATGGAGCTATCCGTATTGTTCTTCGGCGCAATGCCACTTAGGTTCGTGAGGAATCCGTCTTTAGTGCGAATCATGCTCGTGACTGAGAGCTCTAATTGAGAAAATATGTCTAACTGCCACTTCCCAGAGCCGTCACCGAGACTGCCCGTCAGGCCTTTATCGGTGTTACCCGTCTCCAGATCTGCGGCGGTGAGTTGCTCAGCCTCGTTCGCCTGCAATGTCAATGTGACGGTACCTGATGCCGGCATGCCTTCGTCATCAAGAGCGCTGATTGAAATATCGGATTCGGCTGAGCTCGTGTTAATAAGGCGAAGAAAACTCTCCTGATTGGTGTTGCTGGCAGGATTAACGAAGTAAGGGAAATGACGATTGCCGGTGCGCGGAACGGTGGTGCTCAAACCGGTAAGAAAGCCATCTTTTGTTCTGATAAATCCCATGGCTTCAATGTCAGTCTCTGAGCGAAATGAGAGCCGCCATTTACCCTCGCCGTCGCAAAGATTGTTTGTCAGCCCTTTTGATGAGTTTCCAGACTCTAGGTCCTGCGCCGTAAATTGTCGCGATTCATCGGCCGCCAGCTCTAGTTCGATAGGCCCTTTTTTACTGGCCTGCCCGGCGTCGTCGATCGCATAGATTTCAACGGCTGTCGCCGTGGTTGCAGGGTTGACAATGCGTATAAAGCTTTGTTGATTGACGTTAGATCCCGGGTTCACGGTGTACAAGTTAGCTTCAGCTGGCAAAGACGAGTCTGATGCGGGCGGCGGTGTTCCTAGCAGGCAGAGATCACCGCTTGGTACGCTGCGGGTCACTGAACCCCACAGCACTAATTCGTCAGCATGAGTAGAAGCACCGGCCGCGGTGACGTATTTCACCATCGCATTGTAGGTCGACGGGACTATTGCGGTTTCGCCATCGACAACGTGACATAGCACAACGTAGGTGTTCATAACGGCCAGCGTTTGCGTTGCAAGCTGTTTGTCGCTGCTAATCGTCAATGCGCCCGTCGCGGCAGTGGTGGGCGGTGTCTCGCTCCGCGGGCAGGATATCGAACTGTCGAGGTAATAGGTTCCGCTGCTAAAGTCCCCGGATATTTCGATGCTTGTCGTCGTGGCTATACTATCGCCAATGACGTGTGTTGTGCCCTGTTGATTATAGATCACGTTCGTTGCGGCATTGTGAGCGGAGGAGACGGTGAGGAGACCCAAGGCTGCCTTGGTTCCCGCTGTGTTCGTCTCTCTGCCGCTGACGTAAGTCAATGAGGCTGCGTCTGCATCGGCCTGCTGATCGTACGCGTTTGACATAACGATAATTCCGTCTACCAGATTAACGTAGGACTGAGCCGCGCCAGACAGCGGGTTTCTCTTGTTAATAGCATCCCCCTTGGACGAATAGGCGCCGAATTCTGCCGATACTTGCTCGGTAGTGAGGACTGCGACGCCAATGAGAGGTAAAGAAAACGTTTCGTTGCCAAGATTGGAGGCGGCGGGTGAGATAGTAAAAATAACGAAACTTTCACCTTGAGCGCCGCCTTGGACCAGGTTGCTACTGGTTCCCAGCGTTGTAATGGTCAGGTCTGTCGCTGCGATAGAGGTTGAAAAAGCAGCGTTTTCTAGGTCAAACCGAACGTACATGTCCTCAGAGGGGCCAACACTACCTAAGTCGTCTGATGCTGTGTCAAGGATATTTTGAAAAAGTATACCAGTGTTCGCACCTGTTCCAGAGGTTACGTCAGTGGGGTTTAAGGTCTCCTCAGCATATTGGACAGTTGACGTTGAAGTACTGAGGTTTAATCCATACGAAAATTGGCTTGTTGCTGTCGTCGCCAGAACGACCCACCAAAGGATTTTCTTTATATTCATATTTTGTGACTCTGCCACCGTACTCGAGCGTTTATTTTGCCTTAGATAGTTGCAAGATAGAACCAATATCGTCTAAACAGTCCGGGCTTGCTTTTGAATCTTGTTGCCACGTAAAAAAATCGTGTGGTGAGTGTGTGAGCGGATCGCGAGCAACGAATAAAATGGTTTCTGCCGTCAGGGACCTGACGATAAAATATGCGCCCTTATCGTAGGTTAAGCCGCGTTGGTCTGATATTTCCAGATATTTGTAGAACGAATTGGGACCAGCGATCGACTACCAGCGATAGCAGGATGTGGGGCTGGTTGGTGAGTTATCCCTGTGAAGCGTCAACAGGCTAGTGACGGACGATAGCAGTTCAATTTCGCAGTTCAATTTCATTGTCTTTAAACGTTACCCGCGAAGAATTCCCGATGAACGCGGCAAGGATCAAAGTTTGACTACCTTTAGCTAAAGCGCTGCATGAGATATATCCCGGTCAACGGTATCTGACACATAGTTAGAAAGCAGTGCCAGTACGGGCTTTAACCAGAAGAGGCACGTTATGTCTTTCCCCACTGATGCGTGTTGTCAGCAGGGCGCTCGCATTGGTTGCAATGCTTGTACCTCTGCTGCCTCGCGGCTGAGAGCAAGACTCTTCTCTCACTGCTTTTATAAAGCGCTTAACTTGGCGGTAAAGCAGGCACCATCTGAGCTCCTTGTCACTACGCGATCTGGATTTCGTCGCGCCCAGGCCGCAGCGGCTGAGTAGGTGTCAAACATCAGCTCACTTGATTCACGAATTGGATCCTAGCCGCCTATCTCAAAGTGCCGCATGACAGCATCGCCAATGTCGCACTTAAATTTCGCTGCAAGTTCTCGGTCAGTCATGAGTTCAACCGCCATTCGCGACAATGCTTGTTGAGCAGCGTTGGGACGTTTCCCCGTGTCATCAATATTGTCGAGCGCTCCGAGATACTCAGCGGGGTCGATACCGCAGTGCTCTGCGTAGTGCATGGCAAATTCGTTCCCTTGCCTAGCTGCATCGAGCTCTTCAAGGGTGAAAAGGTATGCGGCCTCTCGATTAGGTAGCGTGTCGATGATCAGCGCCGAAAACGCGGCTACGGCTGCTTCATATCCATAATGGGCAATGTACTGTTGAAGGTTTTTTTGTGTTGGCTCGCTTGAGCTTGAATCTGGCACATTGCGCGGTCGGGCATTGTCATACTCGTACTCGCGACTGGTGAGCAGGTCCCTGCCTCAGTGATCAGCCAACAGTCTGTAGGCTAGTAGATCAGAACCATGGCAGTCATTGACCATCAAAAAAATCACCCTATATGTCGCCTAACAGATTGACCCGGCCGCCTGTAAGCCATCAATTCCAGCTTACCGGTCAACACAAGAATCAGTAGCCCTTTGCTGTTCCCGAAGTACGCGAGCAAGGTCCCGCAATAACCTCCACCTTCCGCCTTTGTAGCCATTCTGCGCAACCTTAGCTTTTCCTTCCTTTGTGATTGGCCCGGTCGATTTTTTCCATGGCTGCCATTACTGGATCATCACTGACTGCCGCGCTCGACGCTCCGGTGTGCACCCATTCGCCATCTTTTTTCTCCATTACTTTGGATTGTTTATTTCCGTTTCCCTCGGAACCAGAATCGTAAGTGTTGTTTACCTGCTGAGGTCCATGAGCGATGTTTGCCTGCTTAACGTACCCGAACACACTCGGCTTTTTGATCGCCGTCACGGCCTCCCAGGTGGCGCGAGATTGTGCCTGTGCGCGCAATGCGACCTTCAAAAAAGCGTCTGGTTGACTGATATATTCTGATCTGATCGCTTGCTGAGCCAAGTTGTTGAAGATGGCATCCAGCGTGTGCGCTTGCGCGACTAACATTGTTTCAGCTCTCCCCAGATCACCCTTTAAAACAGCCTCTGTTTGCTCGGCCAATGCCTCGATTAGACTCTCTAAATCCAGATCCCCGAAGGATTTTCCATACTCATGCACCGTTGCCGCAGCATTCACTGTCGGCCCAAGGACTGTTCTAGCAAACCTTTTATTGTACGTCTCGCCTGCCTGGTCAGTTTTAGCTGGCTGCTTTGTGGTTTTCTTAACAGTCATGTGTTGCGTCCTAGTTTGAATTCGCTTCACCGGAAATTTCTGGCAACCACATCTCGCAACAGTGCCGATCCGTAGATTGTTGCCCGGCTATTGGCTGGCGCTGGTGTGGGACACCGGGACACTCTGTGGCCAAGGGGGTGTCCCCGCTCAAACCCTTGGTGTAACTGGGACACAGCCATTTGGGGACGGCGGACGGGCAAAAGGAGCTACCCCCCTATATCTATAATCTATCTCTACTCTTTAATTACTTTTTCAAAAAATAAGAAAAGAGGTGTCCCGCTGTCCCCAAATGGCTGCAGCCCAGTAAGGCTAAGGGTTTAGAGGCGGACAGGGGGCAGATAAATGGCCGTCCCCGCTATGTCCTCCTGTCCTCACTGCTGCGTAAATTGCTTAACGTTTGTTAAATCTGGCAAATCATCGCTCAACCAATCATCCTCAAGGTCGATATATAACATTGGCGTGAATCTCGCTCGGTCACCGCAAATAGTCAGCCTTTCAGCGCCCGAACCACCACTTGCTGCCCTGGCAATCGCATGCCGCTTAAAAACGAGCATCCCCCGGACAGATTTATCAAAAGTGGCATTTATCCAGGTCTCAACTAGTTTGGAAGCATTCTGGAGATACCAACGCTGATTATCTTCGTGATATTTCAGGCTGCTCCAGACTTCTCGCTCGACGGCCGGCAACTTTGAGATAAATGTATCCAAACCCGGGCGAAAGCCCGGGTTCTTACGCTCGTGGATCTTCAACGTTTCTAACGCACTCCGGTAATTTCTAGAAACCCAGTCTGTGAACTCTCGGCTCAGGTCCTCCAGGCCGACCGACAGCGGAGTAAAAAACTTGTCGATTCCGTACTCGCTCCTAAAATGACTTATTTCTTTCTCGGCCGAGTCGGCGGCCTGCTCTTTTCCAAGGGCCCGATACTCTGCGATCTTTTCATTAAACACGCTAGCCACATAGTTTCGGCAACTATCAAAGTAAGCACGACGACCAACTTCTTGAAACTTTGGCCGATGGGTCAAATTTCCTTCCAGTTTCAGGAAGTTAAACCGATTGGCGAATTGATCCTCAATGCCTGCGTCAGAGGCAAGCGACGGCACACCCTCTGCTGACAAGAACAACTTCGAGTAGAGCGGCACGGTTTGCTGCAATTGATTTATTGGAGACAGCGAGAGGTAGTTCTGGAGTTGCTTGATCTCCGACTTAACGCTTTTGAATTCTTCAAACACGACTACGAACGCTCTCTTGAAATCGACCATGCTCTTTCCTACGGGTCGACCTTCGAAACACGCTTCAGTTTCCTTAACCGTTAACTCAACCGCACAGCCAAGCTCTCTGAGGATAGAGACCAAGAAGGTCTTCCCCCAATCACTGGATGCCTTAAGCCAAAGCATCGCCTGCTTTCGGTCTTGCGCAAACAGTGCCGCAATCAGGTAGTTAAGGAACGTATCGAGCTCCGAGAAGTGCTCCTTCAAGTCAGCCACGATGGTTTCATCAATCTCGCCCTCCTGATACGGCTCATGCAAGTACACCACCCTGGCGCTCTCATCAAGCAGCTCAATTCGGCCTTCCTCTGCAAACATATCCACAAACATCTCAATGCGGTTTCGTTGCTGGTAGTGTTTAATATGGCCAAAGATCGGCGCCCATGCTGCCTTTAGTATTTCGCCATAGGGCTTTTCGGAGTCTTTACCATTCTCCTCGAGCCTCTTCCTGACGGATCTATCCAGCAAACGACCGAAACGCTTTTCGAAATTTGTTCGGGCTTCTGCCTGGGGAAACTGGATCAGCCCTCCCAAATCGTTTACCCAGTAATACTGCTTTCCGGCTGGGAAAAGAAGGACCCTTCGATGACCTGCATCACAACAGTCTTATCATAGTATCCACTCGCATCATCGACCTTTAAACTAGCGACGTTTTATTTTGCTCTTGGCGGTTGCGGTCGAGCGCACGAGAACTCGGAATCTCCTCAGAGGTGTACCCCCCTTTGCAAGCGGGAGTTGTCTACTACTGTCTATAAGTGCGCACAGGTAGGTGAGATGTTGACTGCTGCCCCATCACCGCCCCATTATCCAATTGAAATAATTGATCGGTGAGAAGAAATCGGGTACGGAGCTTTATATATGGTGCCGGAAAGAGGACTTGAACCTCCGACCAATTGCTTACGAAGCAACTGCTCTACCAACTGAGCTATTCCGGCTAGTTGCGGGATTATATCCGGATTACCGGTCAC
>LWDU01038583.1_pt1 | contig 10441 bp, 7 predicted proteins | sample 727161 | NCBI WGS metagenome assembly LWDU01 (sample SAMN04566230, study PRJNA314399) | hydrothermal vent metagenome | isolation source: deep sea hydrothermal plume seawater | place: Mexico: Gulf of California, Guaymas Basin | collected 2004-07-11 | reverse complement strand
TTGTTGACGAGGTTCACATCTGGATTGTCGCCCCACGCGTAGCGCACCGCCACCGGTTTGGAGACCGCGCTGCACGAAACTTCCACCGCGCCATCCACGCTCACAGTCGCGATGGCCCAATGGAATTTTTTATCCGCGCCCGCCAGCGCGAAACCGCTCACCACCCGCGCTTCTTTTGCCTGCAAACCGGTCGCGTGTTTGAACTGAACGGTCACGGTGTTGCCTTTGATTTTATGCGAGGCATACATCGGCCCCGTCGCGGTCACGTCAGACTTTCCATAAAACTCCGCCAGTGCCCAATACGCCAGGCGCGCGCCGGCGTCTTGTTTGTTTTTTGGATGGATGTCCTTCGCCTCGCCGATGTCGATGGTGGTGGCCATGCCGGTGTGCCATGCTTTCGCGCATGTGCGCCCAGGCGCTGACGGCGTTAGGGTCATCGTTGCGCGTTTTGAAATTGGGCAGTTGCACCCACAGGAATGGAAAATCGCCCTGCCCCCAGCGACGGCGCCAATCGTTAATCATCAACGGCAATTGATGCGCGTAGAGTTTGGAGCTGTCTACCGTGCGCGCATTGCGTTCACCTTGATACCAAATCGCGCCGCGAATGCCGTAAGGAAGTATCGGCGCAATCATTCCGTTAAACAAATTGGCCGGCTTGTTCCGATCGGCCTTGGGCTTGCCTTTCCATGAGGCGAAAACGGGCGCGAGTTTTTTGTCGCCAGCTTGCACATCAAGACTCGTCCAAGCCTCCACCGCCGTGCCGCCCCAACTCGAATGTACGATGCCCACCGGCACGTTTAATTTCTGATGCAACGCGCGCGCGAAAAAATACGCTGTGCCGGAAAACCCGTTTACCGTTTCTGGCGAACACACCGCCCACGTGCCGGCGCAATCTGTTTGCGGCTCAAGATTTGCTCGGCGTTGCGTGGTGAACATCCGAATGGCCGGAAACTTCGCCGCCGCCTTTTCCTGTGCTGCATCGCGACAACGCCCCACCGTCATCGCCATGTTCGATTGCCCCGAGGCCAACCAAACCTCACCCACAAGCACGTCCTTTATAATAAGTGTGTTGTTGCCCTTCACCGTCAGCGAGCCCTTCACGGTGGCATCATTGATGGCATCCAGTCGCACCATCCATTTGCCGTGTTTACCAGCGGTGGCGGTTTTCGTTTGGCCGGCGAATTGCACTGTCACTTTTTCGCCCGCATCGGCCCAACCCCACACGGGCGCCACCGCCCCGCGCTGCAAAACCATGTGGTCACTGAAAATTGCGGGAAGTTTCACATCCGCCCGCGCGACAAACGCCACGAGGCCCAAAAGAAAAATAAACCGGTGCATGCGGGGAGAATGCGGAATCCGCCGCCATTGCGCAAGACGCAAGGAGCAATCGGCTAAACGTCGCACACCATCGCCGCATGGCGCAAGGCCGCCACGGGGTCTTTCCATGTGGGAATGAATTCTTGCGCAACGAAACCCTTGTAGCCGGTGGCGACGATGGCGCGCATCACGGCGGGGTAATTGATTTCCTGCGTGTCGTCCAGCTCGGCGCGGCCGGGATTGCCGGCGGTGTGATAATGGCCGATGAGATTTTCGTATTGGCCAATGCGGCGGATGACGTCGCCGTTCATAATCTGCACGTGGTACACATCGAAGAGCAGTTTCATGCTGGGCGAATCCACTTTGCGGATGAGCTCCACGCAGTGGTCGACGTCTTCGCCAAAGTAGCCGGGATGGCCTTTCATCGGATGACTGTCATCGCGCGTGTTGAGGTGCTCGAGCACGAGCGTGATTTTCTTTTTCTCGGCGTATGGGATCACCGCCTTCCAAGCGTCCACGCAATTCTTTGAGCCCGCCGCATCGGAAAGCCCTTTGCCGCGCATACCGGTGAAGGTGATGACACTCTTCGTGCCAATCTTTGCCGCGAGGTCGATGCTTTTCTTGAGGGTTTCGATTACGAACGCGCGATTGTCCGCAACGCACGGGCCTTTCTTAAACCCATGGCTGCCCACCAGCGAAATCTTCAAACCCATTTTGCGAATGGCCGGATAATCCTCCGCCGACACCCCCTCCATCGCCTCGAGCCCAATGGCCTTGCAATGCTTGGCCAGCTCCAGCCCCGGCATCGGCTTGAAGCACCACCCCATCACCGACTGCCGAATGCGGCCCTTGGTGATTTTGAAATTGGGATCCACTTCCCCGTCGGCATTGGCGTGGGCAGGAGTAGTAACTGTGGCCGCCAGCCCGAGGGCTCCGGCCTTGAAAGCATCGCGTCGTGTGATGTGCATGCGCCGATTGTGCAGCGTTGCGGGCCAAGCGCAAGTTAATCACGTGAATCAATTGCTCTTGCTAGTTTTGAATAGCGGCGCACGCTGGGCGCGTCACAACAGAGGACACAAATAAATCATGAAAAAATCCATTATCATATTAGCTGCGGGAGCACTGCTTACCGTGGGTTGTCAAACCAACACCGGCAGAGGTGCTGGCATCGGAGCGGCTGCGGGTGCTATCTTCGGGGGCGTCGTCGGCCATCAATCCGGCAAAGGACTCGAAGGCGCGGCCATTGGAGCCGCTGCTGGGGGTGCAGTTGGCGCAGCGGTGGGGGCTTCAAAAGATGCCGAGGAGCGCAACAACCCAACGCCTTAGCCATAAAGTTTTGGCACCAAAAAAGCAAAGCCGCCCGAGGGCGGCTTTTTTTTGCGCGATTCTAGCACGACTCACTTCACTTCAAAAACCGCTTTGCCGTTCAGCTCGCCAGCCCACACTGCACCTTTGACGAGGGTGCCGCCTTTGCGTTTATTGGTGTAGCCGAGCTCGAGGGTATATTTTCCGGGCTTAACAATCATTGGCAATCGCAGGCCGTAGCCGATGGCTTTCATTTCGCCGACGTCCACGGACAGAAAATGATGCTTCGCCAGCTTGCCGGCACCGGGATTGCCTAAATTGATGGGCAACTGTTTTCCGTCCGGGCCAATGAAGCGATAAGTGAGGGCTTGATCCGGCAGGAAATTCAACACGTGCGTCGCCGTCTTGCCGGTGTTCCGCACGAGCACGTAGGCCGTGGCATTGGCGAGCGCCTTCACGGGGCGACCTTTCACGTTGACCTTTTGCGCGCGCAAATTGCTTGTCTCCACAATCGCGCCGAGTTGCAAATCGCCAACGGGCTTCGACCACGCGATGGAATTCAGCGCCTTCATCTTGGCTTCCACCTTGGGCAATTCCTTGAGCCTTTGATAATCAGTGGGGAAGCTCGCCCAGTACACGCCCTTCTCTTCCTTGTCCGGATACAAAATCCAAACGCCCTCCTGTCCTTTGCGATGTTTGATGTCCGTACTCAACGCAAACGGCGCGGGCCCGGGCCACATCACTTTCACTTCCTTGAGCGTCTTGGGGCCTTTGAGCACTTTGCTGACTTTAATCGCGCCCACATCGTAAGTGCGATTGTGCCGCTCGATGCCGTCCACGATGCGGTCGATCTTGCCGACTACCACGTACGTGGCACCGGCGAGGCGCAGCTCAAGTGGCACATACATCCAACTGGCTTGCGCGTGAGGAACCGCCAGCCAACCGGCCAGCGCGATGAGGGGGAACAGAATTTTTTTCATAGTGTTTAGACGTGATTGTGATTTTGAAACTCCGTTATTTCTTGGGCTTCTTTTTTCCATAAGGCCACGGTTTGGCAAGCGCTTTCACCGCCCACGCCTCCCACGCGTTGGCCATCGCTTGCGTGCGCTGGGGTTGCTTGGCGGCGAGGTTGTTCAACTCCGTTCGGTCCGCCGCGATGTCATATAGCTCCCACGGGCCGCGCGCGCCCTTGGCCACGAGCTTCCATTGGCCGTCGCGCATCGCGCGGTTGCCTTCGTGCTCCCAGAAAATTGGCGCTTCGCGGCCGATGTCTTTGCCGTTAAACGCCGGCGCAAGCGAGGTGCCTTGCATGGGCACAATTTTTTTGTCGCCCTGCGTGGCTGGATATTTTGCGCCGCCGAGATCCACGCACGTGGCCATCAAATCAATGAGATGCCCCGGCTGGTTTTCAAGTTTGCCGTGGCGGCTTTTGGAAATCCCCTTCGGCCAATGGGCGATGAGCGGCGAGCTGATGCCGCCTTCGTGCACATAATGTTTGTACTCACGGAAAGGCGTGTTGCTCGCGTTCGCCCACGCGAGGCCGTAGCCGTGGTACGTGTCCGGCCCGCCGGTCATCACGCCGGTGCCTTGCCGCATCACGCGGCCATCGCGAGTGCGTTTGGGAATCATGCTCGTCTGCAATTCGCCGCGGCCCATCGGCTTGAGCACGTTCGGATTTTTGTCCTTAAACTGAATGCCTTTGCCGCGGCCCATTCCCTCGGCGCAGCCGCCGTTGTCGGCGAGGAATAAAATCAACGTGTTGTCGTACTGACCTGTTTCCTTCAGCGCCTCCACCACGCGGCCCATGCCTTGGTCGAGATTATCCACCATCGCGGCGTAGGTTTCCATCAGGGCAATTTCCCATTCGCGATTGGGCGCGGCTTCCCACTTGGGCGCTCGCCGGTCGCGCGCGGACATTTTCCATTTCGGATCGATCAGCCCCATCGTCAACTGCCGCGCATACCGCGCGCGGCGCATCGCGTCCCAACCGGCATCGTACTTGCCTTTATATTTGGCGATGTCCTTGGGCAGCGCGTGCATCGGCCAATGCGGCGCGGTGTAGGCCACGTAAATGAAAAACGGCTTGTCACTTTTGTGTTCGCGAATGTAACGCGCGGCGTGGTCGCTGATGGCGTCGGTATAATAAAACTCATCCGTTTTGTATCCCTTATCCGTGAGCGGCGAAACTTGCGTGTTCTCGCGCGTGAGCGAGTTGGGATCAAAAAAACTGCCCGCGCCGTGGATGGTTCCATAAAAGCGATCGAACCCCCGCTGGCGCGGCCAATTATATTTTGGGCCGTTGGGACTGGTGTGCGGGGTCACGTGCCATTTGCCGGCCATATAAGTGGCGTAACCAGCCGTCTTCATTACCTCGGCAATCGTACGCACATTTTGCCCGAGATCACCGCGATAGCCTGGCAAGTTGCGATTGTTCATCATGTGGCCGATGCCCGCCTGATGCGCGTACACCCCCGTGAGCAGCGTGGCCCGCGTGGGGCAGCAACGGCCGGTGTTATAAAACTGCGTAAACCGCACGCCGCCGCTAGCGAGGGCATCGAGGTTGGGCGTTTTGATTTCGCTGCCGTAACAGCCGATGTCGCTCCAGCCCATGTCATCGGCCATCGCGATGATGATGTTGGGCCGCGGCGCTTTGGCTGCGAAAACAGTTTGTGCAAACAGGCAAAAGCCCACGATAAAAAGAAGGATGCGATTCACGCGGTGAGTTTGCCGAAATGGCGGAATCGAAGCAAGCGCATTGGGCTGGCCAAATCGGCGAAGTGGGCGTATTCTTCTGGGAACCATGAAGGTGCGCATTGAATATTGCGCGGCTTGAAATTACGAGCCGCAGGCCGTCAGTTTGGCGGACCAACTTTTGAAGCTGAAGCAGCGCATTTCGTCATTGGAACTGGTTCCCAGTTCCGGCGGAGTGTTCGAGGTCACAGCCGATGATAAACTGGTGTATTCCAAACAGGCTACCGGAACTTTTCCGGAGCCCAACGCCGTGCTGCAGTCCATCCAGCGACTGTAGGCGGCGGCGCGTTGCCCCACTGCGCCGCGCGCACCCTGCGAGTGGCCGAAATTTTTCCCGGAGAGTGAAGGGTGCCTGGTGGTCCCCGCGGTCTTCAAAACCGTTGTCGGTTCGTGAACGGGCCGAGGTAGGTTCGATTCCTACCCTCTCCGCCATTTTTATTTTTCAAAATGACTGACCCCACTGATCCCATACGCCTCACGCAATACAGCCACGGCGCGGGCTGCGGCTGCAAAATTTCGCCCAAGGTGCTGGACGAAATTCTCAGCGTCGCCGGCAAGGCCGCGCCCAGCGCGCAGCTCCTCGTCGGCAACGACTCCAAGGACGACGCCGCCGTGTTCGACCTCGGCAACGGCCAAGCCATCATCAGCACCACAGATTTTTTTATGCCCATCGTGGACGACCCATTCGACTTCGGGCAAATCGCTTCGGTGAACGCCATCAGCGATATTTACGCGATGGGCGGCACGCCGCTCATGGCCATCGCCGTGCTCGGTTGGCCGATTGAAAAACTGTCGCCCGCCGTGGCCGGTCGCGTGCTCGAGGGCAGCCGCGCCGCATGCGAACGCGCCGGCATCCCGCTCGCGGGCGGCCACAGCATCGACGCGCCGGAGCCAATTTTTGGATTGGCCGTCACCGGCCAAGTTGCCGTGAGTGATTTGAAACGCAACGACAGCGCGGAAGTCGGTTGCGAATTATTTCTCACCAAACCCCTCGGCGTCGGCCTCGTCACCACCGCCCAAAAACGCGGCGTTGCCAAGGACGCTGACGTCCAACCAAATCGGCAGCACTCTCAGCGCGTTGCCCGGCGTGAAGGCGATGACCGATGTGACCGGCTTCGGCTTGCTCGGCCACCTCACCGAGCTGTGCGAAGGCAGCGGCGTGAGCGCCATCATCAACAGCGCCGCCGTGCCGCGCCTGCCGAACACCGACCATTACATCGCCGAGGACTGCGCCCCCGGCGGCACCGACCGCAATTTCGACAGCTACAGTCACCACATCAGCCCGCTCACCGACGCCCAACGCGCCCTCCTCTGCGACCCCCAAACCAGCGGCGGCCTACTCGTCGCCGTAGCACCCGATGGCCTCGAGTCCTTCCACGAAGCCACCGCCGATTTGAAACTCGAACCCTTCGGCAATCTCACCGAAGCCGCCAATCCACTCATCACCGTAAACTAATGGCCAAGGCGAAGAACAAAAAAAACAAACTGCGCGCCATCCCCGGCGTCGACACACTGCTCGAAGCGGTGAGCGATTGCGCCCTGCCCCGCCCACTCGTGGTGGCCACCATTCGCGCGGAACTGCAGTTGCTCCGCAAATCAAAATCCATTCCCGAACACGCCAAAATTATTTCCGGCCTGCGACTGCGTTTGGAAGACCTCGCGTTGTCGCGACTGCAACCGGTCATCAACGGCACCGGCGTGGTCATCCACACCAACCTTGGCCGCGCACCCATCGCGCCACCGACTAACAGCGGCTACACCAATCTCGAAATCGACCTCGCCACCGGCCGCCGTGGCAAACGCGCCGCGTACGTCGAGCAATGCCTCGCCGAACTCTGCGGCGCGGAGGCCGCGATGGTGACCAATAATTGCGCCGCCGCGCTCGTGCTCATCCTGCGGCATCTCACGGCGGTGAAAAAAGAAGTCATCATTTCGCGTGGCGAACTCGTGCAAATCGGCGGCGGCTTTCGCATCCCAGAAGTGCTCGAAACCAGCGACGCCGTCCTGCGCGAAATCGGCACCACCAACCGCACCACGCTCAACGACTACGCCAAAGCCATCGGCAAAAACACCGGCCTTCTGCTCAAAGTCCATCGCAGCAATTTTTTCATGGGCGGCTTTGTCGCCTCGCCCGACCGCCGCGAGCTGTCCTCGCTCGCCCGCAAAAAACGCATCCCCTTCGTCGAAGACCTCGGCAGCGGCGTGTTGACCGACACGGAAACTTGGGCCGCCGGCCATCACGAAACCACCCCGCGCGAGGTCATAAAAAGCGGCGCGGCCCTCGTCTGTTTCAGCGGCGACAAGCTCCTCGGCGGCCCGCAAGCGGGAATCATCGCCGGCAAAGCCAAGCACATCGCCGCGCTGAAAAAGCATCCCTTCTTCCGAGCGCTGCGCTGCGACAAACTCATACTCACCGCGCTGCAACACGCCGCCGAAATTTATCTACGCGGCGAAGGCGACACGCTGCCGCTCAACCAAAGCCTCCAAGCCGACCCCAAACAACTCAAACGCCGCGCCACCAAACTGGCCAAGGCATTGGCGAAACTTCCCGTGACCGTCGCCGTGGCCGAAGGCGAATCGCAAGTGGGCGGCGGCGCGTTGCCGCAAGCGAATCTGCCGAGCATCACGCTCGACCTCGTGCCGGAAAAATTGAGCCTCAAAGATTTCGCCACGCGATTGCGCCGCGCGACCTCGCCGGTGATTGGCGTCATCAGCGGCCAACGCTTCCGGCTCGACTTGCGAACCATTTTCCCCGAACAGGAAAAACGACTGCTCCGATCCATCACTGAATCACTTTCATGAAAACATTGCTGACCCTTATCGCACTGTTATTTGCTGCACCCACTTTCGCGGCGGACAAAACAATCGTGCGCGGCACGGATCATTTCGAGTTGGTTTACGAAATGACGATTCCCAAGCTTACCGCGAAGGGCACACTTTGGGTTCCGCTCGCACGCAGTGACATTTTCCAAAAAATTCAAACGCGCGACATCACCTCGCCCGTGCCGTGGCGCAAAACGCGCGATGCCTCCGGCGATAATGAAATTCTCGTGCTGCGGCCCGCACCCGCCGACAGCGGCAAACGCATCTGCATCCGCTACCAAGTCACGCGCGAAGAAAAAGAAGTGCACGCCGAAGCCGGCAATCCGGCCCGGCATCTCAAGGCCGAAAAACTCGTGCCGCTCAACCCGCGCTTCACCGCCATCGCCAATCGAATCACCGCAAAAGCAACGGACGATCACGCGCGCGGCAAGGCGCTCTACGACCACGTGCTCGCTCATATGCGATACGACAAAACCGGCAAGGGTTGGGGACGCGGCGATGCCCTCTACGCCTGCGACGCGCACACCGGAAACTGCACCGATTTTCACGCTTACTTCATCGCGCTCTGTCGCGCGGCAAACATCCCCGCGCGATTCGCCATCGGCTTCATCATACCCGCCGACCGCAACGCGGGCGCCATCAGCGGCTACCATTGTTGGGCCGAATTTTTCGCCAATAATAAATGGGTGCCCGTGGACATCAGCGAGGCGGACAAACATCCCGAACTCGCGGCCTACTATTTCGGCCATCACCCCGCCAACCGTTTGGAACTGAGCCGCGGCCGCGACATCACCGTGATCCCCACGCCCCAGTCCGGCCCGTTCAATTATTTCTTCGGCCCGCATCTCGAGGTGAACGGCAAACAAGTGCCGGTGAAAGCCACGTTCACATTCAAGCGGCTGACAAAATAATAATGAATCCCCGCCACGCCATTCTTGCGACGGCCGGTCACATTGACCACGGCAAGAGTGCGCTGGTGAAGGCGCTCACGGGAAGCGACCCCGACCGTTTGCCGGAGGAAAAACTGCGCGGCATCACCATCGACCTCGGCTTCGCACATCTTGAACTTCCCGGGCACAGCCTCGGCATTGTGGACGTTCCCGGCCATCAGGATTTTGTAAAAAATATGGTGGCTGGCGTGGGCGCGGTGGACCTCGCGCTGCTCGTCGTGGCGGCGGATGATGGCTGGATGCCGCAGACCGAAGAGCATTTGCAAATCCTCAGCTACCTCGGCGCAACGCGCGGCGTGGTGGCCCTCACCAAAGCCGATCTCGTGGACGACACCACCGCACGCGAAACTGAAATTCGTGCGCAACTGCAAAACAGTCCGTTGGCCGAGGTTGCGATCGTGCCGGTGTCCGCCCACAACGGCACGGGTTTGGAAGAATTAAAAACCGCCCTCGCCGCCGCCGCCGAAACCATGCCGCCCCACACCAACGACGGCCAACCGCGCCTCGCCGTTGACCGCGTGTTCACGTTGCAAGGCATCGGCACCGTCGTCACCGGCACACTCACCGGCGGCACGATGAGCAAAGGCGACACCGTCGCCGCACATCCGCCCGGGCGCGACACGCGCATCCGCACGCTGCAATCTCACAACCGCGCGCAAGACACCGCTCACCCCGGCACACGCACCGCGCTCAACCTCGCCGATGCCGCGCGCGGCGATTTGCCTCGCGGCGCCACCGTCACCCTCCCCGCGCTGGCCGCCACCACGCGCACGCTCGATGTGTTGCTCGAACGCTCCGCGCGCCTCGGACAGGATTGCGCTCCGCTGCGCAACGACACCCGCGTGCGGGTGCATCACGGCAGTGCTCATTGGCCCGCGCGCTTGGTTTTGGTGGAGGGGAAAACCCTTGCGCCCGGCGCGGCGCAACTGGCCCAACTGCGCCTCGAAAACCCCGCGTGTGTTTGGCCCGGTGACCGCATCGTCATTCGCAACTGGCCCGAAAGTGCCACGCTCGCCGGTGGCCGCGTGCTTGATGCACAGGGCAATCGGCAAGGCTTGCGATCGGCCGCACACAAACTTTTTTTGCAAACCCGCGCCAATGCACCCGAGAGCGCCGAAGCGTGGATTACTTCGCAACTCGCGCGCGATCGTGTGGCGCCGCGCGCGGAATTGCTGCGGCCTTCAACTTTTTCTACGGGCGAAATTGATGCAGCCGTGACCGTGCTGGTCAAAGCCGAGTCCGCTTTGTTGGTGGGCGATTGGATCGCCGACGGCCCGCGTTGGAAACAGGCACGC
>LWDU01033146.1_pt1 | contig 10446 bp, 9 predicted proteins | sample 727161 | NCBI WGS metagenome assembly LWDU01 (sample SAMN04566230, study PRJNA314399) | hydrothermal vent metagenome | isolation source: deep sea hydrothermal plume seawater | place: Mexico: Gulf of California, Guaymas Basin | collected 2004-07-11 | reverse complement strand
AGCATGTGGGGCCGTTGTTCCAAAAGATAAAATCAAAAAATTTGTGCGCGAAATGAATTCGCGTCTTGGTAAGAAATAGCCAAAACTAAATTTTCATCATAATTTTTAGATTTGCATAGTTTGTGATTGCATTATTGTTTTATTCAATTTTGGGCAGAAATTGAGACTAGTGTAAATAATTTCACTATATTTTGTACAGATATTTACAACTGGTAGTACCTTACAAAATCTTAATTGGATTACAGGTAATTTAGATGAATATGGCTCCACAAGAACTAGAAAGGTCAGCTAGCAAATATGCTTCTGCCGCAATAAAATACGATTCACAAGGCGGACGTGGTATGGCTATAACTAATTATCAAAAGGCGATAGAATCATTATTAAAATTACAGCGACTTTATCCAGATAGTCAACTGAACAAAATCTATGCAGAACGTATGAAGTCATATTCATTGCAAAGTATGTCACAAAATGATGTTGAACCAGTAATTGATCCAACAGCATCACCAGCAGAACAGAGGTCAAATCTTGCAAATAATTCAAAAAATAGTTTTGATGAGATGGTAATGAAAGAGAAGCCAAATGTTAGATGGGATGATGTAGTTGGTGTAGATGATGCAAAAAATGCATTACGCGAATCAATAGTTTATCCAACTAAAAGACCAGATTTATTCCCACTTGGCTGGCCAAGAGGGATTTTATTATATGGTCCACCTGGCTGTGGCAAAACAATTCTTGCAGCTGCAACTGCAAATGAACTTGATGGTTATTTCATTAACGTCGATGCATCATCTATGATGAGTAAATGGTTGGGTGAGGCAGAAAAAAATGTTTCAAAATTATTTAAAATGGCTCGTGGATATGCTGAGAGGGAAGGTAAGCCTGTAATTTTATTCATCGATGAACTTGACTCACTTTTAGGTGAGCGTGCAAATGAAATTGGTGGAGAGGTCAGATCCAGAAATCAATTTTTGACAGAAATAGATGGAATTAACGGCAAAGGGAAAAATATGCAATTGTACGTAATTGGTGCAACTAACAAACCTTGGAGTCTCGATCATCCATTTTTACGTAGATTTCAAAAAAGGATCTACGTTTCATTACCAACACTTGAAGCTAGAGAAAAACTTTTTGAACTTTATACAAATATGCTAAAACTTGACGGTAGAGTGCGTTCTCATACCTTGGCATCGATTTTTGATGGGTATAGTGCAAGCGATATCAAGGATATTTGTCAGTCTGTTCAGCTAAAAGTTGTAAATGAAATGTTTACCACAACTGTATACAAGGAACCAGTAGAGGGTGAAAATCCATCTGTACCACGTGATATATCAGTGAAGGATTTTAGAGAGACAATGGCAAGAAGGAGACCAAGTGTTTCTATGGATATGGTAAGAGCGTATTACAAGTGGAGTGAACAATTTAAAGCATTATAACCGTAATATTCGTCAAAGTTTCCCAACAACCATTTTTACAAAAACTTAAATTCCTTTTCTGGATCACTTTTCGAGGGTCACAATAACAATAAAAGAATCCAAACACGCAAACAAGTTTGGAAAACTTATCTTAAGCGATGGTTCTGTTTTTGATGGAATGGGATTTGGCTATTCTGGATCAACTTTTGGCGAAATTGTATTTAACACGGGAATGGTTGGGTACACTGAAACACTAACTGACCCTTCCTATTCTGGTCAAATTATCACCTTAACATATCCATTGGTAGGAAATTATGGTGTTCCAGATCCTACGATCAAAAGAGATGGATTACCTATGTTTTTTGAATCAGATAAAATTCAGGCTCGTGGTTTAGTGGTTCATGAACTATCACTAACTGCAAGTCATTGGAATCTTACCATGACCCTTGACGAGTGGTTGTATAATGAAAAAATTCAAGGAATATCAGGCATTGATACTCGGGAATTAACCAAAAAACTAAGGGAATCAGGAGTTATGATGGGCGCATTAGTTGTTTCTGATAATGAAATAGATGAAAATGATGTTAAAAACAAGTTAAAATCTGCACCAAATTACAATAATGAAAAATTTATGGATTCAGTCTCAACTAAAAAAGTAGAGAAATTTGGTAATGAATCAGAAAATATTGTTCTCATTGATGCCGGTACAAAGAACGCTATCATACGAAATATCCATGATATAGGGTATAACACTGTGAAAGTTCCATGGGATACAAGCATTGAAGAAATTTTAAAACATAAACCAAAAGGTGTTGTGATAAGTAATGGTCCAGGTGACCCTGAGAATTGTCCAGAGACTATTTCTACTGCTAAATCATTAATTGAAAAAAATATTCCTACGTTAGGAATTTGTCTTGGCGCACAAATTTTGGCAGCAGCGGGTGGTGCTCAAACATACAAACTAAAATATGGACACAGGGGACAAAACAAACCATGCGTAAACCTAGATAACAATCAAGTTTATGTTACTAGCCAAAATCATGGTTATTGTATAAGTCCAGATTCATTAAACAATTCTGAATTTGAATTGTGGTTTTCAAATGTTGATGATAAAACTGTAGAGGGTGTTAAACATAAAAATAAAAAATGCATTGCAGTTCAATTTCATCCGGAGGCATCACCGGGACCTTATGATTGTAAATTCATTTTTGATGAGCTGAAAAATATAATGGAGGAAGGGAAAACTGGGAAAACATGAGAGGTTAGAAAAAATTCTTGTTCTTGGTAGTGGGGCTATTAAAATCGGAGAAGCGGGCGAAAGTCAATAAATTGACCGTCAATTCGACTACTCCGGTAGCCAATGCCTCAAAGCAATCCACGAGGATGGACTCAAGAGTATTCTAATCAATCCAAACATTGCAACGATTCAAACTGATACTAGGTTTGCTGATCAAGTCTATCTCTTACCAATCACTCCACAGTATGTAGAGTCAATTATTGAAAAAGAACGACCTGATGGTATCATGTTGAGCTATGGAGGTCAGACTGCACTGAACTGTGGTGTAAAAATTGACGAATCTGGAATACTAAAAAAATATGGCATATCTGTTTTGGGAACACAGATTCCAGGAATTATGGCAACAGAAGATAGGCAGAAGTTCAAGGATGCTATGGTTGAATGCAATGTACCAGTTTTGAAAAGTAAAACAGTTCATACATTTGATGAGGCAAAAAATATTGCAAATGAATTAGGATATCCTGTAATTGTTAGGGTTGCATATACACTTGGAGGAAAGGGTGGTGGTGTTGCATTTAATGAGATAGAATTGCATGAAATTGCAGGTCGTGGTATAGCTGCAAGTCTTGTTGGACAAATACTAGTTGAAGAATATGTCGGTAATTGGAAACAAATTGAGTATGAAGTTATGCAAGATTACTCAAAAAATAACGTAATAGTATGTAATATGGAAAATGTACTCTCGATGAAGGTCCATACTGGTGATAACATAGTTGTTGCACCATCTCAAACAATAGATAATCATGAATACCATATGTTAAGATCTGCTGCACTACGAGCAACCAAACATGTTGGAATTGTAGGTGAATGTAATATTCAATTTGCATTAGACCAGTCTTCTGACAAATATGCAGCTATTGAGATCAATCCTAGGCTTTCACGCTCTTCTGCTTTGGCAAGTAAAGCAACTGGTTATCCATTAGCATACATGTCTGCAAAGATAGGACTTGGGTATTCATTACCGGAATTAGTTAACACTGTTACGAAAAAGACAACTGCATGTTTTGAACCAGCATTGGATTACATTGTATGTAAACATCCAAGATGGGATTTTACAAAATTTGAACTTGCTAATAGGAATCTTGGCCCTACTATGAAATCCGTTGGTGAAGTAATGGCAATTGGCAGAAAATTCGAAGAGGTTTTACAAAAATCAATCAGGATGCTTGACATCGGAAAGGATGGACTTGTCTTAAACCGTCAAAACAACAAGTCATTTAATGAGGAAGAAATTGAAGAGCATCTACAAACACCTGATGATGATATATTATACTATGTTGTAGCCGCACTTCACAAGGGAATATCAATTGAAAAAATTTATCATCTTTCAGCTATTGATCCATGGTTCTTAAAGAAAATTAATAACATTGTTGAGGTAGAAAGAAAATTAAAATCATCAGCACTTGATCAAAAACTTTTGACAGATGCAAAACAATTTGGATTCTCTGATAAGCAAATTGGTAGGGCTGTTAAGAAAGAGGAGTTAGAAGTAAGAAAAATTAGAAAAGATCTTGGTATTGTACCTGTAATTAAGCAAATTGACACGCTAGCAGCTGAATGGCCGGCTGAAACTAATTATCTTTATCTCACTTATGGTGGAACAGAAAACGATATTTCAATTACAAGCAAAGATAATGGAATTATCGTACTTGGTGCTGGTCCTTATCGAATCGGTAGTAGTGTAGAATTTGATTGGGGAACTGTGAATATGGTTTGGGGTCTTCGCGATGGCGGTGAAAAAAATGTCGTAGTAGTAAATTGCAATCCGGAAACTGTATCAACTGATTATGACATATGCAATAGACTTTATTTTGAAGAACTTACACTTGAAAGAATTTTAGATATATCAGAATTTGAGCGACCGAATGGTATTGTTACATCTGTTGGTGGTCAAACAGCAAACAATCTAACACCCAAGCTAGCTAATAATGGAATTACTCTTATTGGAACAAGTGCTGAAGATGTGGATAGAGCTGAGAACCGTTCAAAATTTAGTCAGGTTTTAGATACACTTCATATCGGACAACCATCTTGGCAAGCATTTACGAATATTACTGATGCTAAGAACTTTGCATTGGAAGTTGGATACCCAGTTTTGGTGAGGCCATCATATGTACTCAGTGGTGCAGCTATGAAGGTAGTTTGGTCACAGTCTGAACTCAAAAAATTTGTCAATGAGGCAACAGTTGTATCTCCTGATCATCCAGTTGTAATTACAAAATTCATGCTTGATGCATTAGAAGTTGACGTAGATGGTGTTTGTGATGGAAAAAATGTAGTAATTGGTGCAATTGTAGAACACATAGACAGTGCGGGCGTTCATTCTGGGGATGCAATGATGTGTATACCACCTTGGAGATTAAGCAATAAAATTATTGAGAATATCACTGATTCTACAAATAGGATTGCTAAAGAATTCAACATCAAGGGACCTTTTAATTTACAATTCTTAGTTAAAAACGAACGAGCATATGTCATAGAACTAAATATACGTGCATCTCGTTCCATGCCATTTGTTTCAAAGTTTGTTAAAGTGAATATGATTAGTTTGGCTGCACAAGCAATACTAGGAAAAAATATTCCAAACATACCTCAAGATATGTGGATGAATACTGGAACGTATGGCATAAAGGTTCCACAATTTTCATTCATGCAACTTGAAGGAGCAGATATTGTATTGGGTGTTGAAATGCAGTCAACAGGTGAAGCAGCATGTTTCGGAAACAGCTTTTATGATGCTTTATCAAAAGGACTTACATCAGTTGGTTACAATCTTCCAAAAACTGGTTCAGCCCTTGTTACAATTGGTGGCGTGGAAAACAGAGAGAAATTACTTCAGACATCTGCACTCTTAAAGAATTTAGGGTTCAAAATTTTTGCAACTGAAACAACTGCTGAATTTTTTGAGAAAAAACTGGGAGATGTTACAGTTATTCATAAAATTAGTGAGCCAGAAAGAAAACCAAATATTGCAGATTTGTTACACGAGAAAAAAATTGATTTTATTATAAATATTCCAAGCACATCAACTTTAGAAAAATATGTTGGAATGCTTTACGATGAATACCAGATACGAAGAAAATCACTGGAGTTGGGTATACCAGTTCTTTCAACAATTGAATTAGCTGAATCGTTTGTTAAAACATTAGAATGGTTACAAAAAAATGAGCCATCAACAAAACCATTAGAATCGTATAAAGACATTAGTTAGATTACAGCTGATAACAACTGTTCATTGCCAATTATTGTTCCATCAAGTCTTAGAATTTTTGCTTGCATTACATCCATTTTTTCTATTATGGGCGAAATTGATTTTTTATAGAACTTTTTCTGTGTTGCGTAAAAGTATTTGTTAAATGACGGTAAAATTATTAATTCTAACTCTCCTGATTTGGAATGAAACATTTTCTGTTTATCACATATAACTGACACCCATACTCGTTCACCATTAATGAGTGATTCTTTTTCAAAAAAAACTGGATGAATATGACCCATTACAATTGTGTTAATTTGTGAAAAATTTTCTGTCGGCATTGTATGTCCATGTGTTAAAAGTATATCATCAATAATGATCCCCTTTGAGCCAGCAAGTGTTATTTCGTTCGGGATTAATTTTTCTATATTTGCATCGTGATTTCCTGGGACTAGAATAGTGTCAATTAATTTTGTAATATTTTCAAAAAAAACTGGTACGGTTTCCCATTCTACTTTTGTTATAGAATTTATTCCAGATTTCACATCACCAAGTAGAATTAGAGAGTCAGGTTTTGTTTTATCTATTATCAGTTCAATTTCTTTAGTGATTTCAGTTACTGTTTTGTTTTTTCCTAGAAATACATTATTTAATGATAGAGCATTTTCAAAACCCAAATGCAAATCCGTGATCACCAAACTTTTTTTATCACCTTCGATCATCAATGCTGGATATCCTGGAATGATTTTAGTTTGTGTCATTAACAATATAATCATCCAATTTAATTAAATTCTTATGGCTTCACAACTCAAAAAAATTGATTCGCTCTTATCAGAAAAACGTATCAAACTCCATATTTTTGAACCAAGTGATAGGAGGATTTGGACAGTTGTGGGAACAGATAAGGAATATTGGTTTGATCCAGATTTAGATTTTTGTTCGTGTCCGGGATATTATTTCAACAACGAATGCTATCATTTGGACAACTTTCCATTAGCTATGTCTCAAAATCAGATAGAATCAACCACATTTTCAGATGATGAGTATGGACCTTTTATCGGCAGTTTACTTTCTGAATTATAATATGATAGAGAGTTATTTCAGTAACAATTTTTTATACAAATAAAACCTCTTTCTTCGGAATCTTGAAGACCAAATCTATCTGGAAGAATTCCTACAGTATATTGCATTTTATCATCATATGGAATATCAAACTGCGTTGTAACAGTAACCGAACTGTCTGGCAAAAGATCGATTACTGACAATTCTTCTATTATGTTTGAATCAGCATATCCAACAAATACTGCATCATATTTTTCCTGGTTAATGTCATACAGGTAAAACTGTCCGCCAGTAAACTTTACAGTTTCAGTGCCAGTGTTATGTGCAGTAATTTGAATTTGAAAATAAACTCCTTCTGCCATTTCACTAGTTGCTATTCCTTTTATTGCCTGTGTTTTTTCTAATTCTTTATACTCTTTCGTTTTTTCTAAGATTTCATAGTTTCCAATATGGATTATGTTGAATTCTACATTTCCCACTGTTATTGAATTCCCTGGCTCCCCAGTTATTGTGACAATTTGTCCATCCAAAAACAAATACATTGAAACACAAATGGAACCAATAACGATTCCTAGCATAATGAATGTCCCTATACCTGCCATCTTCTATATTTTGATTGATTTTGATTCCTTAAAGTTGTTTGTGGATTTTGATAGCAGACTATTTCTTGAAAAGTATGTACATTCTTACCCCTACCACAGATGCTATTACACCAACTAGACATGTTACTAGTAATACCATACCAATAGGATCTGTGTTTGTATCAAACATTGTTAAGCCGATCCAGATTTTCGCCTTTTGCGAAGAAGTCGAGTGATAACAAATAATGCAATCATCACACCAATTCCTAAACCATAAGGCCAGAATGATGCTTCTGCCATATTGATGTAACAGCATACTATCTTTTGAATCTAACTAGGCCGATTTTCTGGCATGTAAATGCCATACTTTACATAGAATTATTGACGAAAGATGTCAATGAAGGCAGCAGTAGTCAAAAGTAATTCCAATATAGAAATTAAAAATATGGAAAATCAATCTGTTGGTCCAGGTGACATACTTGTTAAAATGCGTGCTTGCGGAATTTGTGGCTCTGATGTTGAAAAAGTGTTTGGAAAATACGGACAACCATCAATGAGACTTGGACATGAACCAGCAGGAATAATAATGGAAGTGGGGTCAGAAATTTCAAATTTTAGTGTTGGTGATCGTGTGTTTACACATCATCATGTTGCATGTTATTCAGATGATTGTCATGAATGTAATCATGGCAATGAAACAATGTGTAAAAAATACTATGAATCAAATCTTGAACCCTGTGGACTTGCTGATGAATACATAGTACCGGAATGGAATGTAAAGCATGGCGGTGTATTAAAAATCCCTGATAGCATGTCATTTGAAGATGCTGCAATGATTGAACCACTTGCATGTTGTATTAGAGCCTGGAATAAATTCACACATAAAAATAATGATAGTATTGCTATACTTGGTATTGGACCTACTGGAATAATGCATGCTTTGCTTGCAAAAATATACGGTTTTGAGAAGATATTTTGTTTAGATTTTAATGAATTTAGGTTAGATTTTGCAAAAAAATTTGAAGCCATAGCAATCAATTCTGGAAATACTAATGCTTTGGAGCAAATAAAATCTGAAACTGCAAATCAAGGTGTTGATGTTGTTATTGTAGCTACCAGTAGCTTGAATGCATTAAAAGACGCTGTTAATTTTGTTAGAAAGGGTGGTACAATTGTTATGTTTGGTGTACCAAGCAAGGGTGCAATTATAGATCTTGATATGAGTGAAATATATTCAAAAGGTATTACAATTGTTAATTCTTACGCGGCATCTGATTTTGATACTAAAGAGGCGCTTGAGAAAATATCAAATAAACAAATTAACGTGTCACAGCTAATTACGCATAAATACAATTTACGCGATAATGCTATGAAAATAATCATAAGTAATTGAGAAAGGCTTAAGAAGGCAAATTGTTTCTTGTGAAATCGAAGTAAAATGGATTGGGGATTACAAAATAGAATATCTCGTATCATTAAGCCAAATGATAATCGTGCATTGATGTTGGCTGTTGATCATGGATATTTTTTAGGTCCTACTGAAAAATTAGAGATTCCTAAAAAAACAATTGCGCCAATCCTCAAGTACTGTGATTCAATAATGCTTACTAGAGGAGTGCAAAGAACGTCTGTTGATCCAAAATCTACTGTGCCAATTGTTTTACGAGTATCTGGCGGCTCTAGTATTATTGGAGAGGATTTATCGAATGAACAAATCACTGTAAGCATTAAAGACGCTATTAGGCTGAATGCTTCTGCATTGGCTATGTCTGTATTTGTAGGTTCAAAATATGAACAACAGACAATTGTTAATCTTGGCAAATTAGTTAATGAGGCAGTAGAATATGATATTCCAGTTCTTGCTGTTACAGCTGTTGGAAAGGAAATTGGACAAAAGGATGCCCGCTATCTATCATTAGCATGCAGAATTGCAGCTGAACAAGGTGCACATATTGTTAAGACATACTACTGTGAAAATTTTGAAAAGGTTGTAGAATCATGCCCAGTACCAATAATTGTGGCTGGTGGAAAAAAAATGGCAGAACGTGACGCACTTGAATTAACGTATAATTCAATCAAACATGGTGCTGTAGGAGTTGATATGGGTAGAAATATTTGGCAATCTGAAAATCCTGTACCTATGATCCGTGCAGCTCGTGCTATTATACATGGAAATGCAAATGTTGACGAAGCCTATGAATTATACAAAAAGTTTTGTAAACCGAAATCAGAATCACCTAAAGCAAAAAATAATAAATAAAAACTAAGTAGGAATTTTATCAAGATGATAATGTATAATCTTCCAAGCGTCTTCCTTAATTAAAACAAATGTCGCTCTACCATTAATTGTAATGTGCTGACCAGTGAAAGCTTTATTGTCTACGAGCAAACCTTTTTGGTTTAATACAAACGTTACAACTCCAGTACTTCCAAAAATACTGATTTTGGCATTTTTTATTTCGTAATCATAATCCGAAATGCTTGAGAATCTTAATTCTTCAAGTGCTATCGATTCAGCGTAACCCTTCAAACTATATGGTGGAACGTCACTAAAACTAGAAAATTCTGGTGAATTAACTTGAATATTTCCTAATACTGAGAAATCCTTTGTTTTACCAGTTTCAAAAAAAGTTTGGATTACCTTAACAATTTGTTCTTGATCTGCCAAAATTACGCTTTCTTACTAATTGGTCAGTTTAAGTGTTAATAGAAATTCAAAGTCCATTTCTGATCATGTATTCAGGAAACATTAAGCATGTGTTCATTTTTGTTGAGTTAATGACGATTGGTTTATTCCTGAATATCCACAATTTTTAAGATAAAGTATATTGAATGATGTTTGTGGGAACACACAAAAACAAAAACAAAAAGAAAAAGAAAAAGGTCGAAGAAATAATA
>LWDU01038003.1_pt1 | contig 10448 bp, 9 predicted proteins | sample 727161 | NCBI WGS metagenome assembly LWDU01 (sample SAMN04566230, study PRJNA314399) | hydrothermal vent metagenome | isolation source: deep sea hydrothermal plume seawater | place: Mexico: Gulf of California, Guaymas Basin | collected 2004-07-11 | reverse complement strand
CTCCGCAGCAGAACCTCGAGCGCAGCATCCGTCTCTTCGGCGAACTTCCGGCGATCGTCGCCTACGGGCAGCGGCGCCGCCACGGGCTCGAGCCGGTCGAAGCTCGCGACGATCTGGACTACGCCGCGAACTTCCTCTGGCTGACTTTCGGTGAAGAAGCGGACGAGGTCGTCGTCGAAGCGTTCAACCGCTCGATGATCCTGTACGCCGAGCACTCATTCAATGCGTCGACATTCACTGCCCGCGTCATCACCTCGACCCTCAGCGACCTTTACTCCGCAGTGGTAGGTGCGATCGGCGCGTTGAAGGGACCCCTGCACGGTGGCGCGAACGAGGCAGTGCTGCACATCTTCGACGAGATCGGCTCGGCCGAGAACGTGTCAGCGTGGCTCGACACGGCTCTCGCCGAGAAGCGCAAGATCATGGGCTTCGGGCATCGCGTGTACAAGCGCGGTGACTCGCGCGTTCCCACCATGAAGGCGGCGCTCGACACCCTTGTCGCCCACTACGACCGCCCGGATGTCGCAGCCCTCTACGACGCCCTCGAATCGGAGTTCGTGGCGCGTAAGGGCATCTACCCGAACCTCGACTACCCGTCGGGTCCGGCCTACAGTCTGATCGGCTTCGACACGCTGACCTTCACGCCGCTGTTCGTCGCTGCCCGCGTTGTGGGCTGGACCTCACACATCATGGAGCAGCAGGCCTCGAACGCGCTCATCCGGCCGCTGTCGGCCTACAACGGCCCCGATGAGCGCCACATCGAGGGCTACGTGCCCGACACCTCCGCGATCAACGTGCAAGAGCGCCCGGAGGAGGCCGCCGAGTGACCACCGCCGTCATCGTCGACGTCGTTCGCACCCCGTCTGGCCGCGGCAAGCCCGGAGGCGCGCTCTCCGGTGTGCATCCCGTCGACCTCGCAGCCGGCACGCTGACCGCGATCCTCGAGCGCAACGGGCTCGAGTCGCGCCAGATCGATGACGTCCTGATGGGGTGCGTCAGTCAGGTCGGCGACCAGGCCGCCAACATCGCTCGTCAGGCTGTTCTTGCGGCGGGCTTCGACGAGTCGGTGCCGGCCGCGACGATCGACCGGCAGTGCGGCTCGAGCCAGCAGGCTGTGCACTTCGCGGCCCACGGGATCATTGCCGGTGCCTATGACGTCGTGATCGCGGCGGGAGTCGAGTCCATGAGTCGCGTTCCGCTGGGATCGGCTGGTGCCGGCGGTGCGGATGCCGACGGCATCCGTCGCCGCTACCCTGAGGGCCTCGTGAACCAGGGCGTCTCCGCGGAACTTATCGCGGCGCGGTGGGGCCTCGGACGAGATGAGCTCGACGCGTATGCTGCCCAGTCGCACCGACGGGCCGCCGAAGCCGCGGCGGCAGGCCGTTTCGCGGCTGACGTGCTGCCGGTCGTCACGCCGGGCGGGCTCGTGGACGCCGACGAGACGATTCGAGCCGGCACGTCCGCCGAACAGCTGGCGAGCCTTGCGCCGGCGTTCCGCACACCGGAACTCGCCGAGCGCTTTCCCGACGTCGACTGGCGGATCACCGCGGGAAACTCGTCGCCGCTGACGGATGCCGCCTCAGCAGCGCTCATTATGAGTGAGGAACGCGCGAATGCGCTGGGCCTGACGCCTCGCGCCCGCTTCCACGCCTTTGCCGTGGTCGGCGATGACCCGATCATGATGCTCACCGCACCGATCCCGGCAACCCGGAGGATCCTCGACCGGGCAGGGCTCACGATCGATGACCTCGACGCCTACGAGGTGAACGAGGCTTTCGCGTCAGTACCACTTGCGTGGCAGCGGGAACTCGGCGCCGATCCCGACAAACTCAACCCGTGGGGCGGCGCGATCGCGCTCGGGCATGCGGTCGGCGCATCCGGAACCCGCCTGCTCGGGACCCTCCTGGCTTCGCTCGAACACAGCGGCGGACGCTACGGACTGCAGACGATGTGCGAAGGCGGCGGGATGGCGAACGCCACCATCATCGAGCGGCTGTAGCCAACCGACAATCGGTTGGCGACACCGCCTGTGGATTCGGCAGGATCGATCCGGCCGGCACGCCCCAGCGACACCGAAGAAGGAGAGCGAACGTGACCGAGAACACCGGTGATTTCCAGACGATCTTGGTCGACACGCGCGGTCGCGTGGGCTGGATCCAGCTGAACAGGCCCGAGGCGCTCAATGCGCTGAACTCGACCCTCGCCACCGAGCTTGGCGCGGCAGTGGCAGCTCTCGATGCCGACGAGCAGATCGGATGCATCGTGCTGACCGGTTCGGAGCGCGCCTTTGCCGCGGGCGCCGACATTAAGGAGATGGCCGACAAGACGGTGCGCGACATGACAGTCGACAGCCCCTTTGTCGGCCTCGAGGCCCTTGGCCGGGCCCGCACACCGATCGTCGCCGCCGTTTCGGGCTTCGCACTCGGAGGCGGGTGCGAGCTCGCGATGAGTTGCGACATCATCCTCGCCGCCGACACCGCGAAGTTCGGGCAGCCGGAGATCACCCTGGGAGTCATTCCGGGCCTGGGCGGCACGCAGCGCCTGACCCGCGCGATCGGCTACTACAAGGCAGCCGAGCTCGTTCTGACCGGGCGCATGATGGATGCCGTCGAGGCGGAGCGCGCCGGCCTGGTGTCCCGGATCGTTCCGGCCGAAGACCTCGCCGCCGAGGCTCTGGCGGTGGCGGAGTCGATCGCCGCGAAGTCGCTGCCGGTGGCGTACGCGGCCAAGGAAGCCCTGCGCGCCTCGCAGGAGAGCGGACTGGCCGAGGGGCTGAGGTTCGAGCGTCAGGCTTTTGCCGCACTGTTCGCCCTCGAAGACCAGAAGGAAGGGATGGCGGCTTTCCGCGAGAAGCGCGCCCCCCGATTCACCGGCCGGTGACCGATTCACCCGCACGGATTCGCCCCGGGCTGGCGACCCTAGACTCGATGCAAGAAGGAGGAGCGCGATGAGGATTCTCGTCCTGGTGAAAGAGGTCCCCGACACGTGGGGGGATCGAGTACTGAATCTCGAGACGGGACTGGCCGATCGAGGCGCAAGCGACGCCGTCATCGACGAGATCGGTGAGCGTTCGCTCGAGGTCGCGCTCTCGTACGCGGACGCCAACCCTGGCACCGAGGTCGTCGTCGTGATGATGGCGCCGGAGTCGGCATCCGGATCGGTGCGCAAGGCGCTCGCCATGGGCGCAGCATCCGCCGTGCACGTCGTCGATGACGCGCTGCTGGGTGCCGATCTGGGGCTCACTGCACAGACCCTGGCCGCCGCGATCTCACGGGCCGGGTTCGACCTCGTGATCACGGGAAACCAGTCCACCGACGGATCGGGTGGGGTCATGGCGGCGATGCTCGCCGAACTGCTGGATGTGCCGAGCATCACGAGCATGAACTCCGTGACCATCACCGAATCTGAGGTCTCGGGTGAGCGGTCGGTGGACGGTGGGTCGATGACGGCATCCGCTGCTCTTCCCGCCGTGGTCTCGATCACCGAACGGCTGCCCGATGCGCGGTTCCCGAACTTCAAGGGGATCATGGCGGCCAAGAAAAAGCCGGTCGACACGGTCTCACTCGCTGACCTCGGCGTCACCGCCGATGACCCGGATGCTGCTCGCTCGATCATGATCGCGGTGGCGCAGAAGCCGCCGCGGGCGGCGGGCGTGAAGGTCGTCGACGAGGGCGATGCGGGCGTGAAGCTCGCCGAGTTCCTGATCTCGAACCGGTTGGTCTAAGGGGCAGATGATGGTGGATATTGCAGCTGATGCTGTTCTGGNNNNGTGGCACGCTCGCCCCAAGCGCCGCGGGCCTGCTGGGTGCTGCGGCCGGCGTGGGAACCCCCGTCGCTCTGATCGTCGGCGAGCACGCCGAGACCCTCGCGCCCACGGCCGCTGAACTGGGCGCCACGCTGGTGCTCACCGCCACGCCAGAGGGCCAAGGGGAGGCGCTGGGTGTGCCGGCGACGGATGCGGTGGCTGCCGCCGCGGCGCTCGTGAATCCGGATGCGGTGCTGCTGTCGCACTCGATCGAGTCGCGCGAGACCGCGGGCCGGTACGCTGCCCGGTCGCGCTCGGCGCTGTGCGTGGATGCCGTCGGCGTGACCCGCGACGACGAAGGAATCGTGCGGCGGCGCATACAACGTCGAGGCAGCGGCTACCTTCGGTGCTCCCGTCATCACGGTGCGCCAGGGCTCGATCGATGCGCGAGCGGAGGCTCAGCCGCTTGTCGCCGAGAAGCTCGAGGTGGCGGCATCCGGTCGCAAGGCGGCGACCGTCGGGTCGGTCGAAGAGGTCGTCGTGACCTCGGCGCGGCCTGAGCTGCGTGGCGCCGCCAAGGTCGTCTCGGGCGGGCGTGGCCTCGGCTCGGAGGAGAAGTTCGCTCTCGTCGAGGAACTCGCCGACGTGCTCGGTGCCGCCGTCGGCGCGTCGCGTGCTGCGGTCGACGCCGGCTACATCGCCCAGTCCGCGCAGGTCGGTCAGACCGGTGTCTCGGTTGCTCCGCAGCTGTATGTCGCGCTCGGCATCTCCGGAGCGATCCAGCACAAGGCCGGCATGCAGACGGCCAAGACGATCGTCGCGATCAACAAGGATGCCGACGCCCCGATCTTCGAGATCGCCGATTTCGGCGTCGTCGGAGACCTCTTCACCGTCGTGCCGCAGTTGATCGAGACGCTGCAGGCGAAGAAGGCCTGAGCCCATGGCGACCTACGCGCGCACCCTGCGGCGCGGGCTGCCCCGCATCCCGGGCGGCGACCCCTGGCCGCCCGCCGGTGAGACGCCCGGCGGGGCGGCCGCGGAGTCCGCGGAAGCCCCCGCACCCTCCGCGGCCACGCCGGCTGCGGCATCCGTGCCTGCCGGCGGCTCACACGAGAGCGGCAGTTCTGCGCAGGAGCTGCGGGAAGATGCACAGCAGTCGCACGAAACTGCCGCACCCGCCGGAGGGGTAGCGGCGACGGATGCCGCCGCAGTCGCGCCGGCTTCACGGGCTGTGCGCCGGGGTCTGCCCCGCGTCCCCGGCGGCGAGCCGTGGCCGCCGGCCGCGCCGTCCCCCGAGCGCGGCACTTCTGTGCAAGCGCTGCGGGAAGATGCACAGCAGTCGCACGAAACTGCAGCACACACGGGAGTGACCGCCACGGCAGTGACGGATGCGGCATCCGGCGCCCCCGAGTCTCGCTTGCCGCAACACGCCGCGTCGGCGACGGACGAAGCGCGGTTTGCGGCAAACGAAGGTGCCGCGCGCCCCGTACGTCGGGGCCTGCCTCGTGTTCCGGGTGGCGAGCCGTGGCCGACCGCCGAGATGGTCGCGGCGATTGCAGCATCCAGCGCCGAGGCTCGGTTGCCCGAAAACGCCGGCTCCGACGACGACGCACGGCGTGTTGCGGCAAGCGAAGCGCACCCGGATGCCGCCCCTGCCGAGACCTCAGTGGTCAGTGCTCCGGCACATGACGTCAGCGTGCCGCTCCCGTTCACGCCGACGGTCTGGGAGGGGGCATCAGCCCGCACGCGCCCCGCGCCGCGGCCAGAGCCCGCCCGCGTCGGCCCGTTCACACGGGCGCAGTGGGCAGGCGCCGTCATCGTGGGCGGCCTCGGGCTGCTCTTCGCTGCGGGCATGGCGGTGCTTGCGGTGCGCTGGCTGCTCTCGCTTGATGGGATGCAGGACTTCCTTACGACCTACCCCGGCGAGTATCACCTGCCCGAGGGAGCTCCCGTCGGCTTCCCGGCGTGGCTCGGATGGCAGCACTTCTTCAACGTGTTCCTCATGGTGCTGATCATCCGGTCGGGTCTCACGATCCGCACCGAGAAGCGCCCGAGCGTGTTCTGGGCGCCGCGGAACAAGCCCAAGGGCAAGGTCAGCCTGACGATCTGGTTCCACCAAGCCCTCGACATCCTGTGGATCGTGAACGGCCTCATCTTCGTGGTACTGCTGTTCGTCACGGGACAGTGGATGCGGATCGTTCCCACAAGCTGGGAAGTGTTCCCCAATGCCCTGTCGGCGGCGCTGCAGTACGTATCGCTGGATTGGCCGACCGAGAACGGATGGGTCAACTACAACTCACTGCAGCAACTCGCCTACTTCACGACGGTGTTCATCGCGGCTCCGCTGGCGATCATCACCGGCGTGCGGATGAGCGGGATCTGGCCGAAGAACGCGAAGGCGCTGAACCGGGCCTACCCGGTCGAGTGGGCACGCACGGTGCACTTCCCCGTGATGCTGTACTTCGTCGCGTTCATCATCGTCCACGTCATCCTGGTCTTTGCGACCGGGGCCCTGCGCAACCTCAACCACATGTACGCAGCCACTGACGCCGAGAACTGGGTCGGTTTCTGGCTGTTCGTCCTGTCGATGATCGTGATCGCGGCAGCGTGGGTTGCGGCGCGCCCGCTCGTGCTGGCGCCGATCGCGCGCCTGTTCGGCACGGTGTCCAGCCGCTGACGGGGTCGGGTTCGGGCGGCATCCGTCAGGACCCGGCGAGCCCGGCCGGATGTCGGGGGTTATCCCCCCGTGATTCGACCGGCTGGCAGGGACGCGAAGAACGGATGCCGGAACCTACCGTGGAGGCATGACGACAACGTACTCGCCACCTCGGCCCGTCGCGACGCCCGCGCGCGTGGCTGGCGCGATCGCCCAGCTCGCCGCGCTCGGTGTGATCGGCCCCGGGGTGTTCGCCATTCTCATGACGCTTCTGGGTCTCGGCCTCGGGCTTCTGCCCGTGATCGGGAGCGGGCTCCTCTTCCTGCTGGCCTTCGTGTACGTGCTGTTCGCGCTGAGTTGGCTCGAGAACGCGCGCATCGACGGGCTCTACCGCTTCGGACTTCCTGCGCGTCGCCCCCGCCGCAGCCCCAAGCCGGGATTCGGTGGCTTCCTCCACACGATTTGGCTGCAGTTCATCGACCCGGGCATGTGGCGCGCTGTGGCAAACGGCGCGATCGCCACCATCCTCGGCTGGATCGTGCTGAGCCTCGTCGGCGTCACGGCATCCGGTGTCGCGCTCGCGTTCTCGCCCCTGTACGCCGGAACAGCGGATGCCGTTCGCCTCGGCAGCACGTGGATCGATGTGTCCACGGCGTGGGCGGTCCCGGTCGGCATCGTCGTGTCGCTGCTGGCGCTGGCGACCATCGTGGGTCTTGCCATCTTGCACGGTGTGCTGGCCCGCGCGATCATGATCCCCTCGCGGGAAGCGCTTCTGGCTGAGCAGGCCCGGCAGTCCCAGGCGCAGCGTGCCGGGGCTGTGCGCGCCGCCGACGTCGAGCGCACCCGGATCGAACGTGACCTCCACGATGGCGTGCAGCCGCGGCTCGTGTCGGTGGGGATGACCCTGGGGCTGGCGCAGCAGAAGATCGACTCCGATCCCGCAGCCGCGAAGGAACTCATCTCCGAGGCCCACACGTCGACGAAGGCGGCGATCACGGAACTGCGGCAGCTGGCGCGCGGCATCCACACCTCCGTGCTCGACGACCGCGGACTGGATGCTGCGCTATCCGCCCTGGCTGCCCGGTCGCCCGTGCCCGTTGTGCTCGACGTGAGGATCACCGAGCGCTGCGCACCGACAGCGGAGGCCGCCGCCTACTTCGTGATCGCGGAAGCGCTCACCAACGCGGCAAAGCACTCGCGTGCGACCGAAGCGCGGGTGCTGGTGCGCCAGCGCGAGGGAGGAGTGCTCTGGGCCCGCGTCGAAGACAACGGCATCGGCGGTGCCCAGGTCATTCCCGGCGGGGGACTGGACGGCATTTCGAACCGTGCGCTCGGCGCCGGCGGCACCTTCTCCGTTGACAGTCCCGTCGGCGGCCCGACGACCGTGGAAGTGAGCCTGCCATGCGCATCGTGATCTGCGAAGACTCCGTTCTGCTGCGGGAGGGTCTGGTCCGCCTGCTCGAGGATGCCGGGCACGAGGTGGTCGCCGCTCTCGGCGACACCGACGGCCTGACCGACGCGGTAGCTGACCTCGACCCTCAGCTGTGCATCCTGGACGTTCGCCTTCCCCCGACCCGCACCGATGAAGGCATCCGTGCTGCAGTCAGCCTTCGCGCGTCGCGCCCCGATCTTCCCGTCCTGGTGCTCTCGCAGTATGTGGAGGAACGGTACGCGAGCGAGCTCATCGCCGGACGCGGCGGCGCCCTCGGTTATCTGCTGAAAGACCGGGTAGCCGACGTGGCCGAGTTCCTCGAGTCCGTCGACGACATCGCGGCAGGAGGGACTGTCTTCGACCCCGAGGTCGTCGCCCAGTTGCTGGGCAGGCGAGCCCGGGATGAGCGGATGCAGCGGCTGACCGACCGCGAGGCCACGGTGCTCGCACTCATCGCCGAAGGCAAGTCCAACCAGGCCATCGGGCGCACCCTCCACATCAGCGAGGGCAGCGTCGAAAAACACATCACGGCGGTTTTCCAGAAGCTCGGGCTCGAGCAGGACGACTCCGGCAACCGGCGGGGGCTCGCGGCCCTCGCCCACATCGCTCACGGCGGGATGCCGCCCCAGACGGGAGAACTGTCATGACCACGAACCTCACACCGCCACCCGCTCCCACCTCGCCGCAAGGCCCCGATGCCCCGGCTCCCGGCTCCGAGCCCGCGTCTTCCGGACCACGCGGATCCTCCACCGTCGTCGCGATCCTGATCATCGTCCTCGGCGCGCTGATCGTGCTCGGCACGATCGTCGGTGCGGTATTCAGCACGATCCGGGCAGCTGCCGTTTCCACTGCCTCGTCGACTGTCGCCGTGGCTGGAGTCGACGCCCTCTCGATTGAGTTGAACGCCGGGTCGTTGACCGTCGAGTACGCGGATGTCGACGAGGCAGAGCTCGAGATCACCGCACCCTTCGGTGGTGATCGCTGGACTCTCGAGCGTGCCGGTGACACCCTCACGGTCGCCTCCCCGAGCTGGGAATGGGGGATGGGCTGGATCTTCGGCGGCAGCGGCCGCGCCGTGCTCGTCCTGCCTGACAGTCTCGAGGGCCTCGACGCCGACGTGCAGATGGCGGCTGGGTCACTGCGCGCCGACGGCGACTTCGGTCTCGTCGACCTCACTGTCGGTGCGGGGGAGCTCACGCTCGACGGATCCGCCGAGGACGTGTCGGTCGACCTGTCTGCGGGGCGCGCAGTGCTCAACCTCGCGGATGTTGACACCGCGGACCTGACGGTCAGCGCCGGGTCGATGGATGCCGCGTTCAGTGGGGCTCAGCCCAGCGACATCCGTGCCGGAGTGAGCGCGGGTTCGCTCACCCTCGTCGTTCCCGACGGGGCGTACGACGTCACCTCTGATGTCTCAGCCGGCAACTTCCGCAATCAGCTCGGCAGCGATCCCGGCGCTGACAGCACGATCTCAGTGGAGGTCTCGGCCGGACAGGTGATGCTGCGCGCCGCACGCTGATGCGAAAAGCGACGGAGGGGGGAAGCTCAGAGCTTCGCCCCTCCGTCGCCGTCGATCGCCTCCCGAGCCGCAACGAGCCCCGCGGCGCGGCCGGCGGCGTAGGACTCGGCGGCGCCGGTGTGGAACATGTCGTGCTCGCGTGCTCGGATGATCGAATGGGCACCGGGCAGCTCGAGCGAACCCACGAGGTCGCTTCGTCCCCGAACGACCGCAACCGGCGTGCGTCCGGTCTTTCCCTTCACAAGGTCGGCAGCTGCAGCGAGCTCGTCGGCGACGCACGGCATCGTCACCACGAGCGGCCGGCCCTCGGCATCCGTGCCGCCGCGCAGGTCGTCGAACACTCGGATGCCGGCCGCGCCGATCGCGGCATCCGTCTGGCCCTCGCGCCACGCGCGCCCGAGGGTGTCGCTGATGATGACGCCGACCTCGGCGCCGGTTGCCTCGCGTAGCCCCGCGGCGAGGGCGCGGGCCGAGGCATCCGGATCGATGGGAAGCAGCAGCACCGTCCCATCGGGCGTGTTTGACGCGTCGACGCCTGCGGCCGCCGCGATGATTCCCAGACGGTTCTCGACGATGCGGGTGGTATGACCGGATGCCGCGACCCGCGTGGCGACGACACGCACAGTCTCGGCGGTGATCGCTTCCTCGCGGTCGGCGGCGGCGACGAATCGATCTTCGGCCTTCGAGATGATCTTGGAGGTGACCACCAGGATGTCACCGTCGACAAGCGAGTCTCCGGCGGCGGCGCCGATCAGAGCGACGAGGTCATCTCCGGCGACGATCTCGCGAATGCCGTCGAGCGCCCAGATCTGCAGCATCGTCACGGACGTTCAGTTCGCGTCGAGCCGTCACCTCGGGCGGTCACCGGACGAAGCGCACCTCAGTCAGCGACTCGCCGAGGAACGCCTCGTCGTGGGTTGCTCCGTCCAGAGCGAAACCGTTTCGGGTGTAGAACCGATGTGCGCGGGGGTTATCAGCGGCGACCCACAGGTACACCCCTTCGCCCTCTTCGATCGCTGCGTCGAACAGGAGCTGGCCCACACCGGTGCCGTGGAACCGGTGCAGCAGGTAGATGAAGTACAGCTCGCGCTCACGC
>LWDU01034142.1_pt1 | contig 10452 bp, 12 predicted proteins | sample 727161 | NCBI WGS metagenome assembly LWDU01 (sample SAMN04566230, study PRJNA314399) | hydrothermal vent metagenome | isolation source: deep sea hydrothermal plume seawater | place: Mexico: Gulf of California, Guaymas Basin | collected 2004-07-11 | reverse complement strand
TAAAACTCATGACATCTGGAGATATTATATACAAATATCTCTAGATGTCAAGCTTAAAAACGCTTAAAAATGGCTTATACTGGTTTATAGCGGTTTAAAAGGAAATTAAACATGGAGAAATATGGGTACAAATGATAAAAAAATTATTTACAATCAGGTGAATTTACCTGAAATAAGTGCAAAAACTTATGCAAAGATTAATAAATTAACGCTACCCATTGTTAATCAGATGTGTAGTAATGGTGTACTAGTTGCTCGAAAGATCAATTCAAAAGGTGTATGTATTGATAACTTGGAAAGAGGGTATTGGTGGATTAATCTTGTACAGTTGACCGAAGAGTTGAAAAAGTGATTGGTTCTGATATAGATATGGATGATGTACTTTGCTGCATAGGTGTAAATAATACACCACTAGATTTTATTGTCATTGATACAACAGACACTATGGCTCTATGTTTGCCTGTTTGTGACAAGCCAAATAAAAGCTTTGCTTTTTGGCTTCACAAACAGGATATAGAGCTAGGATTGTACACAGCTATCAATATGTTCGATCTCAAGCACACTATGCCTTTACACCCATTTTTGGAGCCACAACATCATGCTTGGTAATAAGGCGAAAACGTCGGAGGCTTACAATAGAGAAAGTGTTAATAACAGCTTCTCAAATGTTGGTATCTATAAAGACTCTATTGATGGATTGACAGACATGTCTCAAGATAATCTTATTAGTAATTTCAAGTTGCGCGATATTGCTGCCTCCATTATGCATGATCAGCGAGTTTGCAAATGTGGCAGAGTTCCAACCTCAGGTAAAGTAGAGGTTTTGGGTTATGCTAATACTAACAAAACACATTATTCTGGCTTGCAGTCTTGTGGCTCTGTTTGGACTTGCCCCGTTTGTGCTTCTAAGATATCAGAAAGAAGGCGGTTGGAAGTTTCTAAAGGCATTAGTCAAGCTCACAACATGGGATGGGAGTCGCTACTTGTTACACTTACCTTTCCACATAGTAGAACTGACAATCTTAAAGAATTATTACGCAAACAATCATTAGCCAGCAGGCTGTTCAAAGAGCGTTCCACTTATAAAAGAATGCGTAAAGTGTACGGTATTAAAGGCACAATAAGAGCATTAGAAACTACTCACTCTAATGCTAATGGTTGGCATCCACATCTACACGAACTATGGTTTGTTGAGCGTGGATTCTCGATTGCTAGATTACGTCAACAATTACATCAAGCATGGAGTAAAGCCTGTGTTGATGCTGGATTAGAATGCCCAAATCTTACCAATGGTGTAGATGTTCGTGCTGGTGACTTTGCTGCTGATTATGTCAGTAAGTGGGGTATGGATTATGAAATTGCCAAAGCCCATGTTAAAAAAGGTAAGAAGGGTACATCCAGATCACCATTCCAACTGTTGGCTGACTATGAACAAGGAGATATGCAGGCAGGCGCATTATTTAGAGAATATGCCGAAGCATTCAAAGGTAAGCGTCAATTAGTTTGGTCTAAGGGTCTTAAGAAGTTATTTGGTATTGAACAAAAATCAGATAAAGAAGTGTTGGATGAGCAAAAAGAAAAATCCATTAGCAAAATTACTATTCATCGTGAAGATTGGAGTGCGGTTGTTAGGCACAATGCCCAAGCCTATGTATTGATATTAGCTGGGCTACGCTCTAAGCGTGAAGTTTATCAATTTATTAACCAGTTGAGAAGGTCAAGGTTATCAAGTTTAAAGAGTGGCCTGCCTTCAGGTCTTAGAGTTTCTTAAGGGTTGTGTCGCCTTAATTCTATCATTTTATTTTACATTGTTTAGCTACAAATCTGGCTTTCCAAATATCGAAATCCTCTTTTGATAAATTTCCTTTTACATAGTTGAAATGTTTACAGCATGGTACACAATTATCTTTTTGGTAGCCTATATTATTATCAAACCTATCAATACCATTTGGGCCTTCTTTGTCACAATAATAGCAGCGCTGGGAAGAGATAGAATTGAATTCTTCTTCAGAAATCACTGCTTGTCCCTCATATTTTTCTTCGGCTCTTCTTTTATAAGTGCTGTATCTGGGATTATTTTTATAGTCAAGATTATGTTGCATATTTCTCTCTAAGCAATCGGCTAAAGTTAACCCACCAGCTGACCAGTTTGGCAACCAACTTGGAGCGTGGCACAATGTTTTGGTGAAATTAAGAAAACGAGTGTGATCGCTGGCTGGCGTTGAACGTATTGTTAGGATTTTTTACTATATATTCTAACTGGTTAAGTTCATTAATCAAAACATCTTTGACCTCAATAATATTTTCTTTTTTAAGTGGTATACCTAAAATTATTATTGAATTCTCCACTCCATTAATACCATTAATAAATTTTGTAGTCTTGATTTCAACTTTATTAGACGGATAACACAAAATTCCATACTTATGATCTGTCTTACCAAAAGAAGAGTAAGCCATAATCTGGTGTAAATCATGCCTGTGATCTTCTTTCAATTTTTTGCTTGGACTAAATTTGTTATAAAGATTTGATTTATATTTAGCATCAATAAAAATCAATAAATTTTCTTTTTGGTAAACAGCGTCCGGCTCAATGTATTTTAATTCCCAACTGTAGCGTCTTTCTGAATGTGAATGAAACCTTGCATTTGGGTAAAGCTTACCCCCTATTTCCTTTGACGCTTCTTTGAAAATATATTGAACTAGTTTTTCAAAAACATCAGAGAAATCAACTCTCCAGGCTGTGCTGTCAACTAGGTTGAAATCTAAAATTTTATTTGCTTGTTCTTTACAATTTCTTACGGTTTTATTGTCTGTTGCTCTAATGTCTATTCGATTAATTATTTTTGGCTTGTGTAAATAAAGTTTTTCCTCAATAAAGTTAATTTTATGCCTTATGGTATTTTTTATCCTCTGTGGAGTATTTGATGACAGAAGTTCCAGTTTGCATAAATCAAAAATGTAACGAATCTCAGCATATTCAGAGTGGAGCTCACTTAATATATTTTTTCTAACTGGGAACCTTAATCTTTTTTCTGTTTTGTATTCTGATCTAATATACTTGGTCCAATTAATTTGGCCTGTTGGTTGCGGAGATATTTGCTCTAAATTATCAAATTTCCTCCAAGTTGTCATAACAAGAGCTTCAAGTACCTTTACGAATTTAACAGCTTCTAAATATAGTGGCGGCCTAAAATTTCTGCCAGAGGCGAGTGGTAAACTATCCACAATTTGGGGGCTAATTTCTGCTCCAAGCAAATCTAATATCTCAATATAATCTTCAAATTTATTTTTTCCTGTAAACCGTGGTGCTACGACAAAATCACCTATTTGCTTTCCTGTGACAGAAGATCTTAGGGGAATAGAACCGATAAAGCTTGAGGTTTTAAATGCGAGTGATGTATTTCGATCTGCTCCTTGAATAAAAGGCTGCACCCCTAAAAAATTAAATACTCATCGTTATACTGAATAAATTTTTGAAGATATTGACCAATGATTCTTTTGTCGGCTTTTTTAAACCATTTCTTTTGTAATGACATACCATTCAACTTATTTGAAAATTCAGTCAAACATGGTACTTCACAAAAGACATCCAATGGTTTCATCATTCGAAAAGAGTCTTCTTAATTCTTACAGCGAAATAATTATTGAATTCTTCTTTTGCGGTACGCAATAATCCCTCTTGCAGATATTCTTTGATAAGTGGGAGAATTTCATATTGAATTCTATTCTCCATTTCCACATTAGAATTAGCTAAAAAATAGCCCTGTCCTGGTTGTAAAGAGAGTTCACTGCTTGAGGCATACCATTCAAAAATTGATTGGATTTCATTATAATCTTTCTTGTAAAATTGTCTAGATCTTATTGGTTTTGGCTTTAGTGAGTACCAAGCGAATCTTCTTCTTAATGCAAAATCCACCACCGCTAAACTTCTGTCTGCTGTGTTCATTGTTGCAATAACAAATAGATTTTTGGGCAGTGACGTTACTTTAAGTCCGGGAGATATTTCGATTTCAACGTCGGTATTATCCATTTTATGTTCAAAAAGGTAGAAAATCGGTCCAAGTACATTGGAAAGGTTTGCTCTATTTATTTCATCAATTATTAAGACTACATTTTCGTCTTCATGTTCAATGGCGTCTTTCAAGGCAATAGCAAAACTTCCATCAACCTCTTTATACTTTAAGCCGCCAGTAGAAGTTGTATCTGGGCGTATGCCATAGATAAAATCCGAAAAACTTGTTTCTGCATGAAATTGAGTGAAAATTGTTCGCGCTTCAAACCTTTCGGCAATTTCTTTTGCTGACCTGGTTTTGCCTGTTCCTGGGGGACCTTGAAGGACCACATATTTTCTTTCTTTAAGAAGCTTGTTTATATTTTCTATATCATTAACCTCTTCTGCATCTGTATATGGAGCTAAAGCAGAAGATACAGCGTCTCTATGTTTTTTGTTTGTTGGCCAGTCTCTAAGCTTTGCATATCCTGCAACAAATGCCGCAATAATTTGTTTTCCATCGTCAAGTTCAGGATTAGCAACAATTTGGCATACAGGTAAAACTTTTTTGTAGGTTTCTATTGTTTTTCTTATGTGCTGTAGACTCTCATTGCCAGTAATACTTCTGGGTAAGCTTGTTTCAATATCAGAAAAATCAGTCTTGCAAAAACCGTTTTCATTAACAAGATTAGCGAACAACCTTCTTAGTCCTGGATATGTAGCTAATTCATAATCATTCTTGAAACCACTGGATCCGATTCCTAGACAAATTAACCAAGAACTATCCTGGTTATTTGGAAATATTGTTAGCGAAAAATCGTGGAATGGTCCGGAAACTTCCTCCTCTGGATGAATGAATCCAAAGTATGCACCATTATCTTTGAGAGCATCTTGTCCTGTGTTATTTCGTTCAACATACGGTTTATTGTAAACATTGTCTGCTCTTGCACCAAATTTTTCTGCTTTCTTTTTTATATATTTCCATACGTTATCTATTACCATGCTTTTGTCTCCTTTTATATTAAGCCTAACTATTTATTATTCACCGCAATTATACCCATATCAAGGTATTAACCTTATTGCCTCTCATAATATGAATTATTACATGACAATATATTGAATACATCTTAAAAAATGAGTGGTGCTTTTGTTGTTTAGGCTTTTTTTATTCAACTATTCAACTCATCAAATTTTTCTTTCATTGTAGGGTTTCCACGGGTTAGCTTTTTAATGGTTAAATCGTCAGCCTTATTGTTTGCTAGGCGTAAATTGTTTTCAGATGACAATAAAGCCTCTTTGGTTTTATTCAAATGACTAATAGTCTTATCTATTTCAGCAATAGCTGTTGTAAATTTTTTACTAGCTAAATTATAATTGTATGCAAATCCTTTTCTAAATTCATCAACACTTTCTTCAAAATTAGTAATATCAATATTTTGATTTCTCATTAAATTCAGTTCTGCTTTGTATTTCAATGAATTCATTGCTGCATTACGAAGAAGTGTAATAATTGGTATAAAAAATTGCGGTCGAACTACATACATTTTCTCAAATTTATGAGAAACATCAACAATACCTGTATTGTAGAGTTCATTATCTGATTCCAATAAAGACACTAATACTGCATATTCGCAATTCTTTTCTTTACGGTCTTTATCTAATTTTGCAAAAAAATCTTCATTTTTCTTCTTCGTAGCAGTTTCATCATTTTCATTCTTCATTTCAAACATGATAGAGATAATTTCATTATCTGCTTCAGTTTCTTTGTAAATATAGTCGCCCTTAGTACCTCCTTTTGAATCATTGTCTTTTTCAAAATAAGCATTTTGAAAAGCAGTTGCGCGAAGTTTACTGAATTCAATCTCACAATGCTGCTCCAATGTTTCACCAACCATTTTTGTTGAAAGTTTCTGTTTAAAGTCTTTCAGACGATCAATTTCATCATCTCTCATTTTTATAGTTGCATCTTTTACGGTAAGCTCATTGGTAAACTGCTCTTTAATTGATTTTTCAAGTAACTCTGTTTCAGTTTTTTTTATTTTTAAATCATTAGCAAGGTCGTCACGCTCTTTTTCTATTTCTTTTACAGCTACTGAAACTTCAAGTTTTTTTTCTATTTCTGCATTCTGAATTTTTGATTTCATTTCAGCAAGTTCGGTATCACTTTTAGCTTTTAATTCAGTTAGTTGTTTATCTTTTTTTGCTATTTCTTCTTGTGAAGAATTTTTAATATTAGCTTCTGCAAGTTTAACTGCGCTATCTTTTTCTTTTTCTGCAATGCCTAGTCGATTTGCTAGCTCTTCTTCAAATTGATGATCACGAACTTGTTTAAGGATGTCAGCGAAGCCAGCTTCATCCACTTTAAAAGTTTTTTTACACTTTGGGCAAATAATTTCATTCATATTTTTATTCCTTTACTTTTTTTCTGTCAACTACAACAATAACAATCAATAAATTATTATCTTATACTGTTAAATAAACCATCTCTCGCCAGGCTTCATAGATCATCACCATGGCAAAAGTATCAAGTTCGCAATACTTCAATAAACTATTGGTTAGTTCTTCACGTTCATAATCACCCATCTGTTCAAACTGCATTCGAGCATACGCCGTCATTGCAGCGCCACCATCTTTAAGTTCATTATTATCATTTAATAAATCATCACATTTATCAGCATCTTGAAACATCAATGGTAATAACTTATATGGGTCTTTAACCGTGTCGTCTTCAAACTTAAACCAAGTCCAATCTTTAAAGTTCTTACTTGGGATTTCATCAGTTCCATAGATTGGCTTTGAGTATTTCTCTTTAAGATAATCTGAACTATTGAGTGTTGCTGGCAATACCTGCTTAATTGAATTAGAACCACCTGTAGCAGGATTGTAGTAATAGTCTTTCACTACTTCTAGCATATCAACCATGTTACGTTCACCACACCATTTTTCCACACTGTCTTTCTTCGACTTAGTAATGCTTTTAATAAAATCACATAACTCGTCTTTATCGGCAACATCTGCTTGCTCAGATTGTAATTGCACGTAAATCATATTAAGGTAAGTATTCTCATGATTAGAATACTTAAAGATAGTGCCTTGGTCTTTATCGAGTTGTGCTTTTAGTTGACGAACAAACTCGTAGTTAGGGAAGATGCCACGTTCAGTATTAATGTATTCTCCTTTGTGTTCAATCCTTCCATCTCCATAAACAATATGATGTGAGAATTGAAATGCAATACCTTCATAAGGTCGTCTGCCTTGGTTAAATGGGATTGCCATTGCTGTTGTTTCAAAATCAATAAAGTGCAGTGGAAACACCCAAGAATCCATTTCTGTTTTTAGACCGTCTGTATCTAGCCAAACAGATTCATCATTATTTTTAACCTTTTCAATTTGCAACCATTGTCTTGCTTTTGTAGGTGATTCATCAGGTTTAATATCTTCTTCGTAAATATCTGAAAACTTAATCTTACCCTCTTGGATGAATTTATCTTTAGCACGAAAGTTCCAGATATTAAGCACATTAGGTTTTTCAAAATCTTTATCAGTATCAAAAATTAAGTCGCAGTATTCATCAACGGGGACTTTATATAGTAGTTCTTTTGATAAATCCTCATCAATAAGTGATGATGAAACTTTAATGCCTTTACGTCTATTCTTATCTTCGACAATTTGAAATTTCTGATTAAGCCCGCTGGTTGGCGCTGTTGAGTTTTTATTTACCAAGTACAAATAAGCAGTAACAACCGATTCTGGAAATGCACAGCGAACTACATATCTTTGAAAGGCAATATCAAACAAATACGGCTTCCATTTTGCAAGTACTTTCTTGCCGTTCTTAGTTAAAAATGAATGATCAGTCAAGTCAATAGATTTTGCCTTAACCTCATATAACTTAATGTAATTACCACGTTTAACCAAAATATCAACTCGGATGAATAGGTTGTTATATTTAACAGCTGCCTCATAAATAACAACCTCATCTTGCTCTAATAGTTTATTAGTCTGCTTTAGTGCTTCATCATAATCTAACGTATTAATATTATGACCATCAGGATAGTAATATTTAGCCAGCTCTCCTACTTGGTAGCCGCCTTCAGCCAAAGCCTCTAAAAATGGATTATCTAAACTAGTATTTGCGTATTGTTTTTTGCCAGTATAGAAAAGTTTAGTTGGGCATTCGGTTGCTAGTTTGAATTTTGATTTGGTTAGGTATTTCATATTAGTCTGTTTTTATTTATTAGATTAACACCATTATCGATAATCGTGGGACATAGCATGTCCAACCCTTTTGTTCTAATACACACATATTTTAAAAACAACACACAACACTATGAAAATGAAAAGCAAATATCAACACATCATACTATCAACAGCAACTAATCGTGCGTTTAAAAACCTGTATCACAAATACAAGCATCACTGGCTTTTAGATGAAGTTGGTTTTTACAACATTCGCAACTGGATCTATAAAGACATCGGAGATCAGACCATTATGCCAACATCCTTGGAAATGCCAAAGGAGAAAGTTGGGCAATACCTACACTCAACTGGAAATCAACTTGGTGATAGCCTTACATATTCATTGGAAAAGAGAAAGAAAGAGGGGTTGATTTATTAGAAAAATCAAATAATCGACGTTTAGAGAATATACAACAGCTAAATTTGCATGACAACAGAGTATATATATCAAAAAACTTATTAAGGTTTATCGACAAAATATTAAAAGAAAAAAGATCATTCGATTCTACATGCTTGTGGGACAAGGACGGTGTGATTGTTTCAACTGTTATTCCACCAGTGCAAGATCCAGAGATGCTTTGGAGCCCACTCAGGCTTGACCATATTTATTTAATAACAGATTCAAATAAATTGTCTTGTCATATCTATGATTTATTTAAAAAAATTAAAACACAGATGTCTGATTTTATTAACCATCGAAATAGCAGTGCTTTTTTTATGCAGATAGCGCGTGATGCAAATAAATCAATCGATATGGGCGGTGATGACAAAGCAATACTAACTGCAATTCACAATTCAGCGATGCGTAATTTTCAAGAGTTACTTGTTAATACGACTTTGTATTTGATTCAAGAAATCCAATGGAATATAGATATTGATAGAAAAAAGATAGCAAATGAAAAACAAAAAAATAACAACTTTGGCTTTAAAAAATAAGGAGAAAAATATGAAAAACATTAAATTAACACTGGCACTTGCAACTGTATTGGGATTGGTAGGATGTGGTTCAAACCCACCAACCAATGATGTAGAACACGTGGCATACGCCATCGACAAAGCACCTGATTGGTTCACTGAACCAAATGAAAGCAAAGACGGCGTGTTATTTGTAACAGGTACGGCAAAAAGTACGGACATGGCACTAGCGCGAGATAAAGCATTGTTGCACGCTCACTCACAACTAGCAGACCAAATCCATGCATTGGTTAGTAGTTTAACTAATAAACAAACAGTTGAAACCAACAGTGAAGTAACTATTGAAAATATTGACCAAATTGTTAAAAAGGTAGTCGCAGAAGCAAATATGGCTGGTTACAAAGTTGTTGAGACTGAACTGCATCCAGAAGGCAAGTACTATCGCTTTTATGCAATGATTTCATTCCCGGTAGAGCAAACACTATTGCTAAGTAAACAAACTCAAAAGCGCAAGGTTACAGAAGCTGCAAAAGCACGTTTGAATAAGCAGATTAATGACTTAGATAACGAAATTAAACGTATTAACAGCGTTGGCACTAAGAACTGGAATTAAACATGCTGAAAATTGCTGCTTCTGTTATTGCTTTATCTTTACTAAGTGGTTGTGCGTTGTATAACAATCGTGCAATGCCAGTAGAAGTGTCAATTATCCCTAATGATTGTGCAAACGAAAGCGCAATCATTAGATGGCTTGAGTCAATGGAAAAACAAGAAAAAGGAATACTTATTGATGGAGGTGTTTATGCACAAGAACAACGTGCGATTAAGCACAAGAAATGGCAAATCAAATATATTTGTAATGCTGTTAATTAGTGCCATAGTTACAACAAGTGGATGCATGAGTGTTGATTACAATCCAGACCCTTATGCATTTGACAATCCACTTACTATTGATGCACCAAAAGGACTGGCAATGTCAGAACATGATTTGAACTACTTTGTTATTGATTGTAAAAATAAAAAAGCACAAGTAGAATTTTTACAAAGTCAAAAACGCACTATTGTTGATATACAAAAATCAATTGGCAATATGCTTTTTAATGGTTTTCAGCAGCCATTAACCAAACGTAGAAACTGGATTATTAATCAACATTTACTAACCTTAAGAGACCGATGTTACTCAAAGGAATATTATGAATAAATTATTAGTTTTATTATTGCTTACAACCAATGTCTTTGCAAAGTGTGTGGTTCAACAAAAAACAGTCAAGCAAGGTAATGTGATAGAGCAACAAATAATTGAAACT
>LWDU01000430.1_pt1 | contig 10452 bp, 13 predicted proteins | sample 727161 | NCBI WGS metagenome assembly LWDU01 (sample SAMN04566230, study PRJNA314399) | hydrothermal vent metagenome | isolation source: deep sea hydrothermal plume seawater | place: Mexico: Gulf of California, Guaymas Basin | collected 2004-07-11 | reverse complement strand
CGATTACGTTTTCTAATAGTATTTATAAGAAATTGATACTGTAAGCGGCTATCCAGATGGTGGTATTTGTTCATTTCATTGGCATATATTACTGTGTCTGGGAAGTAAGACAGACCACGATTAACCATAAAGGCATTATAATCTTTCTCATTTTCAAGTATATCTTTCTTGGTAGATGATATTGATTTGATTAATTCAAATGGATTCATTTTGTTTTTATATATTTAACATTCTCTATATCAAAAGATCTCCATCCCTGCTTCTCTATATCAAATACTTTTAATATATTTAATTTCTCTAATACTTTTTTAGGATCAAGGATATTTAAAGGTTTCATATCTTCAGGTATATGATCAAAATTTAATGTGCATTTCATTAGACGTTCAGTACCATCTTTCTTTTCAAATAATACTTCACATATATCATCACGTAAAAGTTCTTGTGCATCTTTTCTATTCATCTACTATTCCCTTTGCTAAAAAACTATTCATTGCTTTTAATAATTTACTGGCTTTTTCTAATTGCCATACAACATTAACCATGGCTAATGCTATAATTATAGATGCATAGTTTGCTAATTCCTGTACCATACTAGTCTCCTATTTAAATTTAATTTGTGACATAATTTCAGTCATACATGCCACCACGTTTAATTCATGATCAGCTACAAAACTATCCTTATAGGAATAGTCTGCAAGTATGAGTACTAATTGTGGAATGCTTGAAGGCGTCACATACTCAACCATGTTATCATAAACCATTCTAAATAACTTTGTTGATTCTACGTCCATGTTATCTGTTACCCACTTACGCATCTTTTTAAAATTTTTAGTTTTTAGATCTTCCATCAATCCATTAATACTTGACTCAGATAGAGTAACAAGAACTCCGGTATCTATGGTGCCACTCATCCCATACCGCTGACATTCATTTAAGATACGTCTCCAGTCTGGTATATATTTCATAATCAATTCAGAAAGAACTTGATTATCGTATTTAATTTCTTCGCAATCAAGAATCCATTGAAGCCGCTTCATAAAGTCAGCAGCTATAAAAGCATTCTGAACACCATAATCGAATTCATATATAGAACATCTCGAATGGAGAGGATCTATTATACGATTCTTAAAATTACAAGTAAGTATAAATCTACAATTAGAAGAGAACTCCTCTATGAACCCACGTAATGCAGGTTGGGTAGATTGGGGATTTAAGTAATCAGCCTCATCGAGAATGACTACCTTTTGTCCACCTTGTAACGATACGGTACTTGCGAATTGTTTAATTTTACCACGTAGAGTATCAATGTTACCGTCTTCGGATCCATTGATTAACATATAGTCTAAACCTAATTCATTACATAAAGCTTTGGCTACTGTAGTCTTACCTACACCAGCCGAACCAGTAAACATCATATTGACGAGTTCTCCCTTGTCAACAATACTTTGGAAAGTATTTTTGAGTGACTTAGGGAGAATGCAATCCTCAATAATTTGTGGCCTATACTTTTCTACGAATAAGAATTCCTTCACTCATACCTCATAATATAATTAATGTGATACCATTATATCACATTTAAGCTTATTTGTACATACTAAGCTGTTGTTGTTTTTGCTTCGCCTTCAGCTGGTTTTTGAGCTTCAGCTGCTGCATTCAAGAAGTTATCTAAACGATTACGTACTGAGCCAACGTCAGCAAGTTCAGCACCTTCAAATGCTCCTCGCTTAGTTACAATATCAATAATTGTAACGCATGCTCTAATATCACTTAGATTAAGACCTTGCTCTGCAGGTGCTTCACCTTCCGCTGGAGGTGCAGTTTGCATTGAATCCATTGGTGCTGTATCTACTGCTGTAGCTACCGCATCCATTTCTTCAGTTGCATCCATTGCTTCATCTGGATCTTTTGTATCTGCCATATTTATTCCTTATATGTTGTAGTTTTATCAAGAGCAACCCAGTAATCTGTGTTGCCGGCTTTAATTAATGCTACCTGCTTTTTGTCTATGCCAAAAACATATTCAATGGCAGGTTTAAATTTGAAATTGTTTATATCAAAAACAAAATCAAACTTAGCACTAGTATTTATAACACAATTTGCGATGTTCATTGTAAATTGGTTAGATGTTGGGTTTTGTTTATCTAGTATTACACACTCAATAAACTCAGAACCAGTATGACTCATTCGTACACTTAAGTTATTTGTCTTAAGAGTAGCAGAAGCTTTACGAAGTTGGCTTAGTTCGTCATGTGTAAGTGTGAAATGCAAGTCATCACATTCTAAATTAATGTCTTGTGTAGGGACTGTTAGAATGTCTATCTCAGAGAAGTAATATTTGAATGATGTAATACCATCTGTAATATTTACAAACTTCTTATCGTCATCAAATGACAAAACAGGATCATCGAACATATTAAGACAAGCTAAGAATTCTCCTAAGTCATATATGCCAAAAGTATATGGCCATTCATATGGTGCTTCAGGTGTTACGTTTGCTTTTGCCATAAGTGTTTTAGACACTGACATGGTACGAATCATTCCACCTTCCTCACCGATTGCAATATTACTATTGATTGATTGAAAGTTATTCAATACATCTTTTATTTCATTACTAATTTTCATTTGACTCCTTTATGTCATGCTCATTCATTGCTAACAACGCATAATGAATAATCTTCATCAGATCAATTCTATTAGCTCCGTTTTTCTTACCATATCTCGATGCGTATTTTAATACATTACCAAGACAAAAATCTAAACCTCGTCCAGAAGATGAGATTAGATCCATACTTTGAATGCCATTAGCAGACGTGTAATGACCTGAATAGGTCTTTTCTACATAGTCTGAAACATCCTTTAGATTCTTTGCTTCATTAAATTTCATATACTATTATTATATCATAGTTTGTTCATAAGTACATACCTTTTTTAAATTTATTTTTAAGCAGCTACCGCATCAGTTATCCTTGCAACTAACTGCTTATTACCTTTCTTAGTCTTGTTAAACTTTTTAAATTCACGTTTAAGATCACCTATTGTCTCAGCTTTCTTAGGAGTAAATTCGTCAGAGTCAAACCTTGAACTCTTATTAATCTTGATTATGAAATAGTTATCATAACCTTTTGAATTTTTCCACTCTGAAAAACCTTCTTTTCTCCAAGCTTTAATAGTATCAGAAAATTCAACATAGCGTCCATTTTTATCAGTATTAACTCCATAAAGACCTGAACCAAAAGTTGAGGCATCAGAAGCAAGATGGAAACCCATAAGAGTAGCACTAGTCAATTCACGAAGACGACCTAATGCTTTTTCATAGATATCCCTTGCGTTTGAACCTTCAAGCATTTTGCCATCAAAGTTAATCATTTTGTTATGTGCATGAGTTTTTACATTAGCATCTTTATCTTCTTCAATTCTTATTCCATCAGGACAACCATCAGTTAAAAACATAATGTTTGTATTTTGTATTGCATGTTTTTTAGTGAATGCCTTTGTAAGACGTGCCGCTAAGAAAACAGTTTGAATTAAAGGAGTAGAACCCATTTGGTCAATTGCATGTAAAGTATTACTAGATACATGATATGAAGTAGCGCGGCTATATGAATGGGCTTTACCAATCGCAAACATTGTATAAGCTGCTTCTTCAAAAGTTTTCTTATTCATTTTTGAAGAGAACATCTCAACAATCTTAACATTTTCAGTTTCCATTTCGCTAGGACCATTTTTAATTTCTCTCATACCTTCACCATAAGATCTCCAATATGCACCTGTAGTAAATGAATATGCATCAAAAGGAATATTCACTTGACGACAGAACATAGCAATAGTAATTGCTTGAGCAACAACATCTTCAATGATGTCACACATAGATCCAGAAAGATCTAAGAACAACATAATTCCATGTGATTTTGCTTGAGCTAACTGAGTAGTAGTTAAAAAGATATCTTCAGAATATTTGTATGAATGCATTTTTAAAGGATCAAGCTTTCCAGTCTTAGCAGTAGTCGCACGTGAATATTCATATGCAGCTTTCTTACGTTCAAAGTCTTTAGCTATTAAAGAAGCTTGCGACTTAAAACTAGCTTTAGTTTCAGTCCAATCATCTTTACATGGAACTGAAGTATAAGGAGTGTATTCTAATTCACCCTCTCTAAGTTCTTCCATATGTATCATACGCATTTCATTTGCGTCTTTATAAGAATATAATATTTTATTAAGGTTTACATCTGAAATACCAGAAGAGAATGTGGATTGTTTAGCTTCGTCCTCATAACGATCTTCTTTTTTCTCAAGTAATTCTTCTTCGTTTTCTCTAAAAGTATCTTCAGTATAAGTCTCATGTCCAGGCTCACGCTCTTCTTTTTCAGAATCACCTTTTTCAGAATCACTTTCACCTTCAGTATCACCTTCACCTTCAGACTCATCATCGCTAGGCTCATCACCAGACTCAGAAGATTCACCAGAAGATTCTTCAGGCTCACCTTCACCATCAGATTTCTCCATAGGCATATCAGTTTCCTCTTCCTCTTCTTTATTCTCTTCTATGAAATCATAGAATTTTTTACAAACTTTAATAACGTCATCCCAAGTCTCAACCGCCATAGCTTCTTTAACTAATGGAGATTCTTCATTTGAGAATTCAACTGGAATATAACCACGACCTTTCGAACTAACATTAAGTCTGTCCATAAGTCCAGCTTCGTTGATGTCCCTATCGTCAGTACCAAATAGATTGTCATCAAATAATTTTGTATAACCCGCTTTGAAACGACGAACGATTCCAGGATATCTCTCTTGGATTTTACGTTCGATACGTATATCTTCAACGATGTTTAAATAAGCTCTTGGGATTTTACCAATTTTTTTATCAGCATCATGCCATCCGTCAACAGGAGTAAATAGAGCATGACCAACTTCATGTCCAACAAGAAGGTCATAAACATCTTTACCTTTGTCTGCCCATAAAGGCAAACGCAAGACACGATTAACAGGTTCGAACGAAGCTGTTGAATAATTACCATGTTGAATCGTAAGATTCTCTTTAGCTAATAGCTTGGCTAAATATTCTTGAGCAGATAAATTCATTTTTATTCGTCCTCCCAATTGTTGTTATCTTTAAAATTTGCAGCTTCATCAAGCAATGTTTCTTCATCAAGCTCATCTTCAGGAGCATTAATAGTAGCATCAACTTTTTCATAAAGGTCTATAAAAGCTAATTTAGTATCTTCATCAAAACGATTCACACAAAGAGCAATTGCCTTGTCACGTTTATTGAAGATTGAAAATGTTTGAACGATGTGGCACAAACGACGAGTTGAAATAACTTCATCAATTCCATCATCATAAAAAGTTTTACGAATAGCATCTGCCCAACCAACAAGTAGCTTAGCAAATTCTTCATCTATAACTTCAAATTTCTTCATGTGCTTCATAACGATTTTCTCTTCAGTAGCTACTGTAGGGAAAGTCTGTTCAAGAGTAATTGTGAAACGCTCTAGGAAAGCATCATCAATAATTTGCGCACCAGAATAACGTCCGTCATCTGAACCTTTACCTTTCGTATTGGCTGTAGCAATTATATTGAAACCTTCTTTAGGTTCAATAACTTCACCAGTCTTTTTAATAAGAACTGGCTTACCTTCAAGAACACCTTGAAGACACATAATTTTATTTGTTCCACGATCAATCTCGTCGATCATTAAGACCGCACCAGCTTCCATCGCTTTAATAACTGGACCTTTTTGAAACACAGTCTCACCTTTGATTAAACGAAAACCACCGATTAGATCATCTTCATCAGTCTCAGGAGAAATCTGAACACGTACATATTCACGATTAAGTTTCGCACATGCCTGTTCAATCTGAAATGTCTTACCATTACCAGATAATCCAGAAACATAAGTTGGATAAAACATTCTTGACTTAAGAACTTTTACAATCTCAGTAAAGTTTCCCCAAGGAACAAATGTCTCATCAAAATCAGGAACGAAAACTTCATCGTTAGAAACGGAAGCAACTCCCTTGATCATTTCAGCTGCGACCTTTTTAGGTCTTGCAGATTTAGGCATCATAGATTCCAAATTGTATACACCACGTCTGACCGTAGGTGCATTGTGTGTATAACGTATATTCACATAAGCTGATCTTGGATTTTCTCCAATAGTAACAGCCGCGTCTTTAATCATAGCAGCTGAAAATTCAGTCTTTTTAGGGTATTTCGTCATTAATTGTTCTATCACTTTATTCATAATATGTCCTTTTTTTATTTTATATGTACCATTATATCATAGTTTGACCCGCTTGTGTGGAAAGTTATAGGTCCAGACGCGGCGAGTTGATGTACCAGAGAATGTATTGTCTGGATTGATGTTGCGGGGTGCGGTACCCCGATAGAGTAGTTTAAGAAATGTAACTAAAATTATTTTTCTTAATAAATACAATTTTATCTTTTAATTTGCCTTCTAACATGTCTGGTTTATGCGAGATGATAAATGTATTTGTACCATCTTCCAGAGTCAATAAAATCTTCATTAGATTATCCACACCTTCCTCATCAAGAGATGAATCAAAGGTTTCATCAAGGAGTAACAGATTTGTATTGGTTGAATTCTTCATCTTGGCTATTTGTCTCCATGCAAATAACAGACTTAAATCTATTCTCATCTTCTCTCCTTCTGAGAAATTGTCATATACAAATGAGTCCCTATGTCTAGACTTAATTGTCTCTTGAAAGTTCTCATCCAAATGAAATGCTACAAAGAATTCTAGGACCTGTAAATACTTATTGATGAGAGTATTCATGGCAGGTAAGTATTCTTTAATTATCTTAGTTCGTATACCTGTGTCCTTGAGCATCTCACCAGCTATATCGTTATATAATAAGTCATCGGTGGCTGTATCTAATATCTCACGTATATCATCTGCTTCATTTTGCATGGTCAATAGGTCAGAGTTAGGACCTTGTACATCAACCTCATTAACTTGTTTACTTATTAAATTTGCCATTGTGGCATTTTGTGTAGTCATTTGAGTATTAATATCTGCGACTGCTGCCAATGAATCTTGTACTTCTTGTAATATTCCAGCAGTCTCATGATACTTTAATTTATTTAAATCAATATCATGTTGAGTTGTCTTTGCTTGTTGTTTAACTTCAATAAGCATTGCAGTCTTTAATTGCTTATTAATCTCTTGAGTACATGTAGGACAATCATCATTATTCTCAAAGAACTTAGCTGTACTAACAAGTTCTTTCATTTCATGATTACATCTACCTTTTTCAGTAACTAAATCTTCTCTAACTTTTCTTAATAAATTTAATTGGTCACGTAAGCCAGGGGAGTAAGCATCTAATTTTATTTTAAGATCATCTATCTTTGTTTGAGTCTTTGCTATATCATTATCAAATGATTGTTTTGCATTCTCATTGATAGATTCTAATTGAGATATGTGTTTCTTTTGATATACTATTTGATCCTTCTTACCATCTAAAGATATCTTAGAACCTTTAGCGGTTTCTTTAGCCTGAGAATTTCTTACCTTTAATACATTCTTCATCTTAGAGAATACACCAATGTCTAATAAATCTTCAATGACATCACGTCTATCCCATGCCTTCAATTGCATAAATGGTATAAACGAACTCGAACCAAGAACAACAATTTGATGGAATGATTTATGATTAAGCTTAAGGATATTTTGTTCTAAGAATTTTTGATAGTCTCTGACGTTGGTCTGTTGGTCAAGCATCTTACCATCTTGCCATACTTCAAAGAAGTTTGGTTTGATTCCTCTCACCACTTTAAAATCATGGCCGACGGTTTCAAATTCTATACTGACTTCACATCCTTTGCCATTGACTGAATTGACTAATCCTCCTTTAGATACATTCCTATGGGCCTTACCAAATAAGGCAAAGGATAGTGCATCAAGGATTGTAGATTTGCCAGATCCGTTAGTACCTACTATAAGAGTAGACTTACTCTTATTAAGTTCTATTGTTATTGGATTGTTGCCGGTGGAAAGAAAGTTTTTATATATTAGTTTCTGGAACTGTATCATGTGTATATTATATCACAATAAACGTTATTGTACATACTTATACCTCTAAATCTTGTATGTTATTTATTGCTTCCGGTTGGGGAATAGTTTCTTGAGATTTAATAAACATCATTCCTAGACCAATACTATTTACTTGTCCTAGGAATATGTCACAATCATTATATAAGGTCGCTGCAAAGAGACCGGTTTGGAAACTCATATCCATATTCATTTCATCTATATCTATACTATGTTTTTTGACTGCTAATTTCATAAAGTATTCGCCTGTGCTTGATAGTGTTCCGCAATTCATCTTCCAATATTCAAGACCACCAAGCACCATCAATACAAGAGATTTATCTTCAAAATAAACTCTATACTTTTCTTTATCCAAATCATCTTTTGGATCTGAAACTTCAACCGCTGTTTCTTCAACAGCAGCATAAGTAACTTCTTCATTATCCACAACCTCTATTGGTTGTGGGCTAAAATCAGTCCATACAGTTTCTAATGTACCAATTTCTGCCCATACAGATAATGATAATAATATTAATAATATTATTATCCTTTTATTTCCTCTACGCATTCTTCTTCACATACTGGTGTTTCGATAACAACTGGGTCACTACCTACACCAACCAATCCTTTAGCTTTAGTCATTTGTGCTTCTAGCATTGCACAGCCGGCTACATTAAATAAAACAATAAGACCTACTACCACAAGTGCTAGTATTGTCCATCTACTTTTAGAAACTTTTTTCATTTTCATTATTGTATCTCCATATCTACAGCATCATTATACAAACTGTTCATCAGCGTCTTGAGTTTATCTTTATCAAGATCTGTATTCACACCATCTATATAACTTGCCATTAAGTCGGTTGTATTTTCTACATCTTCTATGTTGGTAAGAACATTCTCACCTAAGAACTCAGAGAAATTTTCAGCTATTTTTAAATCGTGTGTATCTAGCTCTGATATTCGTTCAATAAACTTGTCAAACATGAAGGGATTCGACTTATTCCCTACAATTACTTTAACAAATTTGCCTGTACATATATTTATATCAAAATTATTGTAGTCTTGTACAGTATCATCATAATATATTTTTTCAAATAATGTCAATGGATTAGGTATTGCTTCGATTTCTTTGGTTTCTGTATCAAGTATATGAAAATGTTTCTGATCACCGGCATCTGCCCATGTAAATTCCATCTGAGAACCAAGGTATCTTATGTTATCTTGTTGACTTGAAACATGATAATGACCAGACAAACATATATCATAATGTTTGAATGGTTCAACCCCCATACCATTTCCCTTTGGTTGTTTAATACCTCTCATCATTTCAAAACCAGCTAACTCTAAATGAGCCATGATTATACCTTTATTTTTTCTAATGAAGTCCATAGATGTATTATGATTCTCTGGATTAATCCATGGTAATAAATGAATATCTAATCCATCATAATTCAATGTAGAAGGTTTCATTATAATATTAATACATGATGTATAATAACCTAATAATTCTTTAAGAGAACAAAGCTCATTTGTATTCTTATGGAATACATCATGGTTTCCTGGGATAATATCCATGGTCATACCAGCTTTTTTCATTGGCTCAAGGAAATGTCTTCGATTAGCATTAAGAGCTTTAAAGTTTACAAATTTCCTATGGTCATAATAATCACCAAGATGTATTATATGATTAATATCATTAGTAAGACAGTGCGGGAAGAAGACTTCGTTATAAAATCTTTCTTGAAAGTCTATGAATATTTGTGAAGAATTTCTAACACCACAATGGGTATCATTTAATAATGCTATCTTCATCGTAACTCCTTATTAATTTTTCTAACCTTTTCTAATAAGGTAAGCGTACCTTTGCCTGATGTAACGAATGCACTTGTATCTTTTGGAAGACACATACCACCAAATCCAAATTCTCTATCAGGTCCTGGTACCATCATATGACTTTTCCCAATACGTTCATCCATAGCTACTAACTCTGTCAACTCATCAAAACCATCATCACAATACATACTATATAACTCATTAAAAAATATAACTTTGGTTGCAAGGAAACTATTAATAGTATATTTTGCATAGGCCGCTTTTTTCATAGAAGTAAATCGTACCTTATCTATTTTAATACCAGAATTTATATATATGTCATACCAATATCTAGCATTTTCACCACCAAATATAGCAAACTTTTGATTTTTAAATTCTTCTATTGAATCATTTTCAGTCAAAAATTCTGGATTAAATGTTAAAGTAAGGTCATCTTCAAGTAACTCAACCAATTCAATTGATATAGTTGACTTAATAAGAATAGGTACTACTGGAGCTACTAAACGTATTTCTCTATGATATTGCTCAACCATCATATCATCACATTCACCCATTGGTC
>LWDU01043917.1_pt1 | contig 10455 bp, 13 predicted proteins | sample 727161 | NCBI WGS metagenome assembly LWDU01 (sample SAMN04566230, study PRJNA314399) | hydrothermal vent metagenome | isolation source: deep sea hydrothermal plume seawater | place: Mexico: Gulf of California, Guaymas Basin | collected 2004-07-11 | reverse complement strand
TATGCTTCTACATCCCGAATAAGAAAGACCAGAGACTAGACCTTTCTGTAAAGACGTCAGAACGTTTTGTACAGGGCCTTTATAATCAACAAAGGTGCTTATGCCTTCATCTGATGAGAACGTGCCTTTCCAGCTTTCTTGGGCTTTTCTGGAGGCCATTCCTTGATAGAGTTTGTATTTCTTACCGGTAGCTGTAGTTTGTACTTTGCCGGGAGTTTCCTCAGTGCCTGATAGAAGAGAACCTAACATTACAAAATCGGCTCCTGCGGCGATTGCTTTAACAATATCACCGCTTGTTCGGATTCCCCCATCGGCAACAATGTTGGCATTCCTATCAGAAGAGGCGCAATCGATAATGGTTTGGAGGCCCGGAACACCATGGCCAGTTTGCGTTCGTGTTGAACAGATGCTGCCACCGCCAATATTGCACCGGACGCTATCTGCGCCCCAATCGGCTAAATCATTAAACCCCTCTAGTGTGGCTATGTTTCCTGCGATAACATGGATCTTGTCGTCAAAAATGAGTCGAAGCGCCTCTAAGGCCTTTTTCATAAGAATATGGTGCCCATGGGCGATATCAATACAGATTACATTTGCGCCTGCATCATATAGAGCACAAGCGCGCTCTTCAAAATCTCCCGTGACACCTACAGCGGCGCCGATATTGGCTATTCCTTTCGAGCATGCATCATGTACCAAAGCGGTTTGTTCCTCAATAGAATTATATCTGTGTATTATGCCTAGACCACCAGCTTGATACATTGCAGCTGCCATTGATGTTTCTGTTATTGTATCCATAGGAGAAGAGATTATCGGCAAAGACAACGTAATTTTAGCGTCCATCGAGACTGCGGTATTAACATGACTTCTGCTTCTGATATCTGAATAGCGAGGGACTAAAAGCAAATCATCATATGTTAGCGCTTCTTTATACTTCATGTGCATGTATTGATTTACCTCTAAGTGTTTCTATGTTGTCTGTGGAATTCTCTTCTACTTCTTTAATAAGCTTCTCTAGATACCATTGTGCTTTCTGTAAATCTTCTAGAGATTGCCCCTTATAGGGGTGTCGAGTCACGTATTTAATAATGTTGCTTTCTGGGTAGCCCATCTTCCAAGAACGAATATAGGTATAAGTTTCAATAGCTTGTTCGCCCATCCAATTGGTATTGTAGTGAGAAGGTTTGTTGATCGGGTCGGACATTATGCTAACACCGCCCAGCTTCCATTATCTAGATTAACATCTTCTTCTTCAAGAACTTCTACCATGGCTTCCCAATCAGAAGTGCCTTCTTGATAATCTTCGAATAATACATATGCAGTATCCCACTCAAAACCAGTCAAGTTGTGTATAGACTCTCCCTGGTCATCTTCAAATGTATGTACAGCCTCGGGGAATACTCCAAATTTTTCTTCAAAGGCAGTGCAAAAAGATTCGCAATCCTTTTGTTCTTCCCAAGCGACATACTCATCGAAAAGGCCCAAAACGTCTGCTAGCTCTGAATTGATAATAAATCCTTTTCTTTGTTGAGGCAGATAATTCATTACTTTTTCTCCTTTAGTTTCTCTGCAAATTTTTCTTTTATCTCTTTTAGCATTTTTTTGGCGCCGTCCCAGCATTGGGGACAATAAAGGCGCACTGTTTCTGTTTCTTCTTTAACCACAACACTCCATGACATGACTTGCTCTTTATTAAGTTTATCAAAACTTTTTTCACATGTCAAGCAATGATTTGGAAGTCTGCCAAAAAGTGCAACTTTGGTTGCCATTTCCTTTTCAGCTAGCTTTTTTGCCTTGTTGCCTTTCTTTCTACTCAGTGTTCTTTTTAAGGATGACATGTACACTCCATACAACAGCAATTCTCGCATGCAGTTGGTATTCTTAAACTTTCTAGTTGGCCGCCAGCCATCCAATTTTGGTCGCACTTGCCCTTTACACCGGGAACTGCGCCAGATCCGGACCATTGCCAAACTGTCCATTCACCCCACTGTTTAACTGGTCTCTTTGGTTCCGTACCGCTATTATATGAAGCAACCCACAGTGGATATTCAAATAATTTCTCGAGGTCGGCTTCAAAGCCTTTTTTCAAGAAAAGATCGTATGCCCAACGAGCAGTGTAGATTAAGGGTCTTACCTCTAATTCTGTTTCTACAACTTCTAGCCACTTCAGGCACCACTCAACATTATATTGGTCGTCTGTCTTCATTCCCTTTTCGACATCTAGTGTCGGGATTAGATCGCCCATTCAAAAAGTGATCCGCTTCGCGTTCTGCATCTTTGATTCCAGCGTCGGAATCGGGTCGACCAAAATGGTAGAGTCCTGTTACAATATTGTTTTCTTTAGCGCCGTTGGCTCTTTCTACAAAGTTGCGATTGACGTGTGTCTGTCCCTCTGTCGCCTTTACCCATGCATATTTAACATCGTTTTCAGAGGCGGTTTTCCAATCGACAGTGCCGTTCCATGCGCTTACATCAATGCCATGGTAAACTTCAATTCCTAAGTGGCCAAGAGTTTGAGGACCGGCGATTCCATCAACACCTAAACTATTAAGTTGTTGATAGCCTTTAACTGCCGACTCAGTTTTAGAGCCGAAATTGCCATCTGCCACAAGGCCATCTAGATTTCCTTGAAGGCGCTTTACTTCTTGACCTTCGTCTCCCTTTCTAAGCGTATATATAAAAGNNNNCTAGTCCTCTAAACTAAAATATAATTGTAAAAGCATTAGCAACACAAAGCCCATTATTAAAGGTTTTTCAAAAGTTAAAAAATTCATTAACGTGTGCCGGTTGAGCCAAAGCCTCCTTCGCCTCGTGAAGTGTTCTTATTAAGCAATTCTTCACTGGTCTCTTCAATGTCGCAAACTTCTATAGGAATGAGAATGGCTTGGGCGATTTTATCACCAGCCTTTAAGTATTGAGTTTTCCACCCTATGTTGTGTAAATTTACAAACAATTCGCCCGTGTAACCACTATCGACTACACATGCGCCAATAACTAGTTGACGTTTATGCGCAATTCCCGATTTATTTTTTATTTCTAACATATAATTTGAAGGGAACTCAACTTTGATGCCGGTTGAGAGCAAAACAGACTCTCTAGAGGGTACTGGAAATCCCATAACACTGACTATTTGTTCCTGTATGTTTTCGTTAGGGCTAAAATACAAATCCATGCCTGCATCTGTGTTGTGTGCGCGTATAGGTAGCTTGGCACTTTCACGTAATCGAACAACTTTAAGAGTTGCGGGTGCATGCTTTTTCATCCTAAAAGCCTCCACTCGGAGAGGCCCCGTTTAGTTGAAAACCCCCATTGTTCTTCATACTTTAGTTTTGCCATATAGGGCCTGTTAATAAATATCTTATCTTTATCCGGCCGTATTCCCCAACACTTTATATCAGTCATAACAGAATTGTTATCTAACGTTTTTACAATATAATACGGTCTGCCTTTTATAGTCTTTTTCTTAATGACTTCGCGCGGGATGAACCATGCAACAGAGATATCATGATCGTAGTTAGATACTGGTGGAATACAGTTGTATTCCAATCTTTGTATTATGTCGTCAGTCATTACCAAGTCAAAGGGATATAGACCGCTTAGATTGATTTTGTTTTCAATGCTTTCTTCGCGAGTAAAGTCTGAAAGATCTTTGTGTTCGTCTATTAGCTCTCGCAACTTCTTTTTGCTTTTGGGCCGGTTTTTAGCCACAACCGTCCAGAAGTGTTTTAGATTACCAAACCTTTCATCCATTAGAGCATTAAGACCTTCTGCTCTTACTAAAACATCTAACGCCTTTTTATTGAATTTAGAATAAACGATCTCTTCGTTGAAAAGAAGTTCTTCAACAGTGTTAAAAGGTCGATGGGCAATGATTTGTTCAATGGCTTTGTCGCCCAATCCCTTGATCGACGTCAAAGGCTGAATCAACGTTTTAGCATTATCCGATATTTCCCACACCACACCTGATTTGTTTATATCAATAGGTTTAATATCAAACCCAAACTTCTTTGCTATGTTTAGTGCCCTTTCCTTTCTGCTCTCTGGCTCTTTATCTAAGAAACTGGCCATCCATTCAGACGGATAGTAGTTTAACAGCCAAGCACATTGGAAAGAAATAATAGAATAGGAAACAGCATGAGACTTGTTAAAACCATAACCGCTGAAATACTCAAACCTCTGCCAAATCTTTTCAGCCTCTTCCTCCGATATTCCTTTAAGTCCACAACCTTCGACGAATTTGCGGTGGATGGCTGCTTTCTTTTCATTTCCTTTTCCAGTTCCTTTTTTAGTTAATAGCTTTCGAAGAAGGTTCGCTTCGTCCAAGCTGATGTCTTTTCCTAGTTTGTGAGCTAATAAAGCAATTTGCTCTTGGAAGATCAAAAACCCGTAAGTTTCTTTTGTGACTTCCTTAATGATATCATGATCATACACAACGTTATGTGGGTTTTCTTTTGCCTCGACATAAAGTTCGTGTACATTGGCAGAGAGTGGGCCGGGTCTATAGATACTGGTAATGGCCGAGATGTCGATGATGCTTTTCGGCTTCGCTCTTTTGCAAAAGGTCTGAGCGCCTTTCTCAGTAAACTGGAATATCCCGGCCCACTCGCCCTTGTGGAATATATTCTCATAAATTTTTTGATCATTTAAGTTAATTGTTTCGGGATGTAGATTTTCATTATAGAATTTTTTAATGTCCTCGAAAGAAGGATTTTCAATTCCATGATGACGATGAAGGATATGATAGATGGCGCCCTCAATCATTTTAAGTGTTGAGAGACCCAAAATATCGAACTTAATAAACCCCATTGGTTCCAAATGGCGAACGTTCTGTCCTTCTGACCATGGTGTTTGCGTCGTTCCTCCGCTATTAATAAGCGGCATATATTTATCTAAGTCTTCTCCGATGACTACACCACCGGCATGACGAGATACAGAGCGTGTTTGGCCATACAAAACGTTAATGTGATGGGCAACGCGGGGATGGTTTCTCAAAAAACCCTTTAAACTATCGGAGAACTCCATTACCTCTTCAAACGTTGGAGCATATACACCGGCTTTGATGCCATGTTTCTTCTTAGCTAAAGGAGTAGCTTCATGGAGCATCTTAGAAGTTACCATATTAACCTCTAAGAAAGGGATACTATAAAACTTTGAAATGTCTTTTATTAACGAGCGCAGTTGAAGCGTATTAAAATTGGATATAGGCACCACTCTATTGTGCCCCCACTTTTGCGCTAGTTGTTCTTTAAGTTCCATTGGAGAACTACAATCATAATCGATATCTGGATAGTCTGTTGCGTCTTTCCTCAAGAAACGAGAGAACAATAGATTATATTTAATGGGGTCGATTTGAGTAATTCCCAAAACATATGCTACAAGCGCTCCCGCTGCAGAGCCTCGGCCGGGACCAGTTAATTGAACTTTGTTCGCATGGTCAACAATGGCCTTCATCGTGAGAAAGTATTTGCTAAAGCCTCGTTCTGAAATGACCGTTAGTTCTCTCTTGAGGCGGTCAACGTATTCTTTCTTCTCGTGAAGATTAAAATGCCTCAAGCCGTCGACACAAGCTGCTGTAAGCGCTGCATCGGGGGTGTAACCGGCAGGTACCACAAAGTCGGGAAGACGAACCGTGTTGTCGGGAAGGTAGCTCTCAATGCGGCTGTGAGCGATATGGTAAGTTTCTGTAATGCTGTTCATTACCAACTCATCATCATACTCTTCATTGCATTCTTTTGAATATTGTTTGTAAGATTCCCACATTTGGGTACCGTTCTTCGGATAAAGCTCGTAGCCAATCTCTTCCAAACCGGCAGGTAATTCCGAAGACATCCACTCCGGAAGTCTTCCTTTGCCCAACCAACCCAGTCGCTTATAAAGTTCTCTATCTTTCCATGCTGTGGGGCTTGGGTAGTGGCTATCAGCAGTGGAGATAAGTTTAAATCCAAATTCTTTCGAGACGCGAATGACATATTGGTTTAGTTCATGTTGATCTGCGATATTGTTCCATTGGAGTTCGCCGTACCATCTGTCGCCAAAGATGCTCATCATTTGTTCAGTGGTCTCGCGCATTGCTTTCATCACTGCATCGGGTCCATCATCCCGGTTCTCGTGATAGTTACCAGCGTATACACCGCCTAGGCAAGCACTAGCAGCTATGACACCTTCATTGTGTTCACGAAGTAAATCATAATCTATTCTTGGATAGCGATAGAAACACTCTTTTGACCATGATGCTGATACAAGCTTAAAAATATTGGTCAANNTTTTAACCGACTTTTTGGAGGCACCGTCATCTTCAACTGTTGTGGCAGATCTGCTTTGGTCGATGTCTTTCTTTTTCTTTTTATCTTGTTTGTGTTCTTCATATTCTTTCTTCCATGACTCAAGACTTGGAAGGAAATAGGCTTCGACACCAAAGATCGGTTTAAAGTCTTTCCCTTCTGCTTTCATCTTTTTAGCATGTAGAACTTGGTATGCTAACCCATTTTGATTGCCATGGTCGGTTAAGGCCAAAGCGTCTGCGCCGTTATTATAAGCATAATCCATATGCTCTGCCGGATAGCCTAAACCATCAAAGGGACTTCCCACTCCGCTGTGTGCATGTAACCCAACAAAAGGGATGTTATTTTCGCTCATTCATTTCTTCCTTTGTTTTCTCGTATTGTTGTATTAATTCGCCCTTAGATATACAGGCTTGTCCTGCTGTGTCCCATTTGACGCCAAGCTTTTCTTTGTCCACTTTATCACTCCACTCAGTATCCCACATTTTTTGGAATATGTCAAGTACTTTGTTGTTATACGCCTTAATAAAATAGTTTCCTTCGAGAGCTTTCTTCTCGTAATTTTTATCCACGCGACCCGCTTGGGAACCAGCACGTCGAATAACAAAATCTGGTTTTATTTTCCAATCGATATTTCTCTTTACCCGTACGGTTTTATAAGAACTGAATAAATAAGACGGTAGCGCTTTTTGCGTGGCCTTATATTTTTCCCATTCTTCAATATCTGATTCAAAAGTGTGTTCCTCTTCTTCGAGTTTTACTGTAATAGAAACTAAAGGATCAATATCATAATCTTCTGCACTTAAAATCTTGAAGTCTGCATGTTTTGAAGGAAGGATTATCTTTTCTCTCTCCATCTTTCTGCGCTCCCAAACCTGGAAAACGCTAGGAATTGAATACGATGTGCCGTCTGGTAACTCAAAGGCATCGTCAGGTAACACGATCTCCTGTACTTTATGGTAATGCAAACAAAGCTGATTTGTGGTGGATACTTTTCTAAAGGTTCTCGGCACAATAAAAGCTATTGTGTTGGAAAACGACGTTGCATGCTTAAAGAACCTCTTTGCTAAGCTACTGTTTTTTCCGAATGGAGGATTGCCAATTACCAAGTACTTGTTTATAAGTGCCGGGGTAAAATCGAAAAAGTCCATTTTAGCGATAGATGAGATATCAGGTTCAATATCTAATGATACGGTTTTGTGCTCTGGCAAGAATTCTAAGAACGCGCCAGAGCCAGCGCATGGATCGATTATCACTTCATACTTGTCCAGATCTAAAATAGAAACGCACTTCTCAACTGTCTCTTTTTTAGTATAAAATTTGTCTAGCCTATCCAAATAAAACCTCTCGTTTTTTGAAAGAAATTGAGCACTTAGGATACTCGTTTATAAGGTCTGCTCCGTCTTTGAATATGAAGCGGACCATGGGAAACTCAACGATATCAGCAAAGATATAAATAGTCTCACATGCATGCGCGTGGGCAATTGGTAGATCTTGTTTACGACTGGCGCCGCGCATATAAGAAGGATCGTATCGAGCGCCATGCTGTGTAAAATTTTTGTGATCATACCTGTTACCATCGGCATCGATATGATCATACCCCTTTTTATCTACGTGTTCAAGCTGTGGGAAGACTTTTGGCAAATCTCTTTCTAAGAATGGCGCAGCATGTCTACCATCTCGATAGAGCGCGATAACTTCTTCTCGTGACCAGCCTAAACTTTTAGTAATTGCATCAACTAATGGACTGTAATCTTTCTTAAATGTTTTGTTCTTCTGAATTTTCATTATTAACTCCTATTGGATTCCACTCATTGTATGATAACAGAAATTCGGGTGGTTTGTCAAGCTTTTTCTCACTTCCAAACCATTTTTTTAACCCCTCCCAATTCGACACGTCATAATACCATGGAATATCGACAATGTGTTCATCTTCAACTGATACTTCGTCAAAGACAAAATCATGAGTAAAGTATCTTCCAGTATATGCTTGTGCCATAGGAATGGCGGCGCCTGTTGAATCTCGTGAAGTTGTTTCGTTTTTCCTAAATTTTCGGCGCGACTTTTTAAAGTCTTCGGCGTCAAAAGTAAATGGCAGATATAAGCCATCTCTATAACTCTCGTTGTTATATTCCATTCTAAAGGCTCGAGCAGATCTGATTTTGCTGCGATGGTCTCCCATATAATATGGAGTGTACATTCCGTAAGGGAAAGCAACAAAATACTTATCGGGACATGTCCATCGACTTAATTTGCGGCTTACCCAATAAGCTTGGTTCGCTCCCGAAATAATGCTCCAAGATAGACAGTCTCGTCGGTCAACATCTTGTAATAAATGGGGATTTCTTTGGTTTTGGGATAGCCCGTAAACTGAATGCCATTATAAAACTTATAAGGATCCAGAACATAATCTCCGAGTCGGTACCTTATTAGGGGCTGCATATCTTTGGGGCATACAAGCCAGATAGTGTCGCATCCGGCCATTGCACAGTCAAAAACGGCCTTTTCAACGGCGAGATAGTTGTGACCAATTGGCATTAAACTATCATGCCATGGAAAATTAAAGTCTAAAGGTTGTCCCGCTACAGGAATTACTCCGGCCAGATTAAACCTCTCTTTGTTTATTTCGTTAATTTCCATAAAAAAACTTAATTTTTTCCGTTTCTGCGTATTGGTCCATACGCTTATCTACGCAACGTTCGTTGGTCTCTAAAGTGATCGGAGGACGATGACCTCCAATTGAGGTGCCTCTAAAGCCCTGTTCTTTTAAGAGCGCTTCGCTTTTAAACTTAGCCATTGTATCTGAATAATCAAATTTGTTTAACTGTGCTTCCGTTAGCGTCGACAAGATATAAATCTCGATGGGTGCCGTTCTGTGCTCTTTAAGTAAATTGATTTCTGATACAAAGAGGTCTTCAGTTTTAAGAATATGGTGTTCTTTCTCTACTACCAGAGATTTAGGTGACATAACATCGACCACATCATGAAGATTGTTTTTCTTTACAGTCTCCGGTAGTCCTCCAATATCTTTGTCGCTGAAGATAAACAAGTTGTCATACTCAATCTTATTAACAACGTTTCCCTTACAGGCGACAATCAAATGAGAGTCATCTATTCTCGAATATTTAACGGAGTCTCCACCGATGGTTTGTCCATCTAACATGAGCTTCGTATATAAAAGTGCATATGCGTGTTGAACATGCTTATCAGTGAATCTCCATGGGAACTCGGGTTTATTGATAACAATCTTAGTTTGATGTTGATTGGCAAACTGAAGCGCTGCCAATGTAGAACCGTAAGTGATGTTAACAGTCGCACTCAAAATCTTGTGAGGCCTCTATTTTTCTTTTCCATTTTTTTAACAATCTATAATGAGTGGGAGCTTGAAAGCATCGATATCGATTTGTCTTATCTACCTTTCCACCGCGAGTGGTCTGCACCCACGCAGCTACCCACTTTTTAGTTTGAGAAAAATAAGCAGGACATCGTTTTAATCGCTCATTCTTTTTATACTGATGGGCGATGTGCTTTAGCCATACTTGAGCAGACGCAATAGGATCGTGTCGATCCACACCATAAAAGTCTTCCCACCATGGCCACAATTGTACCACTCCAATTGCTCGCGGGACTCGTTTCCCGCGAGCAGTGGTGCGCCAATCGCCGCGTGCTTTGGAGTTAAAGCGAGATTCGCGGCACCCAGCAGCAATAAGCATACCTCTCAAGTCTTGAGGAAGATTCGGATGTGAGCGGAAAAAAGCTTTTTCAACTTTGATTAAGTCTTTTAAAACTTTATCCCGTTCTAAGATCGCTTCTTCGGTCAAGCCAGCAAAGCAACTTTGATAAGCTTGAGTATAAATCTCTTCATAAATTTGAGACGCATCGCCATTGCAACTTAGTGCAAACAACGCAACAATATTAATAATAGTCATTTTTTTCCTTTTACAAGATACCGTAAATGTGATTTTCTTGGACGAGTAGAAAGTCGCCCTGGTCCAAACTTGCCGTTTCAACCATACTATCATTAACAAGCAATAGACGGCCAAGATCTTCCGATGTTACCACCTTACAATCATTAGAAATTTGTTCTAGTTGATAGACACCATATGGGCTGCTTTTGACCTTATAAGTGTCCGGTACCAAAATTGTGGTCTTTGTATCCTCGTCCACTTCGCTA
>LWDU01043678.1_pt1 | contig 10456 bp, 9 predicted proteins | sample 727161 | NCBI WGS metagenome assembly LWDU01 (sample SAMN04566230, study PRJNA314399) | hydrothermal vent metagenome | isolation source: deep sea hydrothermal plume seawater | place: Mexico: Gulf of California, Guaymas Basin | collected 2004-07-11 | reverse complement strand
GCGTCTAGGTTGGGAGTATTTGCTGCAGAAAGCGCATCGGATCTTACGCCATCTATTCCGATAACAAGGACATGGGAAGATGGGGTTTGGCTTAAAAGAGAGGAAAAGCTGAAAGCTACCAACATGCTGAATATGAGAGCAAAAGATTTCATTATCTAAATATAGTGAAATAAAATTGCTTACGTTGCCGTCAGAAGTGATATCAGCTTTACAGCCTAATCACTATTTGTATAGAGTTAGTGGACGTTAAGCAATAGCGACAACCTCACTAACGCTTTCAATTTTTGAAGTTAATAAGGTTTCTATACCGCCCTTCAAAGTTTCGGTAGAAGATGGACATCCGGAACAAGCACCACGCAATTGAACATAAACAACACCATCTTTGAAACCAACAAAATCGATTGCCCCTCCATCTTGCTCGACAGCAGGTCTTACATATTCGTTCAGAAGTTCTCCTATTTGTTCGTCGTATTCAGAAGGTGATATGTTTTCGGATTCAATAAGCTTGTCTATTGATAGTGCTGATTTTCCTTCTTGGTCAATTCCTCCAACAAGTTCAGAAAGTTCAGATATTTTATCTTCCTCCACAGCGAATTCATTATCCACGAGCCACTCACGGATGTATTCCCTGAGCTGCATAACGATCATCTCCCATCCAAGCGACTCATCTTTAGTTACAGAAACGATTTCGCCACTGATAAAAACGCCCACAACGAAAGGGAAATTAAAAAGTTCCGCAGCAAGTGGAGAACAAACCATAGCCTCTTTTACATTATGAAAATCAAGTTGATGCAATCCAGAAACTAATTTTCTATCCACAACGAACTTCATTGTAGCAGGATTGGGAGTCATTTCAGCGTAAACAGTGGTGGGAAATTTTTTACTTGCCATGGGTTTTTTCAGATGCTTAAAATTGCTATCGCAAGTTACTCCTGCAATCATTAACTTGCCCTTCTATTTTGCAATCTCTTTAGCTCAACATGCACAAAATACTCACAGTTTCTTTTGCAATCTTTTTTGCCGGTCTTTTTTCTACCGTCACTTTAGCCCAAACCCAAGCTTCTTCAACATTCCCTACTAACGGAACACTAGATAAACATCTTGTAAAAACGGTGCTGGAACATGCAACCGTACACGTTGATGCTTCAACTGTTCTTAATGATGCAACAGTTGTGCTTTTCCGCGGGGAGATTCTCGAAGTAAAATCTGGTTCCGCCACATCGAGTTCTACAGTTTCAGGCGCTGTCGTCAGACTTGACCTTACAGGATACCACCTATACCCGTCTTTTGTAGATCTTCATTCGTCATACGGCCTTCCGGAAGTGAAACCAGCGGGATGGTCACGCACCCCGCAATATGAAACCAACAACAAAGGGGCTTATGGTTGGAATCAGTCCGTTCGTCCAGAAATAGACGCCTACGAGAAGTTTATCCCAGATTCGAAAACTGCAAAAGTTCTTCGCGAAGCAGGTTTTGGGGCTGTCCTCACCCACGTCCCAGACGGAATTGTCCGTGGATCTGGGGCACTTGTTATGCCCATTGATGATGCCCGCGAGTCCATGCTTCGTCCGCTTGCCTCCATACATTTCAGTTTCCGCAAAGGATCTTCTCGTCAGTCGTATCCCGGTTCGTTAATGGGTGCCACAGCGCTCTTACGCCAAACCCATCTCGACGCTTCTTGGTATGCTGACGCCTCTCCCCGAGGCCTCTCAGGAGGGACCAATCTTTCTCTTGAGGCTTTCAACTCGAACTCGGACCTCCCCTCTGTTTTTTCAGCTGGTTCTTGGAAGGATATCCTCCGTGCTGAAGTCGTAGCAAATGAATTCAATCTCAACTACCTACTTCTTGGCGGTGGTGATAGCTATCAGCGTGCTTCAGCTATAAAAGAATCCGGGGCGACATTAATCGTTCCCGTAAAATTCCCAACAGCTTACGATCTTAGCGACCTCTTTTTAGCTCGCTTTATCTCTTTAACAGAACTAAAGCACTGGGAGCTCGCCCCCAGCAACGCTTCCATATTAAATGACGCAGGCATTGAATTTTGCCTTACCGCCCACGGATTAAAGAGTCCCTCGGAATTTCTTCCCGCCGTACGCATCGCCGTACAGAGAGGCCTTCCTGCCGACATTGCCCTCCGCGCTATGACGGAACTCCCTGCATCTCTGCTAGGAGTTTCTGATATAGTAGGTGCCATCCGACCTGGCCTCCGCGCCAACATTATCGTTTCTGACGGCCTAATTTTTGAGTCCGAAACTAAGCTCGTAGAGCATTGGGTAAGCGGTATTCCAACCATTATGCTCGACCGTGATGCAGTCGATATATCAGGAGATTACGATATCTCACTAAGCGGGTATGGTGACGAAATCAAGCACATTGTAGTCACAGAAGATATTACAGCCACCCAGATAATCAATGATTCAACAGAGCAGAAGGTCACAATTTTACTAGACAATAGAACCATAGTCTTGGGTTTGGAATCTAAGGAAGGACCTATTCGACTCACTGGAAATGTATGGATGGATAGCAGAATTTGGGAAGGGACAGCTATAATGCCTAACGGGAAGTTGACTACGTGGAGCGCCGTTAAAGTCGATGCTCCAGAACCTGTGTCTGATGAACTGGCTGAAGTTCTAATTGAAGACTCTATTTCCGAAAAAACAGAACCGCTTGGTGAAGTATTATACCCTTTTACAGCATACGGGTCGCCTTTAAAAACTGCTAAAGAGAACGCTGGAATGAAAGCGGTGGTGGTTAGGGGAGCAACTGTTTGGACTTGTGAAAATGAAGGGATTTTAGAGGAAGCGGACGTGTTGATTTACGATGGAAAAATTGCTGCAGTAGGGGCGAGGCTCAATGTCAAAGAACTTCTTGGGACAGATGTAGAGGTAGAAGAAGTTGATGGTAGGGGCAAGCATGTTACGCCCGGGATTATTGATGAGCACTCACATATCGCAATTGAGAGAGGTGTGAATGAGGCGACACAGGCGAGTAGTGCGGAGGTTTGGATAGGTCATTCGTTGAATAGCGAGGACGTGAATATGTACAGGCAACTAGCTGGGGGTGTTACGTGTGCTCAACTTCTTCACGGATCGGCAAATCCCATAGGAGGCCAAAGCGCGATTATCAAATTCCGTTGGGGCTCACTTCCCACGGAGCTTCTTTACGAGGGCGCGACTCCATTTATCAAGTTCGCCCTTGGGGAGAACGTGAAGCAAAGTAATTGGGGCGATGCGCAAAAGGTTCGCTTTCCACAATCGAGGATGGGGGTCGAGCAGGTATTCTACGATCTCTTTATCCGTGCTCGTGAATACGGAGAGTCCTTCATATCGTATAGGCACGAACTTGCTAACACTAAGAAGCGCGACCTTAAAGCGGGGCTCGGACCCGTGGAGCCTAGACATGATTTAGAGCTCGACGTGCTTCTTCAAATTTTACGGGAGGAGAGGTTTGTGACTTGTCATAGCTATAGACAAGACGAGATAAATATGCTTATGCACGTAGCCGACTCGATGAATTTCCGCCTCAACACCTTCACTCACATACTTGAAGGCTATAAAGTCGCCGACAAGATGAAAGAACATGGCGCTGGGGGATCGACGTTTAGTGACTGGTGGGCATACAAATACGAAGTAAAAGACGCGATTCCATACAATGCTGCCGTCCTCCATGGCCAAGGTATTACTACCGCCATTAACAGCGACGATGCGGAGATGGCACGTCGCCTTAACCAAGAGGCTGCGAAGTCGGTTAAGTACGGAGGAGTATCCGAAGAGGAGGCCTTGAAATTTATCACCCTCAATCCGGCAAAACTCTTGCATATAGATCATTTGACGGGTTCGATTAAGGTGGGGAAAGATGCGGATATTGTGGTTTGGGATGAAAACCCTTTGAGTATGAATGCCCAAGCTACCCGAACCTATGTCGAGGGGGAGTGTTTATATAGTTTAAGCTTAGATAAAGAACTGAGGGAAGCTATCCGGCTAGAACGCGCTCGCCTCACAAAGAAAATGATTGCCTCCGGTAGTAATAAGCCACCGGGGAAGCTTCGAGTTCCGTCCGAGGCCATCCGTACCCACTACCATTGTGACACTGTAACTGAGGAAAACAACTAAGCCATGAGATTTATATTATTACTTATTCTGGCCGGTCTAATGACTACCCCATCTCTTTCTCAGCAGACTCCTGCTCCAGTCCAAACACGCTCAATTCTCATCCTCGGCGGTACCGCCCACCTTGGTACAGGCGACGCTATTGATGACGCGGCGATAGGATTCCGCAACGGAAAAATAGATTTTGTGGGAAGGACGTTCCAAGTTGATAAGAGCTTGTACGACGATATTATCGACGCTACTGGCCAGCAAATATATCCGGGCTTTATCGTGGCAAACACCACTTTAGGTCTTCAAGAAATAGGTGCTGTCCGAGCTACTCAAGATCAATACGAAGTGGGCACATTCCGCCCCAATGTTCGCGCAATAATCGCCTTTAATACCGACTCTGAGATTACCCCAACTGTTCGAACTAACGGTGTCCTTATGGGCCAAATTACTCCGCGGAGAGGTGTTATATCAGGAGCCTCTGGAGTCGTTCATTTCGATGGATGGAATTGGGAGGACGCCGCCATAAAAATGGTGGACGGTATTCATTTAAATTGGCCTTCGACTCATCACAAACACGCTCTCGATGGCAAAGTTGATGTGAGAAAGCGCAAAACGTATGAGCAAGCTAAGCATGAAATAGATCGCTACTTTTCTGAAGCTAGAGCCTACGCTCTTTCTCGTCCCGACCTCCTATCATCAAATTCGGTTATGGATGTCAAGCACGAAGCGATGCGTGGCCTATTCGATGGCTCTCTTGCACTTTACGTTCACGCTAGCGATGTTCGCGCCATAACCGAAGCCGTCCATTTCAAACGGGAGATGGGTATTAATCGACTTGTCATTGTCGGGGGCTATGATGCTCACCTTGTAGCAGATATGCTCAGGGAGAATGATGTTGCCGTTCTGCTCACGAGCGTCCACAGATTGCCAAGATTTCCCGAGGATGATATCAACCTCCCTTATCGACTCCCGAAACTCCTTGCAGACGAAGGAGTTCTATTTGGTCTTCAAGTCGATGCAAGGATGACAGAAATGAATACCCGTAACCTTCCTTTCTACGCAGGAACCGCTCGAAAGTATGGTCTCACAGAGGAACAAGCTGTCATGTCTTTAACTCGAAATGTTGCGAAAATTCTAGGTATCGACGAGACTTACGGAACCATTGAAAGAGGCAAGGACGCCACTTTGTTTATTTCTTCAGGCGACGCTTTAGATATCAGAACGAACGATCTCACCCACGCCTTTATCGGAGGCCGCACCATCGATCTCGATAACAGACAACGAGAACTCTACAGAAAATTCCAGACCAAGTACGGAGCTGAGATTTTAGATTAGTACCCAATCTTCCCCCTCACCCTCGAGAGGACTTCTGAAGCAACAACACGGGCGCGTTCGGCACCTTTAGATAGAGCGATATCTATTTCTTCACGGTTAGAAATAAGCTCGTTATAGCGCGTTCTTTCAGACGCAAAGCCGTCTACGAGTGCCTCTAACAGCGCCTTCTTGGCGTGACCCCAACCATATCCTCCTGCACGTAATGCAGCGGCCATTTCCTGAGCGTCAGATTCTGAAGTGATAAGTTTATAAAGGTTGTACACTACTGCTGAGTCAGGATCTTTAGGGTCTTCAAGGGGTGTTGCGTCTGTGACGAGTTGTTTATTTATAACCATCTTGAGCGCAGCAGCATCGTCGAAGATGTTGATGGTATTGTTCTGCGACTTAGACATCTTACCTCCATCTGTTCCAGGAACTAACATCGTCGACTCGCTCGTTAAAACTTCTGGAAGAATAAGAGTTTCTCCGAATTTGTGATTGAATCTTGAAGCTACGTCTCGGGTCATTTCAAGATGCTGCATTTGGTCTTTACCTACGGGGACTTTCTCGGCATCGTAAAGTAAAATATCCGCAGCCATCAGCATGGGATAACTAAAGAGGCCTGCGTTTACATCCTTTAACCTATCAGACTTGTCTTTAAAGCTGTGTGCTAATGTCATGCGAGAGTATGGAAATAAGCATTGTAAATACCAAGCAAGCTCCGTCACCTCAGGCACATCGCTTTGGCGGTAAAACACACTTCTTGAGGTGTCTAACCCACAAGCCATCCAGGTCGCAGCTACCGTGTAGGTATTACTCTTTAGCCTTTCTCCATCCTTTATCTGTGTTAAAGAATGCATGTCAGCGATAAACAGAAACGAATCGTTTAAAGGGTCGTTAGCTAAATCTATGGCAGGCTTTATCGCACCAAGGATATTCCCAAGGTGGGGAGTTCCTGTACTCTGTATGCCGGTGAGGATGCGTGCCATTTCTCTTTTCTATTTTTATTAAGCTCTAGCAGAATTCGTTGAAAGCCTCTTTTAGATGATCTGCGATAGCTTCAGCAGTATTTCCCTCGATGTGATGACGCTCTACCATCATAGCTATCTTTCCATCTTTAAAAAGAGCAATGCTCGGAGAAGATGGAGGGTAAGGTAGCATAAATTTACGAACGTGTGCTACAGCTTCTATATCGTATCCAGCGAAAGAAGTAGTGAGGTTATCTGGAAGTTTCTCATTGTCGAGAGCCAGAATCATAGCTGGGCGCATAGAGCCTGCGGAGCAACCACAAACGCTATTAATAGCTACAAGTGTAGTACCAGATTTATCTAACGCTTGCGTTACTTCATCTACGGAAAGAAGTTCTTTATAGCCAGCATCAACAAGCTCAGCTTTCATAGGGGCAACCATTTCAGTTGGGTACATTATTTATTGGGATTATATGTAGTTTTTAATTCGAGCTCTGCGTATTGGGCATCGTCGATAGGTGAAGGGGCGTCTATCATAACGTCCCGACCAGAGTTATTTTTAGGGAATGCGATAAAGTCGCGGATAGAATTAGACCCTCCGAACATAGAGCAAAGTCTATCGAAACCTAAAGCTAACCCTCCATGTGGTGGCGCCCCGTATTGGAATGCGTCCATTAGAAATCCAAACTGAGCTTCTGCTTCTTCAGTAGTAAACCCAAGCAAGTCGAACATCCTCGCTTGAAGTTCTCGATTGTGGATTCTAATAGATCCACCACCTATCTCTACTCCGTTAATTACCATATCGTAAGCATTCGCTTTCACCTTTCCTGGATCTGTGTCTATTAGGCTGAGTTGGTCTGGCTTAGGGGAAGTGAATGGGTGATGCATAGCGTGGTACCTCTCGGTTTTTTCGTCCCACTCGAGTAGAGGGAAGTCCATTACCCATAATGGCTTAAAGACTTTAGAGTCGCATAACCCCAGTTCTGATCCAAGGTGCAGCCTTAACTCACCTAACTGCTTGCGGGTTTTGTCTAAATCGCCTGAAAGTACAAGTATGAGGTCTCCCTTTTGTGCTGACATTTTTTTCACCCAAACCTCTCTAGCTCCCTCATCAAAAAACTTATCTACACTACTTTTCGTAGTCCCATCCTCATTCATCTTACAGTAAATAAGTCCTTTCGCACCTATCTGAGGACGCTTAACCCAGTCCGTGAGCTTGTCTAACTTTTTTCGTGTGTACTCTGCCCCTCCAGGAACTAAAATTCCGAGCACTGTCTCCGCAGAATCAAAGACTCCGAATCCCTTCCCTTTAGTTACCTCACACAAATCAACGAACTCCATCCCGAACCTCACATCCGGCTTATCCGAACCATAGAGACGCATGGCTTCGTCGTAGTCCATCCTAGGGAAGTCTTCGATCTCCACATCAAGAACCACTTTGAAGAGGTGTCTTACCATACCCTCAAATGTGTTTAAAATATCCTCTTGCTCTACGAAAGCCATCTCGCAGTCTATCTGTGTAAACTCCGGTTGACGGTCTGCTCTAAGATCCTCGTCACGGAAGCATTTTACGATTTGGTAATAGCGATCGAAACCACTTACCATAAGAAGCTGCTTAAATGTCTGAGGACTTTGCGGAAGGGCGTAAAACTGCCCAGGATTCATCCTGCTCGGCACCACGAAATCTCTCGCACCCTCAGGAGTACTCTTAATCAAGTAGGGTGTCTCAACATCTATGAATCCAACAGAATCGAGATACTTGCGAGTCTCCATTCCCACTCTGTGGCGAAGCATAATATTAGCTTGCACGGGTTTTCTACGAAGATCTAAATAGCGGTACTGCATCCTCAAATCATCTCCACCATCTGTTTCATCCTCGATCGTAAAAGGAGGAGTTTTACTTGCATTGAGAACCTCAAGCGAGCTTACCTCTATCTCAATTTCCCCAGTAGGATTATTTTTATTCTTGCTCTCTCTCTCGATAACATTTCCAGAGACTTTGATCACGTACTCACGACCCAACTTCCTGGCTTTCTCACAAAGTTCATCGCTTGTTTCCATATTGAAAACAAGCTGAGTAATCCCATATCTATCCCTAAGATCTACGAACGTCATCCCTCCCAAGTCACGAGCCTTTTGGACCCAACCAGAAAGAGTAACATATGAACCTGTATTTTTCAGGCGCAATTCGCCACAAGTTTGTGTTCTGTGCATTATGCAAAGATAGAGCTAGAGAGATAGTTAGCAGGGATTTCTACATACAATATCCCGACCTCAAATCCCGTACTAGACAAAAGCACACCAGCAAAGAAAAAGTCAATTATATCCCAATCCATTTTCTTTGTTCGCTTAGGACTTTTAAAGTATAAACCCAGCTATTCCAACTCTTCTTTTCCTCGTTAAAGTCATCGTTAAAAGGACCCGCGACAAGAATCAACTCTGTGCTTTCTCCTTCTTCACTGCGAGAAAGAAACAATTTCTCGACGTAATTAGCCCCATCGAAATTGTAGTCTATTTGAATATATAAGCTAGGCCAAACAGCAGTTAGTCTACCTGTCCGCAAAACAACACCTGTCGCATCCTTAACGACAACCTTCGAATCGCGGTTCCAATCAGAGTCATAGATTGCTTTTTCATAGAAACCCTCTCCTAATCGGGTTGCGTAAATGGAATCTGTGATGACCTTATAGATATCTTTCGCTTTTGCATCTATAGCTATTGTCTGTGAAATAAAACGCGAAGACTTCAGGTTTTCAACCTCAGAATCAGTGAGGAACTCTACTTCATTAAATCTTGCGCTACCATTCCCTCCGTTGATATACCTAAACCCCACAACTGAATCATTTTCTACTGTTACGGCTTGTATTACGATAATCAACTCATCCTTTTGTGTATACTCGTTGTAATACCGAGCAAGTTTAGGAGTTGTGATGTCCATGGGCTTGGCGTCGGGATACTTTGCCATATCTATAAACATTAGTGATGAGCCATTCCATGTTTCTTCCTGAGTTGCCATTCTCCCATTAACGACTGGCACGTCTGCCCAATCTGAGAAATCAACAACAGGAAACCCATTTAGATTGTCAGGACAATACCAACCTCCATAGTTGTGAGGCTCGCGTCTTTCATTTTCTTTTTGTGGCTCTGATTCAGCTGAGAGTTGCTTTGTTTCAGTAGCGATATTATTTTCTTTGTCGGTATTGTGCTCTAAGTTGTCACAGGACAAAAAGCTGAGAAGACCCATAGCTATAAGAACGCAGTAATTTTTTTTCATTTTCTTAGATTAATAAATATTCAACTCATTAGCTATGCTAAGATGTTATTTCATACCAAACACATTTTTCTAATTCAGGATATTTTTTCAAGTTAGGGTGATTAAACTCCCCCATTTTCTCCATGCCTATTTTTTTCATGACATTCTCTGACTTGAGATTTTTTTTACTGCAAGCGGAAAACACTTTCTTGAGATTCAAATCCTCAAAAGCAAATTCTAAACATCTTTCAGCCCCCTCCGTTGCATATCCTTTTCCCCAAACCGATTTCTTCAACCGCCATCCAATATCTGTAGCGGGGCTAAATTCTGTCTTATATCTCTGAAATGCCAATCCGACAAAACCGATTAACTCATGCGTTTCTAAAACTTCAGTTGCAAAATATTGGTATCCGTGTTTGGCGTAATGGGCTATAAGTCGATCAATAAATTCTTCGGTCTCTTTAATTGTCAGTGGGCTTGGATAATACTCCATTACATCTTTATCGGCATTTATTTCACCAAACTCATGAAGATCTCCTTTAGTCCAAACCCGAAACCCAAGTCTTTTAGATTTAAAAACGTATTTGCTATTCATATTGGGTCTCTGATTTCATGTTAAAGGTAATTGATTCTCAATATGGAATAGATATGTGGATTCTAAGGTTTACGCAAAAAATCACTAAACTCCACGGGAATCTAACCTACCACCACACAATAAAAAAAGCCAAATATGAATCTTTATATTTTTGCCAACACAAAGAAGCTTGTTTTTCTTTAATACTTGCGTTAATGAAATTTTCCACACCCGCAAAGTCAGTCCA
>LWDU01035710.1_pt1 | contig 10456 bp, 8 predicted proteins | sample 727161 | NCBI WGS metagenome assembly LWDU01 (sample SAMN04566230, study PRJNA314399) | hydrothermal vent metagenome | isolation source: deep sea hydrothermal plume seawater | place: Mexico: Gulf of California, Guaymas Basin | collected 2004-07-11 | reverse complement strand
TTAGGAGAACCCAATATATAACATCAATCGGTTTGTATATAGCAGGAAGAACAGGGGACCTTTCGGGGCCTCCTTTTTTTCAACACCCTCACTGCCGGTTGATGACCAGCAGGAGTGTCAGGTTGTTGATGCAGGCTTTAACCGGTGAATGCCGGTGGGGGTGGGGGCAAAAAATACCCCCGTCAGGCGCGGGGATATAACATCAGATGTACTGACTGGATCGAATTTCTACTAGGTACACCCACGACAGGCAAATGGCGGTCACCCCACCTTCTTTGGCGGCACGTACTAATTTATATATCCCATCCACACACCTGACCGGAGATTTGAAACACCGGATATTGGTGAACTCAGAATTCGGTAATTGTTAGCAACCGACGGTGCGCCCCCTATCACCACCACTAATCATCTCAAGTTCAAAGTCCGTCAAGTCACCATCCTGACCCAAGAAGTCTGTATGGGCGTAGACCTCATCTGAGGTAATGGTGTATCCATGAGTCTTAGCAAGAGTGGTGATACCGTCACCAAGACCTGACCCATTGGCAGTCGCCGTGTTGACGATGGAGATAACTTGCTCTTGTAAGTCTTCATCTTCTAATACGGCATTACGGAATGATTGAAAATCAGGCATCAAATCCTCCAAGTCAGGTTGGGATGAATGGGTTAACTGTTGCCACCACCAAGCGCCGGGTTCCCACCCCCACTAATCATCTCCAACTCAAAGTCTGTAAGGTCGCCATCTTGGCCAAGAAAGTCTGCATGGGCATACACCTCATCTGAGGTAATGGTGTATCCATGAGTCTTAGCAAGGGTAGCAATGCCATCACCCAGACCTGACCCATTGGTAGTCGCTGTGTTGACGATGGATATAACTTGTTCTTGAAGGTCTTCATCTTCTAGAACAGCATCACGGAAGGATTGGAAGTCAGACATGGGATTCTCCTTGGGTTATGACCCAAGAATACCCCTGTTAGGGGGATGGCTCAACTGGGAAATGTGATGGGGATCACATAAAGAAAAACCCCGTGTGAGCGGGGCTGTCTTTTTGTACGTTTTGATTGATCTACATGCTATCTGGGTTTAGCCCGCCATACCTAAAATCCTATTTATGATGAGCATGCTTTTGGAGAAATCTTCGGCCCTTCTAAGGGTCGACCGTATTCTCCACCCACCCGCCACACCATCCAACTCTTCATCACTTAACTCTACGTTCTTCGTTAATTCCCGTTCGGTCATCTGTTTGTGCTTGGTCATCTTTAATCTCCTTGAATATGTATTTGGCTGGACAATTCCAGTGCAGCCATTGTTATGCAATACCCGGATCAAAGATGTGCGCCCTGTCACCTTCACATTAGCGAACGGTGGATCGGGCTCCTGTCAACCCCAGGGCGGTTTACAGTAACTGTCAGGACTCTTGTTGAATCGTGTATACCAGAGTCTCTTGACTACGCCCCCGCAGTGTCACGCGGTGCACCTCACGCCAGGAATACTGGCTTTGTGCCACATTGCGTGTGTTGCTCGATATACACAGAGTCTGCCCGATCTCTTTGCCTAATCCCTCAAGGCGGGCCGTTGTGTTAACGGCATCTCCCACTATCGTGTAATTCATTCGTTCACTGGCCCCGATATTGCCTACCAGAACTCGGCCCGTATGCACGCCGATACGAGTCACTAGCGGTTTTTGCCCGGCTGCCACACGCGCGTCATTAAACTCCTGTATAACCTTTTGAATCTCCAGAGCTGCGCCCAACGCAAGATCCGCATGATCTTCCTGCTCGTCTGGCGCATTCCAAAACGCCATCAACGCATCGCCTATGAACTTATCTACAGTCCCCCCTCGGGCTGTAACAGGCCCCACGAGCACTTCGAAATAATCGTTGAGCAAGCCGGCCAGATCTTTTGGATTCATCCCGTCTGAAATCGAGGTATATCCAGCAATATCGGTAAAAAGAATCGTCACCTCTCGTTCTTCTGCCTCTACCCCGCGGCCTTTTGCCTCCAGTTGGATCAGACGTTTGACCAGGTTTTTCGGTACATACCGGATAAAAACCTCAAGCCCAGTCAGCATGGCATGAAAGGCGCGTTCTGCCGAATTCAGTTCAGAAAACCTACTGACCTGGTCAGTTGGTAGATCTATATTCAATGTTCTAACCGCATCTGCGGCGAGCGCAAGTCGAGATACTGGGGCTGCAATCGCGCGCCCAATAACTAACGCGATGATGATGGCAACCGCCAGGATTACCAACCCGATGACGCTGATCAGGATGGTTCGATTAATCATAGGACCAAGCACCACATCACGGGGGACCACAGATACGGCATACCAGGGTTTATCCCCGATATCCACAATACGTGCAACAGACGCCAGCCAGGCTTGGTCGCCGACCTGAATATCCAGAACATGATTGAACAGCGGTTGCGACGGGATCCTTAAGATCAGAAACTCTGGGCAGGCGACTCCAGACTTTGTACGCGTCTTTGTTGGTCAAAGACGGGTGTGCGATAACGGCACCGCTTGTATCAAAGACAAAAATCTGTTGATTATTCCTGCGTTCGTTTGCCGTAAGCTCTGATGAAAGCGTCGTCAGATCAAGATCCAGATACACGGTACCAATGGGTTTACCACAACAATCTGAGAGGTGCTTGGTGTAGGTAATAACCGGACGCCTGTCGGTTGGCTCCATGTATACGTCTTCGAAACCTTCCGTGCCATCACCAGGTCGACCGCGAATCGCATAGCGCCACGACTCTTCATCGAGCTCTATATTAAGTTCCGCAACCGGTTGACCACCGCCCCATTTGCCAACCCAGACATTGGTTCTATTCTTGCGAACTAGTGTAAGGCCATTCAAATAGCTCTTGTTTCGAACAAACGGCTTCAGTGTCCGGATGACTGCCTGATTCTCAAGGTTATTTGTATTTTCCCCAAGTACTTCTGCGAGCGTAGCTACATCGGCTTCTACTTGCTCAGCAAAATTCTGAACTTTTTCCGTGATCCTTGCAGTCTCTTGGCGTTGTAAAGCTCGTGTCACTTCAAGTGTGGATTCGATACCCCCCCAGATCGATAGCCCCCCGACCAACCCAACCGCAGTAATGACAAAAAGCGTTACACCGATGCTGAGGACAAACCGCACACTGATTCTCATAAGGTAGAAGCCTGACTGTGTCTCGAAATCCAAGAACCTGACCCGGCCACTACGATTTTGTCATCTGCGGTGACACCCAAGCACTGGCTTGGGCACGCACAGGCGGGCCTGAAAATCAACGACTGTCCTCCTTCGCTTCATCAGCGCCCATATTTGCGCTTTGAAGACCCGCGATCTCGTTTGCAGCACGTTCGCCGGACAGGTAGGCGCCATGCACCGTTCCTGGATAGGTCGCGTGGGTGGCCTCTCCAGCAAAAAATATGCGCTCACCAAACGGCTTGGCAAGCGTTCTGTAGTCCGTGAATGACGCTCCCGGTGCAACGTGGGAATACGCGCCACGGGAAAACTCGTCTGAATACCAGCTGGTGACCACCGACTCAACAGCCGAATTTGGGACGCTACTACCAAACATGAATTTAAGGTCTGTTAATGCCTGCTGCACTACATCTTCTTTTTTGACCGTTTCTAACGATCGCGCATGGCGCCCCCTTGTAAGACCCACTATGACAGGCTCTCCTGAGTATGGGGTCATCGGAAAGTACTCAATCAGATTCTCGGTTGAACTGTTGAATAACCCGAATCTGTAGGCATCTTCAGGCCAGAAAGGCTTAGCAAAGCGCAAAGCGATCTTATTCATTGTGCCCATGCCAAGGCGGCCAATGCTAGTAATCTTTTCATCAGTTAGGCCTGGCTCAAACTTGACCCTACCCTGTTTCAAAACTCCCAATGGTAGAGTGACTACCGCCCGATCACACTGTATAACACCTTGATCAGTTACGATCATGACGCCATCAGCACTTTGTGAGATCTTATTAACAACATGACCGTATTTAATGTTAAGCCCATCAGCCATCCGATCGATGATCTGTGAGTAGCCTCCGTGCACGACCACATCATCCCCACTGTATTGCTCGTCCATATCCCAGTGCTTGAAGGAGAGGTCGCCAAAATCACTTGCGTATTCAGTCTCAATCTGACTTGCTAACCACCACCGGATACCGCGCTTTACTATTGGATCCCCAGAAAGATTCTTGAAGATCGGTACCAGTGCATCCGCCATTGACCGGCGATTTCCAGCGTCCTGCTGCCTGTCATATATCCCCTCCAAAATGCTTTCAGCCTTTCTTTGAATTTCTTCATAAGTATCGTCTTCGATCTCGCCATATCCAATATCAAAGAGCCATGTTTCCTCCCAGTCCGTCGCCTGGGTGGATAATCCATATTGGTGAACCATCTTCATCAAAGGATTTTGTGAGGAATCTCCATGTATCCAGGCCGCCCCCAAATCCACCGGAGTACCCAAAGAATGATCGGTCCAGACCCGTCCGCCCGGTCGATCTCGCCCTTCTACTACGATCACGTCATATCCTTTGCGGCTCAGTCTCCTGGACGCAGCCAGGCCTGCCATTCCGGCCCCGATGACAACCACGGACTTTCCCTCTTTGCCCGAGGCGCTGGCATTCACGGCGGCATAAAGCCCCTTCGGGACAATCATAAGTTGGCCCGCGATTAATATGCCTGCTTTCAATGCAGCACGTCGGCTGAGCATGTTCATCATTTAGTCCTTTTAATGATTTATGCCTGTTGCTTCGCCATCATCGATGCAAATAAGCCAGGCTGCTGGGTAAGCTCCTGGAATTTTCCCACCTGATCAATACGACCCTGCTTCATAACGATGATCTGGTCAGCGCCCTGAATCGTGCTCAACCGATGCGCAATGGCAACTCGGGTGACCTTGCGGCGGTTGAGGCTTGCCGTCACTATGGCCTGTGTCTTGTTATCCAGTGCACTGGTGGCTTCATCCAACAACAGGATTCTCGGCTTTTTAACCAGAGCCCGTGCGATAAGAAGGCGCTGTTTTTGGCCTCCCGATATATTTCCCCCGCCCTCACTAATAACCGTGTGAAGCCCCATCGGCATCTGCTCGACGTCTTCCTCGAGGCCCGCATCTCTTACCGCCATCCACACATCGTCAAGATCCATGCTGCCGCTCCCGGAAATATTCTCCAGAATAGATCCGGCGTTGATCTTCGCAGATTGAAGAACAGAGCCAATCTGGATTCTGACGCTGCCTATATCCAGGCCGTCAAGATCCTGTCCATCAAATAGCACCTGGCCAACATCAGGGCGCTCAAATCCAAGCAGCAGCCTGAAAATTGTTGACTTGCCGCATCCAGAGGGTCCCACCAGCGCAACAAANNNNCCTCTAGCAGACTCTTTTTCAGCCTCAATAATTGGCTTTATCCGATTAAATTTTGCGAGCATGTCCAGCAGTTCCACAACTGTATTGCTCATAGATGTCAGGCCCATCAAGAATGTCGCCATCGCCGTGGTGAAAGCAAGAAAGGTGCCCAGAGTGAGGCCAGTACCTGTCAACGCTGCTTGCGCAAACAAGCTTGCGCCAGCGCCGTATACCAGAATAGATCCAATGAGGGGTACTGAATGATTCAGTGTATCGATGTAGTCTTCTGTCCGCTGTGCTCGGAGTTGCAAGGCCAGCTGTTTCGTGTAGCGACTCATCCAAAGGGTAAAGACCCGATGCTGTGCACCTGCGATCCGGATCTTGCCAACAGCGTTGGCGATTTCAAAGACAAACCCTTTAAAGCGCCCTTGTAATTCCATCAAAACACGATAGTGCTTATGAATAGAAGAGAAACCCGTTACCGTAACGCCAAGAACAACCAACCCCAACAGTAATGCTATCAATGCAAGTTTTGCGTTGTAGTAGAAGAGTAGTCCAAGATTGAGTATTGTGGTGAGGCCGGTCAGCAATGTGCGGATAGTTGTTGAGTTGAACTCTTCTGAGACCTGACTTATTGCCATTAACCTATCCAGAAGATCCCCTCCACTGAACCTGCGAAAGAAAGGAACCCGCAGCGACAGCACATGGCAGAAGATTGCGACCTGCGCCTTCGCGTTTGCCGCTACAGCAAACCGTATTGTCGCAATCCCCTGAGCGATCGAGAACAATGCGACACCAAAGGCGGCTGCAAAGAGCGCGAATGCAAGCTCGATAACAAACCGCCCGTCGGCATCGGGTATTGCTGTATCCATCAATACCGCTGTCACCTGCGGGACGAGCATTCCAATCACGGTCGTCAGGAGTGATAACGCTACAACAAATCCGACGTCTGGCAGAACATCTTTAATAGCCCATCGTGGAATCTGAGAAACATTTGAAATGTTGGTAGGAATCGGTGTCGAAAACACCTTTGCTTCGAGGGACAGCAGGTTTGCGGATTGCTCATCAATCAGGATGGCCAACTGCTGTCTTGGGTCAACGATGCGGTAGGTGCCCGATCTGTTTCGTAGTAATGCGACCGGATGCTTGCCATCCTCGAGAAATCCCAGCAAAGCGCCGCAATCATCTTTCCACCAGCCGTCCTTGAGCAAGACCTTGCGCACTCTAAGATCTGACGTACGTGCAATCTGTTGAACCTGACTATTCTGATCTTCGTTCTTCTTAGAAAACTCCGGCTCACGTACTTCTACACCCAGTGCCTTGGCAACTACTGCCATCGCCGTAAGCAGTTCGGTATGCCTGACGGGTGATCGGGAAGGCCTTTTATTGAGAAGGTCTCCTACCTCGTTAAGCGCATCTTCGAGGTTGTTTCTGTTTAGCCTCTCAGCGAACAAAAGGTTCTCGCGTTCTGCACTGTCAGCACGAGTTTCATAACTTTTCAGATAGGCGCAGACTAATCTATTGAAATGGGTAAGCCCGTTGAACTCGTGCTCGGTCGTCGTGCAGATCTCAATCTCGCTCTGCTCGGTTGATGTCTCAATGACCAATCCCGTTGCGATTGGAAACGGCCCAGTCGGAGACGCCAGGGATATTTCAGAAAGCCCGCAAAATCCAATACCGCCCGAAACAACCTTCAACCACGTCGTCACATCATCAGGCAGGTCAAACTGCGAGCCTGGAGTCAGGGTCACACGCCCAGCAGTCGGAATAGATCGACTAATTCTCCGATCAGTGAAGAAAACCCCATGACCCATGAATCTGTCGCCTGGGAGATAGTTAGGCCAAGGTCGCTTAAGCAGGCAGGAACCCGGTCAGCCGGAATGGGAACCAGGCGAGCCGGGGTTTCTGAGAACGCTACGAGAACTAGATTCTGATCGACTGAATCTGCGTCGATGGAAAAGAGCAGGCTTCCTCGTGAAGCCCCAAAGAGTCGATGGCGCCAACCGACCGGCAGTCCCGACCGGGCGGAGCTAACAGACACCGAGAGACTGCCCGCTTCGATATACCAAACTGTGCCAGGTTTGTTAAGTACGAGCGGCCTGCGCGGTGAGAGCTCAACAGGATTCAAATCGTGCCACCCGGGTAGTAAGAGGTCGGTGTCCTGATCGCCCATTCTTTAACTAGCCTCATCCGCCCGCATCAGGCGTACGTATTCCTCATCGAGTTCCCACAATTCATCATGAGTGCCGCGCTCAATTATCTTGCCCCTGGATAGAACAAGAATTTCATCCGCGTCCCGAACTGTACTTAACCTATGGGCAACGATTATGGCTGTGCAGCCCCGCATTCGAAGCCGCTCCATCACAACTGATTCTGTTTCAGCGTCCAAGGCGCTTGTCGCTTCATCGAGAACAATGATTGAGGGTCGACTAACCAATGCCCTGGCGATTTCTAGCCGTTGACGCTGCCCACCACTGAGGTTCGCGCCTCCTTCAAGGATATCTGAGTTGAATCCATTTCGAAGATTATCGACAACCTCCAGGATTGCAGCATCATCACATGCTGCACGCAGCCTTTCGTTAGAGACCGTCTGATCCCAGAGGGTTAGATTTTCACGAACCGTTGCCGCAAACAATGAGACCTCCTGATCAACAACCGAAAATGAGTTAACCAACACCTGCTCTGCAATCTCGTCTCGCGGAGTATCGTCAAACAGAATCTGCCCATCCCACAAAGCATAATCGCCACAGATCAAACGTGCCAAAGTAGATTTGCCTGACCCACTGCTGCCTACAAGTGCAACCGCTGCTCCGGGGCGGACCGTAAGATCAATTCCCTTAAAGAAGGCTTTTGCAACGGGGCTATGGCCAAAGGTGAGGTTAACCAGGTCAATTTTCCCATCAAGCCGAATAACGGGATTGCCGGCGCTATCTTTGAGGTCTCTTTTGGCAATGGGTTCAGGCGTAGGATATTTAATGACATCGTCTACCCGGTTAAGATCGCCGCGCAGTTCCTGAAACTTCTGCCCCAGGTTTGATAACTCTGTAATCGGCAACAGGAAGCTGGACATCAGGCTTTGGAACGCCACCAGCATGCCGATTGTTAAATCCCCGTTGATCACGCGAAACGCACCTACGACAAGAATTGATGCCGTGGTTAATCCCAGGAGGAGCGAGGGCAGGATCACTAACACCAGGTTCGATAACTGAAGCGCTTGGGCTGCATTAGTGCCCTTGGCAAAATATCCACCAAATCTCTGGAAAAAGTCGTCTTCAAGGCCGCTGGCTTTAATGGTTTCAATGCTGTTAAGACCCGCTATTGCCACTCCATAGGTTTTCCCCATCTCCGACAAGACCCGCATATTCAATTCAATGCGGCGTTTAGAGACGAGCTTTAAAACTACAAAATTAACCGCTGCAAAAGATACACCTATGCCAGTCAGCAACACATCGTAAGAAAACATCACCAGGGCGAAAAAGCCCATCATCACTACCCCAATTGCAGTTTGCGCTAACTCGCCAGACATAAGGGTCGCGAGTTTGTCGTTCAGTTCGCTGCGATTTGCGATCTCGCCTGCAAAACGCTGCTGATAAAAACTGATGGGAAGCGTTAGCATGTGCCAGATGTACTTACTGGACATATTCATGGCAAGTTTGATTTTCAGTCGTCGCAGATAACGCAACTGGAGAAAGTGGAGTAGACCTTGTAATACCAGTGCGATCACCATCGCAAGAATTAGTGGCCTGAGCCAGTCGACTCGGCCCGCGAGAATAATGCTGTCAATAAAAACCTGGTTAAAAGCCGGAATCGCAAGACCAGGAATGACGAGGAAAAGACCAGCGAGGAAACAGTACAAGGCAGGGCCAAACGAACCAGTCAAACGTTCGATGATTGCTGGCCAAAGTGCCGGTAGCTTACCACCAGGCATGAATTCTGGCCCTGGCTCCATGGCCAGAACAACCCCAGTAAAACACCGATCAAACTCCTCGCGGGCGATCGTCCGGTGCCCTACCGCTGGATCATTCACATATACCTTTTCTTTGTGGCAACCTTCGTAGGTAACAAAATGATTGAAGTTCCAGAAAATAATAAAAGGCGCCTTTATCTTGGCAAGTTCATCACTCTGGCGGGTCAAGCCCTTGGCCTGCAACCCATAACGCCGAGCCGCCTTTATCAGATTTGATGCCTTGCTGCCATCTCTCGAAACACCACACTCGCGTCTTAGTTCTGCCAGCGGCACAAATCGCTTATAAAACCCCAGCACAGCGGCAAGAGCCGCTGCCCCACACTCAACTGCTTCCAATTGGAGAACAGCCGGTGTATGCACGCGACTTGACGTTTTCAACCCATTTCGCAGATTAATTGATGCCACTCCAACGCCGTAGCAAAGGAATCACGTACGAAATGGGCCGAAAATACTGAACGGTAGCCCTGACTTTGGCTGTTGTACCAGAGCTGATCGTCATATCTGGCCCGCCTCCCGATGTCCATCCATAACCAGATATCGTGTCCAGATCTATCTTTAAGGAGGCATAGACCTGAATTCGTGACTGCGCTCGGGTCAACTCAGCAGCCACCTCCTGATTCCCAACTACTGCGACCACGGCATCTGTGCTTACTGGAAACGCAGATACATCCGCGATAACTCCAATGATGCTGCCATAACGCTCACGTTTAACAGTCGATGGCGTAATGCTCACGGGCATTCCAAGTCGGATTTTTTTGCCATCTCCCACTTTGAAATAGCCAACCGCCATTAACTTGCTATCCGAATCTTCCGCCTCAATGAATCCGAGTGTTTCTCCAGCGCGAACAAATTCGCCAAGCACAGCGCTAATTTCTAAAACGACCCCATTATGGGTATTTACGATCTCGCCTCCTTTCTTCAATGATTTCTCGAGTCGAGCAATATTCCTAAGCGCATCCTGGATTTGAATATCCAGTTCTGCGGCTTCTTCAAATCCCTTTTGCTTCAGCCTGGTCTCATCAATAGATATTTCTTGTAGCTGTGCAGTAAACTCTGCTATCCGATTTTTCTGTTCCGCGTAGGCCTCCTCTGTCTCGAGTTTCTTTAGCTCAAGCTGTTGCGCCTCCAGCTCAAGATCTGATTTCTTAATTCGCACATCAA
>LWDU01033134.1_pt1 | contig 10456 bp, 15 predicted proteins | sample 727161 | NCBI WGS metagenome assembly LWDU01 (sample SAMN04566230, study PRJNA314399) | hydrothermal vent metagenome | isolation source: deep sea hydrothermal plume seawater | place: Mexico: Gulf of California, Guaymas Basin | collected 2004-07-11 | reverse complement strand
CCAGACTGTAGTATAGATTGTAAACTTAATTTAAAACAGTTAGAATAAAAATTTTAATTTTTAGATTTTGATTTAGCAGCTGGCTTTGATTTAGCAGCTGGCTTTGATTTAGCAGCTGGCTTTGATTTAGCAGCTGGCTCAGCTTCTGGTTCTGGTTTAGCTTCTGATTCTGGTTTAGCTTCTGATTCTGGTTTAGATTCTGGCTCAGATATTGGCTCTGGTTTCACATTTTCAGGCTCAACTTTTTTCTCTTCTTTACCTATTGGTTCTTCTCCTTCATATTTTGAAATTAAAACATAACCATCGTCAGTTTTTGTCATCCTAACTCTAATTTTTCTGGGTGGATGTTTTATGCCTCTTGACCAAAGCAAATGACTTACATCTTCTTCAATTTTGACCTGTTCTGTCTTCATGTGGTGCCGCACGTTGATTGTCTGGAGAAAGCAACACTTTTCCTAAGTTAACTGTGTAAACGCGTTCAACTTCTTGAGACATTAACCCACCTCCACATCAGTTTGCCTCCAGGCTCTTCGTTTTGGATTTGTTCTTACTGTTTTATTGGTTTTAAGAATAATCCATGCAGGTACTGGAGATGTTTGTTTTATTTTTTTAAGTAGACGTATCTTTCTTCCCGAACGCTTACGTGCTGCCATAGAGTCACAGGCAAGAAAAGCTCTTTTTAAATTAAACTAAACTCAGTAATCTATAGTAATTTTTTCTCAGAGAATAGCATGAAGATCTGCTTCAGTATTCTTGCTGATGCACCCCAAATATTGTATTTTTCAAAAGTGAGCGTATACATTTCTTTAATAGAGAGATGTTCCGGATTGGTATCTTTGGCCATTGTCTTCAAAAATGATCCAAGTGGTATATGCAAAATAGTTTTCACTTCAGAATTTGGCTTTAGTGATGAAATATTTTCTAATATAGCTACAAATGGTGTGATTTTGTACTTGGAATTAAGCGTGATAACATTGTCCAACTGCCCGATGACCTGTTCCTTTGATATTTGTAGACATAATTCTTCTTCTGTTTCACGAATTGCAGTTTCTAGTAGATCTTGATCTTTCGTACACCACTTACCACCTGGAAATGATATCTCACCCCCATGTACTTTCAAACTTTTTGCTTTTTCTGTCATTAGTATGAACGGCTCTTTTCCATAGATAACAACTAAAACTGATGCAAGTTCATTTTCATCTAATTCAGAAATCGGTTTAGGATGAATTTCATTTGTTAATACAGAACGTATTTTTCCAATATCCATACGTTAGAAAAAGTATTGTACGTTATGGATTTATCGCTCAAAGGTTTTAATCAGGTTGAGGCAAAAACCACCTATGACAATAACGTATGAGATCAATCCGCCCAGAATACCTGCTGAACAAAATACTCTAAATGTACTTTTAGAGCGAATTGAATCAATCAGTACAGTGTGTGATGGTATTCATCTTACTGATTCAGTACTAGGTATTCCAAGAGTTTCTCCTTTGGATATAGCAAAAAAAATTAGAGAGACTAATCAAAAGATTAAACTTACTTGTAGCTTGAGAGTTAGAGATAAAGAACTAAACACTATTGAAAGAATTGTCAAAGAATCAGTTGGTATAGTTGATGGTATACTGATCTTGATGGGTGACAGATCAAATACAAATAATGATAAAACAAATTTAGTTTCAAGTCAGGTTGTAACATCTTTAAACGATAAGGGGTTTGGTGAAAAACTTGAATTGTTTCTTTCAATTCCAGCTACCCCAAACTTTACTAAAATTCAAAAAAAAATTAATGCCAAGCCAAAAGGATTCTTTACGCAGGTTGTTAGTTCAAAGGCTATGGTACAAAGAATGACTGATTACTTAAAACCAAGTGGTTTTAGGATTATTCCATGCTTACTTTTACCGTCAGAAAAAAATTCAAAATCTGCCGAATTCCTTAAGATCGATTGGTCAGATTATAAAAATAATTTTCTAGAGTTTGCTCAACAAATACATGACTTGGCTGGTGATATTCTAATTAGCTCACCAAATGATTTTAAAGGGGCTCATGAAATACTTTCGAAGTTAGCAACTTGATTTCGTCATACACATTTGGAATTTATCCACGCTCAGAAGAATTAATTGAAGCGACTAGAAAGAATACTGAAAACCTAAATTCGCTCTTCCAAAAGGAAACTGAAGAATATATCTCCGCACAAAAAAATGCAAATCTTGGATTTGTTTCAGATCCATTGCTAAAGTGGGATGACATATTTAGACCATTTTCAAATTTGGAAACAGCTACCCCTACTGCATTAAACAGGATTTATGAAATGAATACATTTTATCGTGTATTGTCTTTTGATGGACAGACATTCACTGATGATGGTAATCTAGTTCAATCCAATTTAGATTTATCACTGCTTCCAAAAAATAGAGCAGCTGCAATTCCAGAGCCATTTACATTTGCTGAACGTCATACTAGTAAAGGATTCAAAACAAAAGAGGATTTTACGATTAACCTTGCAAAAATGCTGAGAGTGGAAATAGATTCTTTAGTTGAATCAGGTTTTGAATTAATTCAACTTTTAGGACCGTCAATTGCATATAACAATGAAGTTGACTTTGGTCTTGTTTCTGATGCGCTAAAGATACTTACTAATGGATTAGAAGCAAAAACAATTCTTCACACGCATTTCGGAGACGTTTCAAAAAAGATTGAAAGTCTTTTGGACTTGCCCGTTTCCGGCTTGGGATTCGATATCACCACGACTCCGGCAAGTTCTATAGAAAAACACAGTTTTTCAGATAAATTACTTACTGTAGGCATAATCAATTCTTTCAATACAGCGATTGAAAAATCTGAAGAATGTATCAAACAGGTAGATAAGATTAATGCAGAAACAAACCCAAAAGAATCCTATGTAAGCACTAATTTTGATTTGGAATATGTACCCAAAGAATTTGCGATGAATAAAATATCAGTCCTAGGAGAAATTGCGAGAGGTGCAAAAGATGTCTAAGTTATTCCCAACACAGGAAATTGGTAGTCTTAAGAAACCAGCAGACATGCTGAAAAAAGTAAAAAACCCAAACGTTTCAGATGAAGAAAAAATTGAGGTAAGAAATAATGCAGCACTTTTGAATATTAAAACACTTGAAGATATTGGACTAGACATTATTTACGACGGTGAAGTGCGTCGTGTTGAAATGTATGAGGAACCAGTAAGATATGTTGATGGCTTTGAATTTGCAGGCAGGGTTCGTTCATGGGATAACAAATACTATAACAAGGCAAGAGTTGTAGGACCTGTCAGCTTCAGACAAAACTTTCATGCAGAAGAATTCAATTTTATAAAAGAGAACTCAAAAAGAGAAATTAAAGTCCCTGTAACTGGGGCATATACTTTAGCAGACTGGTCATATGATGAACATTACAAATCAAAGGACGAGCTTGTACTGGCACTAGCAAGAAATGTTGTAAGACCACTAGTAAAGGACCTAGTAAGATTAGGGGCAAAAATTATTCAGATTGATGAGCCAGCTGCAACAACACATCCAGCGGAAATGGACATTTTCAGAGAATCTATCAACGAGTCAGTAAAGGGAATTGATGCAAAGTTTGTAGTTCATGCGTGCTTTTCTGGAAATGATTACAAAGCATTGGCACCACAAATGCCAGAAATTAAAGCAGAACAATACACATTAGAATTTGCAAACCGTGACACCTGGAATGAGGGAGTTGATGATGATGCTAGAAAAGGATTTCATGTCTTGAAGCTGTTCAAGGAACACGGATTCGAGGGTGAGATTGGAATTGGTGTCTCTGATGTTCATGTAAATGAAATAGAATCACCTGAGCTCATAAGGGATAGGATATTGTATGCAGCAAAGGCACTGGGTGATCCTACGAAGATTTATGTCAATCCTGATTGTGGTCTACGAACAAGAACCAGAGAGGTTTCCTTTGACAAAATTAGATCAATTGTAAAGGGAGCCGAACTCGCTAGGAAAGAAATCGAATAATTTTAAAATTCTAGCGTAATCCCCATCTAGTCATAACTTTATTTTCAATTCTCTTAAAGACCACTCCGTCAACCAGTATGCCTATTCCCATTATTACTATCATTATAGCTATCACCTGGGATACATCGTTTAGTTGACGACCAACATTAAGAAGAAAACCAAGACCTAGGAATGAGAACAGAAGTTCAGCGCCAATTACACCTCTCCATGCAAATGCCCAACCCTGTTTGAACCCCGATATCATGTATGGAAATGCCGCAGGAATCAATATGGAAGTGATAAGTTGGCTTCCTTTCGCACCCATATTTCTTGCAGCCTCGATATATGACGGATCGATATTTTTTACTCCCGTGTATGTATTGATGGTTACAGCAAATATTGCTCCAATGGCTGTAACAAAAATAATACCAGAGTCGGTTAAACCAAACCACAGAATAGCGAGTGGTACCCAAGCTATGGATGGAATTGACTGCAGCCCAAGAACTAACGAACCAATAGTTTGGTTAACAGTTTCAACTCTTGCCATAAAGATTCCAAGTATCGTGCCGCCAACAATTGCTATTGTTAAGCCAACAATCAACCTCAACATGCTTGTTCCAATTCCGTAAAACAGACTTCCATCAGAAGCCCCATATGCCAAGTCTTCTACAACATCTACTGGTGATGGGAAAATATTGTCAGGCCAAATGTCTGAACTGTCAAGACCCTGCCATACTATAATTATCATTGCGTAAAAACCAAGTTTTTTTGCTAATACATTTGGTTTCATTTTTTTACCTCAGGGCGAAGTTCTGCCAAAATTTCTAGTGAATAGCTGGGGGAGTTTTTGCCATGAATATCCTCTGCTGTCCTAGGATATGGTAAAGCAATTTCAAATTCTTTCTTAATTGTAGCTGGTCTATGAGAAAATACTAAAACACGTGTTCCTAAAATAACTGCCTCTGCAACATTATGAGTTACAAAAACAATAGTTTTTTTTGTCTTCTGCCAAATTAGCTGCATCTCTACTAGTAAAAGATCTCTAGTCTGTGCGTCTAATGCTGCAAATGGTTCATCCATCAACAATACATCAGGATCCATTACCAAAGCCCTAGCTATAGCAACACGTTGTTTCATCCCAGTTGAAAGCTGATAAGTAAATGATGTAGCAAACTGAGTAAGCTGCATCATATCCAAATATCTATTTGAAATCTCATTCCTCTTTTCTTTGGGAATTCCAGCTATTTTTAGCCCATATTCTACATTATCTTGAACATTAAGCCAAGGAAACAAGGCCCCCTCCTGGAATACCATTATCCTATCTGGTCCAGTACTGCTTAGTGGTTTACCATCAAGCAAAATTTCACCATTATCTGGTTTTTCAAGCCCAGCAATAATTCTCAGGAAAGTAGACTTCCCACATCCTGAAGGACCAACTATACATAGAAATTCACCATCCTGAACATTTAGATCAATTCCATCTAATGTCTTGAGTGGTTTCCCATCGTGCTTGAAATATTTTTCAATATTTCTAGCCTCTAGCTTACCCATTTAGTTGTGTCAACTCCAAATCTGCTTTTAAATCCGCGTTATAAAAAATCCCATCTAAATTGTAACCAGATCTTCCAAGATAGCCTAACGAATCAGCACGCTCTGCAAAGGTAAACACGGAATTTTTAATTGGATCAGCAGTGATTGTTAAATTTGAAAAAGATTCGTCGATAATTTCTGGGGGTAAAGATTTTCCCATATAGCCTAATAGAAAGTCGCTAAACATTGATTTTGATTTGTCAGGATTAGAATTAATCCATAATACGGTTTCTTCATGCGATTTTATCCAGTTGTGAATAATCTCAGGATTATTTTCAATATAATTTGTCCTAGCTATAAGTAATACAGATGCGAATTGTTCGTTTGGCCATAGCTTTTCTTCATTGAATAATCTAACACCATTAAGTTCTTGTACCAGCATTGTAGCCCAAGGTTCAGATACCCAAGCTCCATCAATGTCACCTTTTGCAAATAGAGTATAGATGTCAGGATTTGAAATATTCAAAACAAACACTGTTCCACCTTTTTCAATTGGTTTTAGACCATTTGATGCAAGATAATGCCTAAGTGACACATCTTGACTATTACTGATTTGTGGAGAAGCAATTCGTTTTCCATCAAAGTTTTCAATTGAATCCAACTCGGAATCTGATTTCACAATAAACCTTGCGCCACCGCTAGCTGCCCCTGCTAAAATTTTAATGTCTTTTCCATCTGACTTTAAAAATCCGTTGATAACTGGTCCTGGTCCAACATAAGCAATATCAATTGAACCAGCAAACATTGATTCTATGACTTGCGGACCACTGTCAAAGAGTTTAGTTTCAATTTGAATTTGTTGCCCAATTCCATTTTCAAAAATTCCATTTTCTAATCCAACTATAGGCACTGCATGCCCTATGTTAGGAAAAAATGCAACCCTAATTTTATTCTGATTTATCTCATCTGAACTATAATTTCCAGCTAAAATTACAGCTAAAGCTACAATCACTACAATTCCTACTGTAATCCCTACTGAAATTTTCATAAAACAGCGTTATAATTCATAGTTAAATATTGATCGTATTTTAGCTCGAGCTATTACAAAATAATTCAAAATGTTTAGAGCATAAAAGATAAATGCAAAACAAGTCACTCCATTGCCTTATGAAACAAAAAGCAATACTTGCTTTTTCAGGAGGATTAGACACTTCTGTTGTAGTAAAGTATCTGCAAGAGAAACACAACATGGATGTTATCACAGTTACAGTTGATGTTGGACAGGAAGATAACTACAAAAAAATTTCTGACAAAGCAAAAAAACTTGGAGTGAAAAAACATTACAATGTTGATGCCAAAAAAGAATTTGTTTCTGATTATATCTTTCCTGCAATCAAGGCAAATGCACTATATCAGAAAAAATACTGTCTAGCTACTGCGCTTGCTAGGCCATTAATTGCTAGAAAAGTATTGGAAATTGCAAAAAAAGAAAAAGTTACCTCACTTGCACACGGTTGTTCAGGCAAAGGTAATGATCAAGTAAGGTTTGATTTGACAATGCATGCAGGTTCCAACCTACCAATAATTGCACCAATAAGGGATCTTAATTTGGATAGAACAGAGGAATTAAAATTTGCAAAAAAACATGGGATTAAGATCGAAAACGTTGCAAAAAAATTTAGTATTGATCAAAATTTGTGGGGTCGTGCAATTGAAGGTGGAGTCTTAGAGAATCCTAACAACGAACCTCCAGATGATGCATTCATTTGGGTAAAAACAAAAAATCTTCCAAACAAACCAGCATATCTAACGATAAAGTTTGAGAAAGGGATACCTGTAGCGGTGGATGGAAAATCTATGAACCCAATAAAATTAATCGAATACATTAACAAAAAAGCAGGTTCATGTGGGATTGGTATTGTTGATCATATTGAGGATCGAGTAGTTGGAATAAAATCACGTGAAGTGTATGAAACACCAGCTGCTGCATGTTTGATCGAAGCACACTCTGACTTGGAAAAGATGGTGCACACAAAACATGAAACAAAATTCAAATCGTTAGTGGATGATGAATGGTCTTGGTTAGTGTATTCTGGTCTATGGGAGGATCCGTTAAAAAATGATCTTGATATGTTTATACAGCAAACACAAAAACGAGTATCAGGGACTGTCAAACTGAAATTATTCAAGGGAAGCCTTAGGGTTGTTGGTCGAGAGTCAAAGTATTCGCTCTACAGTCATAAAATTGCAACTTATGGAAAAGGTTCAAAATTTGACCAAAAATTAGCCAAAGGCTTTGTAGAATTGTGGGGAATGCAGACAACACAAGCTAATAAATTACATAAGAAAAAGTGAAAAAAATTATGAAATGCCCAGAATGTGATGCGGAGCTGAATATCCCTGAAGATACTGCTGTTGGTGAGATTGTTTCCTGTAGTGATTGCGGAGCAGACTATGAAATTTCAAAAAAAGACGGTAATACAATTGAAATCAAAGAAGCAGAAACCGTAGGCGAAGACTGGGGAGAATAGTTGTCAAAAATTTGCATAGTGTTTGACCGGCTAAGAACGGAAGAAAAAATGCTTCAAAAAGAGGCGGTAGAACTTGGGCATGACACATCTCTTATTGATGCTAAAATTACACAAATCAATACGTCTAGCCAAATACAAGATTTTGACTTTGGGAATGTAATCTTAGAACGCTGTGTTAGTTACTACAGGGGATTATACTTTACTGCGTGTCTAGAATTTTTAGATGTTCCGGTAATCAACAAGTTTAATGTCTCTGCCATGTGTGGTAACAAGCTATTAACATCGATGTTGTTAAAAAAGAACAACATACCAACTCCCAAGACATATTTTTCTTTCTCTGCTGATGCAGCACGAGAAAATCTTGAAAATGTTGGTTACCCATTAGTAATAAAACCAGTCGTTGGAAGTTGGGGAAGGAACGTCGTACCACTAAAGGACAAGGATACTGCGGATGCAATCATTGAGCAAAGAGAAATTACGGATGGTCCTTTGGATAGAATTTTCTACCTTCAGGAGCTAATAGACAGACCACCAAGAGATATCAGGGTAATTACGATTGGAGATAAAGCAGTCACTGCAATGTATAGAAAATCCTCAGGTAATTTCAAAACAAATATTGCACTAGGTGCTGAGCCCGAAATTTGCAATATAACAAACGAGATAGAGGACTTGTGTGCAAAAGCCTCAAAGGCAGTTGGAGGAGGAATTCTTGGCGTTGACTTGATGGAGGATAAAGAAAAAGGGCTAGTTGTTCATGAGGTGAATAACACGGTTGAGTTTAAGGGTCTAGTCAAAGTTGCAAACATAAACATCCCAAAAGAAATGATTGAATTTGCACTAAACTCAATCAGAAAGTAAACCGTTAATAATAATAAATTATATCAAATCCGAATGATGTTACAATGAAAGTTGGAATAGTAGGTGCATCTGGGTATGTTGGTGGCGAAGTAGTCCGTCTACTGTTAAGTCACCCTGAAGCTGAAGTTTCGATGGTTACATCAACTAAGCATGTTGGAGAATATCTACATAGAATACACCCAAGCCTAAAGGGCTTCACCGAACTAACATTTTCGGAACTTGATTATGACAAGATATCAGACAAATGTGATTTGGTTTTCACGGCAGTGCCACACGGAACCGCAGCCGACATTGTAAAGGCGCTTTATGATAGGGGAATGAAAATTATTGATCTTAGTGCAGATTTCAGATTACATAACCCTGAAGACTATACAAAATGGTATGGTTGGGAGCATAAATATCCTGATTACTTGTCAAAATCAGTATTTGGTGTTCCAGAACTTCACAGAGATAAAATCAAAAATGCACAATTAGTTTCTTGCCCCGGCTGCATGGCAGTAACATCTATGCTTGCGTTGTATCCACTGATCAAGAATGATCTTATTGATATAGACCACATAATTGTTGATGCTAAAATTGGTTCATCTGGAGCTGGCGCTGGTGGTACATCTGGTACACAACATGCAATGAGAGCTGGAGTTATTCGACCTTACAAACCTGCAAAGCATCGTCATACAGGTGAGATTGAGCAAGAACTTAGTGAAGTTGCTGGAAAAAAGATCAAAGTTGCTATGAGCCCGCATGCAGTAGATATTGTACGAGGAATTCTCTGTACAAATCATACATTCTTGAAAAAGCAAGTTGATGAAAAGGATCTTTGGAAAATTTATCGTGCTGAATTTGGAGAGGAAAAATTCATCAGACTGATACGTGACAAAAATGGCATGTATAAATTCCCTGACCCAAAGTTTGTTGTTGGTTCAAACTTTTGTGATATTGGCTTTGAGCTTGATGATGACAATAACAGATTGATTGCACTTTCTGCCTCTGACAATTTGATGAAGGGTGCAGCGGGGTCTGCTATCCAGAACATGAATGTGATGTCAGGATTCGATGAAACACAAGGAATTATGTACACCCCATTGACACCTGTATAGCAAATGATTACAATCAAAATTGGGGGGAGTGTAGTTGATGACTTACATCCCTCTGTCGTAGCGGACATAAAAAAAGTACTAGAACAAGAAGAGGTAATTCTAGTTCATGGTGGAGGAAAGGAGGTTACAAGAGTCACAGAACAGTTAGGCAAGGAACCAAAGTTCGTTGTTTCCCCTGGCGGTGTAAAGAGCAGATATACCGACCTAGAAACTGCAGAAATTTTTACTATGGTTATGTCTGGAAGAATCAACAAGACAATTGTAAAGATGTTACAAAAAAGTGGAATCAATGCCGTAGGCTTGTCTGGAATTGATGGAAAAATAATTCAGGCTGACAGAAAGAAAAAACTAATAATTATGAATGAAAAGGACGAAAACAGGTAATTGATGGAGGGTATACAGGCAAAATTACGCAAGTCAATGCATCTCTGATAAAATCTATTCTTGACCAAGGTTACGT
>LWDU01044258.1_pt1 | contig 10459 bp, 5 predicted proteins | sample 727161 | NCBI WGS metagenome assembly LWDU01 (sample SAMN04566230, study PRJNA314399) | hydrothermal vent metagenome | isolation source: deep sea hydrothermal plume seawater | place: Mexico: Gulf of California, Guaymas Basin | collected 2004-07-11 | reverse complement strand
CATGGCTTTACTCCTTATTATTTGCTTCTTGTCAAAACAAATTTAAGAAAAAACTGTGACCCCTTTTTTTAAAGTACAGAAACTTATGGACTTAACTACAATATATATCAAGCTATAAACTTATACACAAAAACAACTATGTTTCTTAGTGCTTATAATTGATGATGGCAAAGAGTTGAATAGAATTATTTTTCTACTGCTCATATATTTATTGGGCTGCAACGGCGTGCCTGATAATAATGAATCAAAGATTAAGGTGTCTCCAGAAGCAGAAAAACGTGTTCGTGAATTGATCAATCAGAACGTGGTAGCATCTGCTGAGATCTATAATGATCCGAGCACGAGTAGAGGATCAGACAAAATTTTTGTTTACCTTGACTCATTGCAAACAGGTATTGATTTTAAAAACATTTGGAAGCCGGATCCTATACACAAAGGGCAGCTAGGTAACTCTTTCATAGCTGCAGGTGTAGCAATTGGTGATTATGATAAAGACGGGTTGCAGGATGTTTTCCTCTCAAGGCAGCAAGATGGCGGAAAACTATATCGAAACCTTGGCGGGCTACGGTTCAATGATGTTACAGAGAAGGCTGGGATAATATCTAGTGGAATGTGGAGCACAGGTGTCTCTTTTATTGATATCAATAATGATGGTTGGCTTGATCTTTATGTATGCGGTTTTGATAGCCCTAATCGACTATATATCAATGAAAAGGGAAAGTTTAAAGAATCAGCAAAAAAATACGGACTAGATTTTATGGGTGCGAGTGTTTCAATGGCTTTTTCAGATTTTGACAGTGATGGTGACATAGATGCTTACTTATTGACCAATAGACTACATGATACGGACTCTACAATGAGCGTAAAAACAATTAAAAATAAGAAAGACCCATATATTATTGATCCTAGATATCGTGAGATTGGCTACTTTATCAAGCGTCCTGACCGTAACCCTCTTCTTGTTAATGCAGGACAGTTTGATCACCTTTACAGGAACGATGATGGTAAGTTTACGGATATTTCGATTGAGTCAGGAATAGGCCAGCAACCTTACTACGGTCTCTCTGCAACATGGTGGGACTATAATAATGACGGAATGCCTGATTTATATGTGGCAAATGACTACATGGGGCCAGACCATTTATTTCAAAATATGGGCACCAATGCAAATGGAGTGACACGTTTTCAAGATGTAGTTGCAGATGCCTTACCCTATACTCCATGGTTTTCTATGGGATCCGATTACAGCGATATTAATAACGATGGTAGAATGGATTTAATGGCATCTGATATGGCCGGTAGTAATCACTACAGAGACAAGGTATCTATGGGCTCAATGAGTGGCCCAAATAGTGAGGCCTGGTTTCTAAATTTCCCTAACCCACCTCAGTATATGCGAAATGCGCTCTATCTAAATACTGGGACAAAAAGATTTATGGAGGTCGCATACTTGTCAGGGCTTGCGGCAACAGACTGGACTTGGACCGTAAAATTTGGTGACCTAGACAATGATGGCTATGAGGATGTTTATTTTACTAACGGTATGTCCAGAGATTTTATAAATGGTGATTTAAAAGATCGGTTTAGAGCATTAACAGGTAATAATGAAAAAGTTTTAAAAGAATCGGATCTCTGGGAGAATGAAGAGCCCTACCGATTGAGTAATATGGTTTACAAAAATTTAGGTGATTTAAAGTTTAAAGATGTTAGCAGTGACTGGAGATTAGACTATTATGGAGTGAATACTGGGTCTGCAATAGGTGACCTAGATGGAGATGGTGACTTAGATATTGTGATGAATGGTTTTAACGAGCCTGCGCGAGTTTATCGGAATGATGTATCTAATAATAATTCTATTCGTATTGTTTTGAATGGAGAACAATCAAACAGCCAGGGTATAGGCACAAGAATTGAGATGAATTATGACAATGAGACAAAAATAATGCTTCGATATTTATCTAGCTCAAGAGGCTTTATGTCTTCAAGTGAGTCAGCCATACATTTTGGACTCGGTCAACATGAGAAAGCAGATAAGATAACTATCTATTGGTCATCAGGAAATATTCAAGTATTAGATAATTTACCATCAGGATTTACCTACACTGTTTCTGAGTTAGCTAGTCCTGAAAAAAAGAAAAAGAAAAATAAATTAATGTTTAGAAAAGATACAAGTGTTTTAGCGAATATTTATCATCATGAAAAATATTTTGATGATTTTAAACGTGAGAATCTACTCCCTAATAAATTATCTCAGCTAGGGTCTGGTGTGTCCTGGGGTGACATAGATGGAGATGGAGATAGTGATGTGTACATCGGAGGCGCATCAGGTTTCTCAGGAAGAATTTATGTAAATAACGGGTCTGGTGGTTTTTCAAATAATTTTCAGTTAGTCTTCAATATTGACGCTAAGCATGAAGATATGGGTTCTATTTTTATTGATCCTGATGGTGATGGTGACCTTGACCTTTTTGTTGTTAGCGGAGGGGTGGAGTGTGAGCCTGGGGATGAAATATTGCAAGATCGTCTATATTTAAATGATGGTGATGGAAAATTCTCTAGAGCTGTTTCGAGTTTATTGCCCAAGATGAATGATAGTGGCAGTATTGTTGCGGCAGCTGATATTAATAAAGATGGAAAACTAGAACTTTTCATTGGCGGGAGAGTAGTTCCTGGTAGTTATCCTGAAAAGCCAAGGTCTTATTTGCTTACTAACTCTGGCCCAAGGTTTGTAGATGCTACAGAAGATATGGGCCCAGAGTTAAAACGTGCGGGAATGGTTACTAGTGCTCTGTTTTCGGATGTGGATGGAGATAATTGGGTTGATTTGTTAGTAACCTATGAGTGGGGGGCTATTCGTTTTTTCCATAATGAATCAGGTATTCTTGTGGATCGCACAGCCAATACCGGCCTGGATGATAAATTAGGCTGGTTTAATAGTATAAGTTCCGGAGATATTGACAACGATGGTGACACAGATTTTATAGTTGGTAATACAGGCTATAATACAAAGTATAAAGCCACCTCAACAAACCCAGAAATCTTATATTATGGAGATTTTGAAGGCAGTGGTAAGAAGCACATTGTTGAGGCTAAGTTTGAACAAGATATTTGTTTTCCAAGAAGAGGCCTAGGTTGCTCCAGTAGTGCAATGCCAATGATTAAAGAAAAATTTCCGACCTATCACGAGTTTGCGACTTCATCATTACAAGATATTTATACAGATGAGTTATTAAACTCTGCGGATAAGTATGAGGTTAATGAATTAGCATCGGCGATAATAGAAAACAGAACAGATAATAAAGGTAATATTAGGTTTATTTTTCGCCCACTTCCTCGTGTTGTGCAATCTAGTCCAATTTTTGGCTCAGCATTGAGTGATGTAAATGGTGATGGAAATATTGATCTTTATGTGGTTCAAAATTTTTCTGGTCCTCAGCGTGAGACAGGGTATATGCATGGAGGTGTTAGTCAACTTATGCTTGGTGATGGTGCTGGAAACTTTGAGCCAATATCTCCATCAGTAAGTGGGCTGGTCGTACCAGGCGATGCTACGAGTTTAACGATGCATGACCTTAATAACGATGGCAGGGTTGATTTTTTCGTTGGTGTTAATAATGGAAAGCTAGAATCATTTGTTAATCAGATTGACACGGAGTCTTACGCTTTAAAGCTAACTGATTTTCCCAGAGGTAAAAGATATATTGGGTCAAAAATATGGGTTCATTTCAATGACAACTCTGTTCAACTGCATGAGGTCTTTGCCGGCGGTGGCTATCTCTCACAGTCAGCTCCAATTATTTACATAGGTAACCTAGTTAATGTGCAAAAGGTAGTCATTCAGTGGCCCGATGGAACCAAGGAAGAAACTGATAATTATAAAAGCATGATTGGTCTCAGCTCCTTATAGTAAATTTATACTCTTACCAGATCCTAATAATATTTAATTAATCTAAAGGAATTATTTTTGAAAAAGTATCTAATATTTCTAGTTTTAGTTTTTCTTTTTATATCTTGTTCGAAGGTTCCCAATGCACGGATTACGTTCTCGGGAAACATTAAAAATAATAGTGAAGATATTCTTAAGGTCTCCAACTATAATAGTACACTCAAGGAACAGATTCCTATTGACTCTCTAGGCAACTTTAGAGGCTTAGTGGAAGTTGAAACAGATGGCTATTATTTTTTTCAGGTTGGACGGTCTTACACCACTGTTAGATTTAAAAAAGGACAAAATGTTCATGTCAGCATAGACGCGAGTGATTTTTTCAAATCAATAATTTATTCTGGCGATTTAAAAAAGGAAAATAATTATAATGTTGCAAAATCTCAGCTTAGGGCAAACCTTGTTGGTGATACTAAAGAATATTTTGTTGTTCCTCTAAATGATTTCTTGCCGAAAATTGAAAAGACTAGGGACACCCTATTTAGTTTGCTTGCTAATTCAGAGCTAAGCCAAAAAGATACGGAGCTTGAAAAGAGATTAATCAAGTATGAATATTTACAAACGTATAATAATTACAAAAAGTTTTATAACTATCACAAAAAAGTAGACCCTGTTTTACCAGATAATTATTTTGACCCAATTTTAAGTATGAATACTGATGATGATGAAATTTTTAGATATTCCAGAGCATATAGAAATCTCATCATTGAAAATTTTAGGTTATCATCAAAAATTGCACTGTCAAAAGACACAAGTCTTACAATAATTGATTTTGTCAAAAATAAAATTAGTGATTTAAAAAGTGCTGATATTAGAGAACAAATTGCTAGTATGTTGATTAGGCAGATGAAAGAAGAGAATGAAAATATAGATGATGACTATGATAAGATTATGACGCTACTAGCTTCAGACAGAATGAAAGAGAAATTAACTCTTAGGTATAAATCAGCTATGTTTACAACAGCTGGAACCGCTTCCGTAGATTTTAATTATGAAAACTTTGATGGCGGCTCGATATCTTTACAGGATTTAAGAGGAAAATTATTATATATTGATGTCTGGGCAACTTGGTGCGGCCCATGTATCAAAGAGATGCCTGCTTTAAAAGAGTTGGTTAAAGAATATGCAAAAAAAGATATTGAGTTTGTAAGTATCTCTATTGATGGTAAAAATGATTATGATAAATGGAAAAAAATGGTTCCGGAAAAAAATGTTGGAGGGATTCAACTTTATGATGCTGAGGGCCTAGACTCAGATTTTATGAAAGCATTTAGTGTTAGCCTAATACCTCGGTTTATGATGATTGATAGTGAAGGTAAAATTATTACAGCCAAAGCACCTAGACCATCATCAAAAGATGTTAGGAAATTTATAGATAGCCATTTAGATAAACCCAAAATAATGAAATTCACTAGTAACTAAGGAGAAAAATTATATGATGAATATTTTACAGAAGTTATTTTTATTTTTCATTTTTTTTATATCATTTACTCTTAGAGCGGAGAATAATTCACAAAATAATAATGCCGATTTAGATCAAAGTGTATCAAATGTAGAATATACTTTAATGCCAACGCCTCCAGTGATTGAGATTTGGCATGTTGGTCTGAGCACTACTGATACGCTTCCGGATTATATTCCTCCATATTCAGAGGTATTGGTTGATGTTATGATTAATGGTGGGATTGAAGATGAAACGATTGAGCCAGGAGGCATCGTGCTTAACTGGCAAGTTAATTCATTAAGCGCAAATGTTTACGTACGCTCCATGCCACTGTTGTTCAACCTCCTTTATCAAAACTGGCACTATCTCAAACGAATAGACCCCTATCCAAATGGGACAAAGATTTATTGGTGGGTCACTGCTCTGAATGTTGATGGTGAGATGTCCGCTACTGAAATAGATTCGTTTATGATAGGATCTTTAGCGATTGATGATGAACCACTACCAAGGTCATTTAAGATTGATGGTAATTATCCAAACCCTTTCAACCCAACAACAAATATAAATTTCTCAGTAAAGTATATCTCTGAGATTAGTTTATCTATCCATGCCTTGGATGGGAAATTAGTACGCAGTTTCTTGCTTGGTAATCTAGAGCCAGGAAGTCACAGTATAGGCTGGGACGGAAGAGATCACTCTCTGAGCCAGGTGCCATCTGGTATTTATATCTATCGTTTACAGTCAGAGCATCATTCCGATGCTGGCAAAATGACATTGTTAAAATAGTGAAGCTATCAGTGAAACTTCATAATATGAAATTTAATCTATATTTATTTCTTTCTATTGTTTCAATATCATTCTCACAAATTACTAGTATTTCTGGTGTTGTAAAAAATGACAGAGGAGAGCTTCTTGCAGGGACGAATGTATTTATAGAAGGCACTTTGTTGGGTGCAGCTACAGATATATCAGGGAAATACACAATAGAGAAAATTCCATCAGATAAAACCTACAAAATTACTGCCATGTATATTGGGCACAGGACTATGACAAAAGAGATTGAAACTAAACAAGGTCAATCATTGACCGTCGATTTTGAACTTGTTCTGTCTTTAGTAGATCTTGATGAGGTTGTTGTTGCTGCAAGCTTTAGTGAAAGAAAAAAAAGAGCCCAAGCATCTCCAGTTACAATTATTTCACAGGATGATCTTAGGCGACTTCCTGTTCGTAGTATTGATGAGATATTAAACGGTAAGGTACCGGGTGGCTTTGCAAATCTTCCACATAGACCTGGGCAAAATAATTACGCGTTTACAATGAGAGGTGGTACTAGTGGTCAAGGGCGACCACTTGGGGATGTGAAAATCTATATTGATGGTATAGAACTTCTTGGGTTTGATATGCAGTCTGAACCTGGCATAGCTGATTTTATTGATCCATCTGACATCGAAAGGATTGAAGTCGTCAGGGGGCCAATGGGATCAACCTTGCATGGCTCTAATGCTCAGAGCGGAATCATTCAAATATTTACAAAAAAAGGTTCAAATTCAAATAAGACAAGGATGAAGGTAAAGCTCGCTCAGAAAATTACTGAAGCACCAATCCTTAATGGTAAGGCTAGAGGACAAGAGGCTTCATTTAGTATGAGTGGTGGCAGCTCTTCAAATGTTAGTTATAACTTGGGGTTTAATAATTCTACCGATGAAGAGGTAATGCCAAGTAATGGAAAAGATATAGAGCAGTTAAAGACCCATGGCTCAATCAACGCTAGGATTGGTGCCACTGTGATTGATGTTAAAACCTATCACAGCTGGGGCCAGCAGGGATTTATCAGCAATTTATATCATCTTCTAGAGTATAAAGAAAATCGTTCATGGACTGAAGCACCAGATCACTGGGATGATTCTCTTTCTAATGGTGGGACTAGTTATTATAAACCTGGATTCAGTCTTAATATTACTCATAGTTTTACTCCAGATTGGTATCAGAGCCTTGTTATCGGAAATGATTCAAAAAGGTTTTTGTATAAGAAATATAATTCTACTTCTTCTGGACAAGCATACCTTACTCAAAACTGGAATCGATATACTTTAAATTATTTTTGGCATTTCAAAAAAAGAATGTCAAATAGTATGAATATTGATTTGACTACAGGAACTCAGAGGACAGTGAGCAATCATGTGCGGCTCTCTGGGAGTGTGGATGAGGTTAAAGATCAATACTATTATGAAGACTTTGATAACGCGAAAATTGTTGACCAGAGCAATAAAAACTCTGGTTATTATGCGGAGCTTGTGGCTGGCTACAATGATAGAATGTTTTTAACACTTGGTGAGCGCATGGAAGAGAATGAATATTTTGGTAAAGATTATGGTACTCACTATAGTCCAAGAATTGGATTCTCTTATATATCTGAGATAGGTGGTGTTTTATTTAAGTCCAGGGCTGCCTGGGGCAGTGGGGGCATCAACCCTCCTCAGGCAATGCAGGCACTTCCAAGCGAATCAAGTACCAGTAAAAATATAGGTAATCCGGATCTCAGGCCCGAGCGTCAGTCTGGCTATGAGCTCGGAGGTGATTTTTATTTCGGCGATAATTATTTTGTTGAGGTTACGTATTTTGATCAACTATTCTTAGATGGTATTTCAAGTGACCGTAGTATCGATGATCTCTATACTCCTAAAGAAGAATATCAATACGTTAATCTTGGTCAGATCGTTAATAAAGGCTGGGAGATTGCGACAAAAATAAGACTCGGCCCAATAGATATAAGTGGAAATTATTCTATCTTAGACAGTAGGTGGGGAGAAGATACTTTGCGACAGGGTGATCCTAGTTTTGAAGGTTTCTACGATAAAGGCACTCGAAGAAATGATGTTCCTGAGTCAACAGGTAATTTATCCTTTTCATATAGTATACCGGGTTACAATTCTAAAGGTGGTTCTGCGGTAATTGACCTTAATTATATAGGTAAGAAAAAAGGCAGAGACTGGCTCCTATACTATGACGGAATTTATAATCCTGACATTCCTAGCATCTCCTATTATAGTAAGGATCTTATTAAAGTTTATGACCCGTTTACATCAATCCGTTTGAGGTTTAACTACTGGGTAACAAATAAAGTATCTGTTTTTATGGATATTCGAAATCTCACAGGTTACTCAGATATTTCTAGATCGATTACGGAACCAGCGTTAGGAAAACAGATAATCATAGGTCTAGATCTCGAAATATAGTTATATCGTTTTTCTTTTGATTTTTTAATTGAAAAGGATTTATTGTTACCTTAATAATATGCGTATTATTTGTCTTAGGTTTTAATTTATTTAAAATAAACTTTATATTTAAAAAACTTCTTTAGTACAACCCTGTTTTATCCTTAAGAAATGGTTATTTGATTTAGTTATAGGAACTATGTAAAGATATAAATTATATTATTGTAGGCAAAGATTATTTTATCTATGCTCAATGTAATAGTTAACGTACTTACGAATACGTTAGCTATTAACCACTAACGATTAATGGAGTTCAAACATGAAAAGAATGCTAGCATTCCTACTCTCAGCCCTAATGATAACAGCGATATCTGCTGATGATTATAATCCCGGAGCTGATTTTAATATTGAAAATACACTAATGTTCCACGGTGATGCTAATTTATGGTAATGGTGGATATGATTATGTTTGGCACTTTGTCTCTCCTGATCCAGGGAATAGTCTTCCCGGTATGTTTCACGGAGATATAGATGGTGATGGTAGCCATGAGATTTATTTTGGTGTTCCACCAGCGCTTGGATCGAATGATGATACATGGGGAACATATATTTTTGAACAAGGAACTAATGGTATGTTTCCTACGACCGCAACACATTTACTTCGTTATGGTATGGAAACTACTGACAATTTTCGACCAGCTGGATATGCTATGGCAGATATAGATGGTGATGGTAAAACAGAGCTTGCTACTGTTGACCGCGGTGGAAGACGTTTATCAATTGATGCACTTACTGGAGATGCGCTTGATGATCTTGCATCATTTACTAATGAGTTCATGGATGTAGATAACCTAGCTGGCGGCGGTGTCTATGATGTTGATATTGCTGACACAGATATGGATGGTCGTCCTGAAGTTTGGGTAAATACCTGGGATAATTTTAGCTTTGCTATTTTTGAGGCTACTGGCGCAAACACTTATGCTTTAGCCGCTGATCTTAATGGCCTTTTCCCGGATAATGATCCTGGTTCATTTAACAGCACTGGTTTTGCATTTAAAGATGTAGACGGTGATGATGACATCGATGCTTGGTTTCCAATGACAAATGGTAAACTTTATTATTTTGATAATCCTGCGCTTGATAGTATTTCGCCAAATGTAATTACAAATGGGGGAGTTGAAAATGGTAGTACTGGTTGGGAATTTTATCCTAATGCTGATAGTGTCTCCGTTGTTTCAAATGGTGATACACTTCTTTATGAGACAAGCACATCAGTAGTCCCTGATGTGAATGGCGCAGACTCTACTGTATATGATACAACCGCAATTTTCTTTGCGGCGTCTGCTGGAGAAAATGCGCTTGCTATTCATGGTGGACCAGCTACAGGAACAGAAAATAATGCTTTTGTTTCTTACAGTGATCTTGCAGCAGGCTCGCAGTTCTATGCTTCTGCACATGTTTTAACAGGACACCCTGCAGATACTTATGCCGCAGATCATGATGGTTTAGCGGTATTATTCGCTAAGTTTTTTGATTCTGGATGGAGTATGGTGCATGTGGACAGTGACACCTTAGATGTTACTTCAACAGCAGGTGCTTCAAACTCTTGGACGCAGCTTGATATTTTTAGCACGGTTCCTCAAGGTGTTGCTGTGGTACAAGTCGGTGTTATGTACGTACAACCAACAGCCGCAGACAATGGGATAATCTATGTTGATGAGCTAGAAATGAGCCCTGTTGTAGGTAATGGTGTCGCTGGTATCACGGCTGCTGATTTCTCAGAGGTATTAACCTTTGGAGGAAACTCCTGTAGAGGTGCTGACATGGGTGACATTGATGGTGACAGTAAACCTGATA
>LWDU01033510.1_pt1 | contig 10459 bp, 3 predicted proteins | sample 727161 | NCBI WGS metagenome assembly LWDU01 (sample SAMN04566230, study PRJNA314399) | hydrothermal vent metagenome | isolation source: deep sea hydrothermal plume seawater | place: Mexico: Gulf of California, Guaymas Basin | collected 2004-07-11 | reverse complement strand
TGACAGATTTCGGCTTGGCCAAGGATGACACGGCTGATACCGGCATGACGATGGAAGGTGCCGTGATCGGGACATTGGACTTCATGCCACCCGAGCAGCGACAAGGAGCAGAGTTTACTGACCATCGCAGTGACCTGTGGAGTCTGGCAGCGACGTTTTATCAGATGCTTACCGGTAAGAGTCCCAAGGTGATAAACATCTCCTCGATACCTCCCAGGCTGCAGGCGGTAGTTGCTAAAGCACTAGAGGAATCAAAGGAAGAACGATTTCAGTCGGCCATGGAAATGCGTGAAGCTATTATTCAGTCACACTCGGGAAAGATGGACACAACTCGCCCCCTCGGTGAAGGCGAATGTCCCCAGTGTGCGACGCTTAATCCCCCTCAAGGCAAATTCTGCATTGAGTGCAGTCAAGTTCTTCAGGTTGAGTGCTTGAAATGTAAAGTAGACATCCAAATTTGGAACAAAGGCTGCGGTGAGTGTGGTGCGCAACAGCAACCCTTGATCGAAAAGAAGATTAAACAGTTGCAAAAGAAGCACGATGACGCAGAACAGTGTTTGCAGGAACTAAAGTTTCAAGAGGCGGAGACGGCGGCAAGCGTAATAGCAGCGGTGGAAGATTCGCGCCTCCAGAAATTTGAGGTTTGGCATGAAGAATTTAGTCAGCGTCTGGTGGATACACGAACGACTAAATACCAGCGCCTAAAAGAATTGCTCGAAGAGGCAAACACGCACGAAGAGACTTTTGATTACGACGCCGCTCGTCGTTCACTAAACAAAGTCGACAAACGACTGAAGGATCACGAACTCGAAAAACTAGGTAGTGCAAAATCCAACGGCAAAATAATCACGACGGTCCTCGCGAGAATTAAGAAGCTTTCAACGGCTAACGAAACAGTGAAGGAAAAAGCGGTGTCGTTTCTGGAGGAATTTGATTTTGATAAGGCGATTGAAACAGCAAGAGGAATTAAAACCGATGAGCATCCCCACCTAAAAGAATATGATGCTTGGTTTGACGAGTTTGTTAAAGATGTTCAGGATGAACGAGAGGCAGTCTCCGAACAAAGGCAAACACAGTTAGAGATAGCCCGAGATTATCTCGATACCTATGATTACGATGCCGCGATAAGTGCGCTAGACCTAATCCCAATACCGGTCAGAGTTGGTGACGCAGAAACCTTAAGGGAGGATTGCAAAAACAAACGGATAGAATTATCGGAGTTACAAAAAGAGATTAAAGACGCGGTTCGGATGAACGTCTTGAGTGACGTGTTGTATTTGCTTCCTAAAGTGCAGCGTGCTATGGAACTTCATGTTGGCAGCGAAGATCTAGCGGCATTACGCAACAAATTAGAAACGGGAGAGCGAGAACGTCAAAAGCAAACTAGAAAGGTATTCGTAGATGCAGAAAAGTTACTAGATGAGGGTAAGGCTCGAGACGCTGACGAACTTTTACAGCGGATGCCAGCAAATAGTTTTGATGCAGGTCAAATGCTTAGGGTGCATTCTATATCTGATTGTGCTAACGCAGAAGAACATCTCGTTGAGACAATTAGCAAAGCCAGTGAGGATGGTGTCATAGACGCGATCGAGCTATTGCAAATCCTCGATGCCGTGCAGGACGTAACCAGCTTTGCACCAACACACCGCAATGCCATAAGGGTGGAATCCGAATTAATTTCCAGATTAAAGGCAGCCCCCGAAAAGCACTCTCCCCAAATCGGCGCCCTGGATTTAAAGAATCTAGATAAGATCTGGGCGTATTTCCCATCGAACTATCGACCATACCTGAATTATAAGGCCCAGACTCGACTCAAGGAAATACGCCAACGGATTTTTAAACTCGTCGGCAACGAATTTAAATTGGATTCACCAAAACAACTACGCAAAATACTTTTCGAAGACCTGGGTTTTCCTGTTATCAAGAAAACAGCCTCGGGTGAAGCAAGCACAAGCGGACCAGTCCTTAGGAAGCTATCTAAAATGAATGTTGGGGAATTACCAGGCCTGATCATCCGGTACAGAGAAATTGGTAGACTAGCGATTACCCATAAATTTGCGTCTTCCAACTTAGATATTGTTGACCTTCCGACTTCGACACTAGTCAAATTGAACTAACGCACCAACCAAATGTTGAGATGGATACCATCTGGACAAAAGGCCAATGGTCGAGTCCTACGCATCAGACGAATCGACGGCCACACGAACTCATATCCTGTACATGATCCTGTGTGCGGTGAACGAGTTTGCAATAATCAGTACCACGATAACAGACAATATACTAGACGGTTTGATGGCGCTATCAGATCACTTCAGTCGTATCGGAAACGGTAGGGCTATTTAGGGAGTTCCACTGCCGGGGAAAGCAGAATTCCGAAGATCTGTTGGGTTTCACGCCCAATTCGCGAATAACGTTGTGAAGAGTTTCCGTTAACCGTTTCCTTGACGATATGATAAAATCCAAGGAAGCATTTCCTTAACAACCACCCGTGTAAATAGACTAACTCCATGCCAGATCCCGAAGACAGCCTCGGAGGTGAAACCTTCAGCGGCGAAGAACAACAAGATCCCGCTGAACAGTCACTCGGTGATGGGGCGACCATGGGTGGTGATACTGCTGCCCATAGCTTGGGCGACCAATCCACCTTCGGTGATGCGAACACCGATGATGAACTGTTTGACGACGGGATGGAACTGGTAGACCTATCGACTCGCTACACCGAAGAAGATGTGCTTGGTAAAGGTGGTTTCGGTGAGGTTATCCTTGCTACCGACAACAGACTAGAACGTAAAGTTGCGATTAAACGAATTCAAGGTAAAGCAGCACGTAGTAAAACTGCCGTTCAACGGTTTCTTACCGAAGCTAAGTCGATAGCTGCTTTGAGCCACAATAATATCGTGCAAGTCCATGATTATGGGCGTAGTGTGGACGGCCCCTTTCTGATCATGGAATGCGTCCAAGGCGGTAGCCTGCTGGATAAATGCAGAGAAGGTCCTATCGAGGTAAATGAAGCAGTAAGAATATTCGGCCAAGTATGCGATGGACTGGCTAAAGCACATGCCGAGAACATCATCCACCGTGATATTAAACCAGCCAATATCCTAATGACCGAAGACGGCACCCCTAAGCTAACGGATTTCGGCTTGGCCAAGGACGACGCCGCTGATACCGGGAAGACGATGGAGGGGGCGGTCATCGGAACACTGGACTTCATGCCTCCCGAGCAGCGACAAGGGGCAGAGTTTACAGATCACCGCAGTGACCTCTGGAGTCTGGCGGCGACGTTTTATCAGATGCTTACCGGTAAGAGTCCCAAGGTGATAAACATCGCGTTATTACCCCCCAACCTTCAACCCGTGGTTGCCAAAGCGTTAGAGGAATCCAAGGAAGATCGATTTCAGTCGGCCATGGAAATGCGAGAAGCTATTATTCAGGCACATTCGGGGAAGATGGATGCGTCTCGTTCTCTAGGAGAAGGTGAATGCCCACAGTGCGCGACCCCCAATCCCACTCATGGAAAATTCTGTGTCGAGTGTACTACTGCCCTTCAGGTTGACTGTTTGAAATGTAAGGTAGAAATTCAGATTTGGAATAAAGCATGTGGTGAATGTGGTTCGCTGCAGGCCCCCCTTGTGGAAAACGAACTCGCTAACCTCAAGGCAATCCATGAGGAAGCAGAGAGCTTACTGACTGACTTAGAGTTCAAAGCGGCGGCAGGTAAGGCTGTAGTTGTGACAAGCAATAAGGATTCGCGACTTCAGCAGTATACAACATGGCACGACGACTTTTCAGCGAGGTTGAAGGCGTCACAAGTGTCAGAATATGCTCGTTTAGAGGGACTACTTCGGGAAGCATTAGCTCATGAACAAGCGTTTGACTACAAAGCCGGTTTGCATACTCTTACGCAGGTCGCTCCTTCGCTGAAACACACAACCGTTAGCGGATTCAAAGATACAGCAGACGAAATAACCGAGCGCCTCACCTCAAAGCAGTTACGCCTTAAGGAACTTGAAGGGATTGTTCGAGATCGAGTCGGTAAACGGGAGATTACTGGATTATTACCAATCGTTGATGAACTCTTAACGCTTAAATCGGATCGGCCAGAAGTACTGAAGCTCAAAACTCAGCTTGAAAAACGTAAGCTAAATAATTTACGCGATAAAATTGCGTCGGCTATTAGTGGCAAACGGGTCCTTGGCCTTTTGCCGGTTGTCGAACAGTGCCTTGTCTTGAAACCTGATCAGGACGATTTAGTGAAGTTAAAAAATAACCTCATTGCCCACGAAGCTCAGTTAGATGCCCGCAATCAACCAATTATTTCCCAGATCCAGGCGTATATACAGCAGCAGCAGTTTGATGCGGCGTTGGAGATGCTCGGTACGATTACACCCCAACAACAAACTTCGACAACGGTAGAACTCAGCCAACAGGCCGCTACCGAAAAGACAGCAAAAGCGGTTTTAGAGGAGGCTGCAAACCGAGCTCGTGTTCCGATAACCAATACAATTAACATGACGCTTAACTTTATCCCCGCCGGCACATTTCTGATGGGCTCGCCCGCGAACGATTACGTTAGAAGTAGTGATGAACACCAACATCAGGTCACAATCAGTAAAACGTTCTACATACAAACCACGGAGGTTACACAAGGTCAGTGGCGGGATGTGATGGGTACAGAACCGTGGAAACGCAAAAGTTTTGTAGAAGACGGGGCTAACTATCCAGCGGTGCACGTAAGCTGGGATGATGCCGTTGCGTATTGTAAAAAGCTGAGTGAGAAGGAAGGCAAGACGTACCGCTTACCCACCGAGGCGGAATGGGAGTATGCCTGTCGGGCAGGAACCCAGACAACGTGGAGCTTTGGCGATGTTGAAAAGGTACTAGGTGAGTACGCTTGGTACGTTAGAAATGCCAGTTGGGAAAGTGAACATTATGCCCACCAGGTTGGACTAAAAAAGCCCAACGCGTTTGACCTGTTCGACATGCACGGCAATGTTTTTGAATGGTGCCACGATTATTATGGGGAGGATTACTACAAACAGTCGCCTGAACAGGATCCACTGGGCCCTGCGTGGGGCTCTTTCCGTGTTTTGCGTGGTGGGTCGTGGCTCGACGTCACGCGTACCATTCGTTCCGCTCGCCGCAATTGGGGCGGCGCTGATCTCCGCGACAGCAGCGGCGGGTTTCGTGTCGTACGTGAGTTGGATTAGTTCCGTAGTCATCCGGCACCACCAACCCCTGCTCATGTGTTCGTAGTTCCGTGACTACGCACTGCTGACCCTCGGCCTCAAGCCTCGCGATCTTTGCCGAGAGTGCCTCTGCAACTTCCCCACGAAACAGCTCTGCACTGGCAACTAACAGCGACAGCCAAGAACGCACCTGTGCCGAGCTGCTCTTCTGATGCGCATAGGCAACCAACTGTAGCCCCTCAGACGACGTCTCGTAGGCACGATACGCAGATAGAACACACAACACATACCAGAGATCCGCTAGGGACGGTTCCCCAGCTTCCACGGTACTGACGTCTGCCGGCGGATTCGGTGGCAATCGTGAGGAAATAATTCATATTTTGGAGGGATAATATGTATCAATCGGACTACCAGGGAGTTTTGTTTATCGAAGGAACCCCTCTCATCAATCGCCGATGCCCATTTTTTGACTTGGGCCGGCGGATATGCTATATAAAAAGGGAAGAGGGTTCTTCAACGTTCAATTCTGCCCTCCAAAGTGTTAGTGGTCCCGTACCTAATGTAGCTTATTTAATTATTGAAGAAGGGCATCCTATGAATCACGAAGTCTTTGTTAGCCACTCGTCAAAAGATAAGACCATTGCTGATGGAGTAGTAGCGTGCCTGGAAGGTCGTGGGCTAAGGTGCTGGGTTGCTCCACGCGATATAATAGCTGGTTCCGATTGGGGAGCATCAATAATCGATGGAATCTATGGCGCTAAAGTGATGTTATTGATTCTTTCGAAGCATTCGAATATTTCCAAGCAAGTTCTTAGAGAGATCGAAAGAGCCGCCAACCGAGGCATCCCAATTCTGCCATTCCTTGTTGATAATGTTCCGCTAACGAAGTCTCTCGAATATTTCTTAAGCTCTTCTCACTGGCTTGATGCCTACAGAGGCGATCTTAAAAAACATATTGAAACTCTTGCAAACAGTGTCGCTAATATTTTGGAGAGGCAAGATGCAGTAGTAGAAATCCCCCAATCGCACTCGACTAAAACATCCAGAACTCGGTTAAAACCTATCTTCGTGGTAAGCTTCGTACTATTTTCTATACTAGCCTTGGTTTATACGCGTTGGCAATCTCAAAGTGAAACGGTTCCAATGCAGTCTTCTAATGCAATAGTGCGGGAGAGTCCTGCCCCCCCCCCGTCCTCGCAAGAGGCGGCAAAGAAACGAACGGCCACGATTCAGGGTTTTCTTGACGATGGAGACTTTACCTCCGTTTTAGAGATCGATCCAATTAACGCTGAGGCACTTCAGATGTCGCGTCAGACCAAGATAAAGGTCGCTCTATTGGTAGGCGATTACAAAGCAGTCTTGGAATTGGATCCCAAAAACGCTGAAGCCCTAGAAATGGTACGGCAAGAAACAATCAAAACGGCCTTATCCAAAGGAGATTACAAAAACGTCTTGGAATTGGATCCCAAAAACGCTGAAGCCCTAGAAATGGCACTGCAAGAAAAAATCAAGACGGCCTTATCCAAAGGAGATTACAAAAACGTCTTGGATTTGGATCCAGAAAACGCCGAAGCTCTGGCATTAAAAAAGAACACGCAAATTAAAAACTTTCTCGATGACAGAGATTACGAATCTGCTTTGAAGTTAGATCCCAAAAACAAAATTGCTCTTGCAATGCAACGTCAAGAAAACATCCGACTTGCGTTAGCATCAGGTGATTTTGAGGCGGCCTTGGCAATCGACCCCGAGAATAAAGATGCTTTGACAATGAAGAACACGATCGAGTACAAAACTGGATTCAGCGCTTATAATCTCTTACCAATTGTTGCTGAAAAACTTGGAGCCCCCACTGGTGGCATTGGTGTGACGTTTGTTTATGAAGAACAAAAATGTGGAATCAAAGTGGGCGATGTGATTGTAAAGTTCAATGGTACGCATATAACAAATTGTAAAGAAATTAAGGCCGCCGGTTTCAGCGAGGTACGATCAAATACTGAGTACCCTATCACCATTGTACGGAATGGTAAGCCGATCGAGATGACATTTACTCCTGTCCCGAGAGAGAAGAAAGAGGAACCGGAGGATGACAACATTTATCTGACTTTTGGTCAGGTGGATCAATTCGAGATGGCCTCTCCAAAGGTATTTATCGAGCAATTCAGTATTTCTGGTGGAATTGCGATGGCACTAGATCCTGATGGCCTCGCATCCTATTGGGAGTTAAAAGACGACGGCCCGGTATTGAATACTTTCAAAGATCGTTTGTTCAGTGCCATAGGCGCAGCGACCAACGGCGACAAGTTTGTTTTAGCAAACGCCCGTAATGGCGAACTGTTGGTATGGAACCCAGTTTCAAAGTCAATTGAAGGAATCATGGAGGGACATCCCAACCAAGAAGTTATTGCGGTGTTACTAAGTGATGACGGGAAAAAAGCTGTCACAATCACTAAGAAAGGGAGTGTCAGGACGTGGGACCTGAGAACAAGAAAAAGACTGAAAGACATGACGCTCCATGGACTTGCCAGGGACAAATTATGGTGGGCCGGCACAATTGGCGTGTTTCGAAAAAACTTTAGCATTTCTGCAAGCGGACGGTACTTGGGACAGCATATTGCACGGGCATTTGCAATCTTTGATCTTGAAAAGGGGGGGTTGCACCAGAACATCGAAATCTCTGATGACATCGCAGGATCTGCACTGTCCCCCGACGCTTCGCTAATTGCACTTGGATTTAAAAACGGAAGAATAGAGATAAGAGATCCCGTCAAGAATGAACTCATTCACACTCTGCGTTGGCATACGGGTGACGCCGACCTCGTGAGTTTCCTGTCCACTAATATTCTACTTAGTTCTTCCTACGATCAACGCGACAGTCAGTTGATTATCTGGGACTTCAAAACCGAATCTCCTCTCTGGGGCTATCATTTCACGGAAGACAATGACTTTTTCGCATATGGTCCGAAACATGCGAGGTACGACCGAGATACAAAGTCGCTATTTGCAGGCACGGCGACAATTCGCAAATTAGATTGTCCAGATGTTCTTATTTCATCTCTAGATCGTTTCCAGTGGGCGGAGGAACCGCTCTCTGAGCCTATGAAGGGCATGGGACAATCGCCTTTTTCCGTCACAACTACGGCCAAATCAGAACTGGGAGATGGCTCGAGTACTGAATCTGTATTTTATGCCGATGGCTCGCGATTGATTACGAAAAGAAATACTGGCGGCACAATAACTGAAATGCAATTCATTCCGACCGCTTCGGCTGTCGATTTGGGACTATTGCTTCAACCTTTGAGTAAACCAACACCATTGGATAAATCAGGACACCATTTGATTGAAGACGGTGTAAAAATCCGGAAGTTAGTGAGGGGAGGTCAAGCCGAACGAGACAACATTCTTTGCTTAGGCGATGTGATTGATTCCATCGAGGTTGCCCCAGACGAATTCAAGCCAACCAAAGGAATGTACATAGCACAACTCCACAGGTATTTCTATGGACCGGAAAACAGCACGCTACGACTAAAAATATTCTCGGTATCTTCTGACGAATCGAGAACTGTAACTGTCAACCGCGGAATACGGAAAGCGTTCCGTAGTGCTCCAATTAAAAGTGACTGGCAAAATGAATTGGGCATGCATTTCGTGATGGTTCCCCCTGGTCAGGGAACCTTGGGAATTGACGGACTCTTCACTCCGAGTCACGTTCCCAAGGCACAATATACCCGTCGAACCAGCGGTTTTTTAATGGCGATCCACGAAGTCACTCAGGATGACTTTGAAAAAGTAATGGGGCGAAACCCAAGTACATTTAGTCATTCAGGCGCGGAATCCAACGTGCTCGGAAACGGAGATACGGCATTTCACCCTGTCGAGTCGGTAACATGGGACGAAGCAATCGAGTTTTGTGAGCTTGCAAGTAAATTACACGGTGTCCAATACCGATTACCAACGGAATTTGAATGGGAGTGGGCTTGTCGAAATGGGGGCCTCCAGAGTTGGGAGTGGAATGACAATAAAACCCAAATCGAAGAAATGGCGGTAGACGCACGCCTCCAAGTTGACTCGCCTTTAGCAGTAGGAAGTCGCAGTCCTAACTCACTTGGGATCTTCGATATGTATGGCAACGTAGCGGAGTGGTGTCTCGATTGGCAGCATGTCGGCACGAACAGAAGGATCAGCTATGTAGATCCGAAAGGTCCAGAAACTGGGATCAAAAAATTAATAAGAGGAGGATCCTACAAAACCTATGGTAATGGGTATTATGAGAAAGTGGCTTTGGCCACAAACGAAAAACGTCGGTATATTGGTTTTCGAATAATCATTGAGCAACAAAATAATAGTAGCAATGAAAACGTTAAAAACGTTTTCGCTAACATCAACCGTTTTAGTTACGACCTTGATGCTATCCCCAAAGTACTTCCTCTCGCGGATTTTCAATCTTCCACCGACAAGCAAGAAAAAAAAGCCGCCGAGGTCTTAAGTAACCGGGTCAATTCCGGAGAGCAGATTACTGAAGAGGAATTCCTAAAACGTTCATCATCAAATCAACGTTATTTCACGGATCTTCGAGGGCAGTGGAAAGAACTCTTTGCAGACGACCCTGCTGCTGCTGCTGCTTTTATTGCTTACAATAATGCTCACGCTAGCAAACGGCTTGGGAAACAAGACGTTCTTGGACTGCAGATTGCTAGGCAAAAACATTTGTTTATGGGTTGGCCCTCGAACGACTTGGCCTGGTCTCTTGCTACTAATCCCTATGAGGAGTTCCGCGACGGAGAAATGGCACTGCAATATGCTATAGCTGCGTGTGAAACGGTAAAATGGCAATATTGGGGATTCATTGATACGCTGGCCGCCGCACTGGCGGAGGCGGGAGAATTTAAAGAAGCTGTAAGGCTAGCTGAAGCCGCTAGAAAAATGGCGCCTGAAACCGAATACAACGTACTTGATGAATCAATACGGTTATACAGGAATGGGGAAACCCTTAAGGATTAGAAACATTTCTGCTGATGAGTTGTCCGGCAGTTCATTGGCCGGGGGCATGATGGTGGGCATTTCCCGACTGGTATCCTCCAGTGCCTGATCAGGCTGACCGGTATCTTGTTGGGCCTGCAGCACCGTTGGAAAATCAACGGCCACATTCTGAAACCGATCTTGATATTCCTCTGCCACGGGTGTCTCGCCAATAGCGGTGCGCAATCGCACTTCCTGCTGGACAAGTCGATTGACAATTTCAGGCTGGTTTAGCTGCTGGAATCGCTCGAGAT
>LWDU01043232.1_pt1 | contig 10461 bp, 8 predicted proteins | sample 727161 | NCBI WGS metagenome assembly LWDU01 (sample SAMN04566230, study PRJNA314399) | hydrothermal vent metagenome | isolation source: deep sea hydrothermal plume seawater | place: Mexico: Gulf of California, Guaymas Basin | collected 2004-07-11 | reverse complement strand
ATGCCCAGTCTATTCGCGGAAATTTTGTCATTGCGATCACCGGCAAGGTTCGCGCTAGACCGGATGACATGATGAATGTAAAACTGAAAACCGGGAAAATTGAGGTTTATGTCGATGAACTGGATATTCTTAACCCATCGGAAACCCCTCCTATATCACCTTGGGAGCCGCAGGATACTGCAGAAGCTCTGCGCCTGAAATACCGGTTTCTCGATCTTCGCGGACCCAATTTACAACGTAATCTAAAAATGCGTTATGACATATCAAGGGTGGCAAGAAATGAACTACACCGAAACGGATTCATGGAAATAGAAACGCCCATGCTAACTAAAAGTACGCCAGAAGGGGCAAGAGATTACCTGGTACCCAGCAGACTCAATCCACAAAAATTTTATGCTCTGCCTCAATCCCCACAGTTGTTCAAACAAATCCTTATGGTCTCCGGTATGGATAGATATTTTCAAATCGTTAAATGTTTTCGTGATGAAGATTTACGTTTTGACCGGCAACCGGAGTTCACCCAGATCGATATCGAAATGTCTTTCGGCAGTGAAGAACTTATATTCAAGATAATCGAGGAAATGATGGCAGAAATTTACCAGGAAGTCCTCGGTACAAAAATCGACTGCCCATTCCCAATTCTGAAATACCAGGACGCCATTGACCGATTTGGTAGTGACAAACCAGATATGCGATTCGAGATGGAAATCGTTGACCTAGGAGACATTGTTCGAGGCACTTCGTTTAAAGTGTTCGCTCAGGTGCTGGAGTCGGGCGGACAGGTTCGCGCCCTAAATGTTAAAAACAGCACCAACACTCTATCCCGAAAAATACTGGACGATTTAACAGAAATTGCCAAAACATATGGCGCTAAAGGGATGGCTTGGATCAAAGTTCAGGAAAACGAATTGCAGTCACCCATAATTAAGTTTTTTGAGAAAAAAATGCTCGACCGCATGCTCAAAACTTTGGGAAGCAAACCCGGTGACACAATAGTATTTATCGCCGACACCCCCAGGATTGTGGCCGATGCCCTTTCCCATCTCCGCCTGGCTTTGGGCAAACTTTTAAACCTAATTGATAAATCGAAAAATGTCTTCACTTGGGTTACAGAATTTCCGCTGGTGGAATATGATGAGGCCGAAAAAAGATATACCGCCATGCACCACCCTTTCACCGCACCGCGTGATGAAGATATGGAAAAGTTTAAGAGCGATCCCGGCTCCATTAAAGCGCGCGCTTATGATCTAGTCCTGAACGGAAATGAAATTGGTGGTGGTAGCATCCGTATACACCAAAAAGAAGTGCAGGAGAAAATGTTTGACCTTCTGGGTATTAATCAAGAAGAGGCTGAAACGAAGTTTGGTTTCCTGCTCGATGCTTTAAAATATGGTGCTCCTCCACACTGTGGAATCGCCATGGGGCTGGATCGAATAACCATGTTGCTTTCTGGTGCCGATTCCATTCGAGATGTGATAGCCTTCCCAAAAACACAGAAGGCCACTTGCCTGATGACCCTGGCACCCTCGGAAGTTGACCCAAAACAAATGCGCGAGTTGAAGCTTAAAGCTGATTTATCCTGAGCCCATTCTGGTCCCAACAACAGGTGGTTTAGCTTTACATAACTTGCAAAGTGCGAAAGTTCCTGCTCGTAAAAATCCTGTCAACGTTATTGTACTCCTTAACCCTTATTAGCTTAGATCGTCTAGATATTCAAACCTCGATCAAAGGCTCAAATTAAGGCACAATTATACTTAAAACTATAGAGTTCTCTCAGGTATTTCCCTAAACTAACAGGCAGCGCTGAAAATAAAGGGAGTTACGCTCTTTAAACTTCGCAAATCACCTCCTCCTCGGAATCCAATAGTAGAGCGTCCTCTGTTCTCGGATTTTTTTATGCCATTCTTTATGTTACCCTTAGCCAAAATCGAGAGTAACCAAAATAAAATCATCATGACACTGAGCCAGAAAACAGAAAAAATTAAAACATTGATTCGCGAGATGAATAGTGTTCTGGTCGCGTTTTCTGGTGGAGTGGATAGCACATTGGTCCTTGCCCTAGCTTATGAAATCTTGGACAAAAAAACTTTAGGTGTCACCGCACAATCCCCCAGCGTACCGAACAGGGAAATGAAAGCAGCAAGCCAACTTGCCATGGAAATTGGCGCTAGGCATTTAGTCATCAGAACAGATGAAATGTCTAACCCAAAATATCGGGCTAACCCGGCCAACCGCTGCTATCACTGCAAATCAGAACTTTATTCGAGCCTAAAAATAGTTGCAAAACAGGAAAATATTTCTCATATTTTAAATGGTACCAACACCGATGACTTGGGTGACTACCGACCCGGACTCGATTCCGCCCGCGAACAGGGCATTCGTAGTCCATTAGTGGAAGCGGAATTCAACAAACAGGAGATCCGGGAATTATCCCGAAAGATGGGGCTTTCCATTTGGAACAAACCTGCGATGGCCTGCCTGTCTTCCCGAATTCCATACGGTCAACCTGTCACGCCAGAAAAACTTCTAATGGTAGAACAGGCTGAAGACCTGTTGCTCTCACTTGGATTCAAACAACTCCGAGTTAGACATTATGGGGACCTCGCCCGCATTGAACTAGGCCAAAATGAAATGTCGCATTATTTGGACAATGAACATTTACAGCAATTAGTTCATGAAAAATTTAAGTCCTTGGGATTTTCAACTGTGGTTCTCGATCCAAAAGGCTACCGTATGGGCAGTTTGAATGCAGTCCTGAAAATCTAAGAGACAAAAAAATAATATGTTTACTTACAAATTAAGACCTGAAATAAGAAAACAGCTTAAAGATCCAGATGGATTTGAAAAAGGATTGAATGCTGTCTTTCTGGGTTTAACCGTAGCCATGGCAGGTGTAGCACTGATGCTAGTCCTCTTCTTCAACAAGCCGGAACATGTCCTGCATCCCACTTGGATTCTGTTGCTAGGTTTAGCCATCGCCGCCTACGGCGAATACAAGAAATTCCGTTGCAAATAGCCCTCCACTAGGGAGGCACCAGTGAGCCACAACTTTTGTTAGTTGGAAAAAAGTTTCTCGAATTAAGAAGTAATTACTAAGGAATTTCAGAAGGCTCCGCTATAACAACTCTGCGCATTATGGCAGGATGCAAATCACAGGAATAATCGAAGAAACTTTCATGTTTTTTCTGAGTAACCCCATAAATATCCAAATAATAAGAATTGAGGCAAACCTTATACTGGAGAAAGTTAAAACTTGGGGTTTGACGGTGGACGAAACGGCAAGAACAAACAAAGCTGACTAAGCACCAAACTTTTTCGTATCTACTCTAGCAACCCATCGATCCCTTCAATCGGTTCCCATTTACCAGAACTTTCCGCCTGTAGCACATGCCAATAGATCGCGTTATTTTTACTCACACCTTTTCACTAACTATTTGTCTCCTCTCACTGGTCCTTTTTTATTGAGAGCAATTTGTCCAAGTTCACGAGAACGCAGGGTAGCCGCTTCCACTGCATTCATCATGGTCGTGCGCAAACCCCCTTCTTCTAAGGCATGCAGTCCAGCGATGGTGGTACCGGCAGGAGAGGTGACCATATCTTTGAGTTCTCCGGGGTGCTTACCGCTTTCTCTAGCAAGTTTAGCAGCTCCCAGCACGGTTTGGATAGTCAAGGTATTGGCGATATTGCGTGACAAACCCATTTTCACTCCTGCATCGGAGAGTGCTTCGAGCAACATAAAAATGTATGCGGGACCACTGCCACTCAAACCTGTTACAGCATCCATATGGTCCTCTTCAACATTGACAGTGAGACCTACCACTTCAAAAATACGGTGGGCAATTTCCACATCCTCCTTGCTGACATGCTCTCCGGAAGCAATCGCTGTAACCCCTTCTTGAACCAGTGCGGGCGTGTTAGGCATTGTGCGCACAATGCTGAACTTGTTATTTGTATCCCCACGCAATTCCTCGTCCATAATGGAAATAGAAACCCCTGCGGCAACGGACACAATCAGCTTGTCCCCCTTCACCAGCGAACGAATTTCAGCAAGAACATCTTTTAAAATCTGTGGTTTGACCGCCAGAATAATGATGTCACAATTTTTGGTTAATTCACTGTTGTCCGCGGTGACTTTGATTTTGTACTCGGCGTGTAAAGCATCGCGCTTAGATTTTGACGGTTCCGAGACAAAAATATTTTTCGGTTCAATGAACGAGGCTAATCCTTTGATTAAAGCCTTTGCCATATTGCCACCACCAATGAATCCCAATTTTTTATTTTTCAGCACAAGGTTGTTCTCCCAGTTGATTTTAATTCAGGAAACATTCACTAACTTCCTTTCATCCTGAGAAGGAGGAGTCATTGAAAGGGCCAAACTACAATGGTCTACCCATTAAGATTCTGACCTATTCCCGCCGAACGTAACCTAGCGGGGGCCAAATATAGCAGTACCCACACGAACTAGTGTAGCACCTTCTTCTATCGCGACCTCAAAATCGTTGGTCATACCAATGGAAAGTTCTTTCAGGGAAAGTCCGGTCTGTTTTTCGTATTGATCACGAAGTTCCCGCAGTCGTGAAAAATGCATGCGGGAATTTTCTGGGTCAGGATGGTTAGGCGGAATGGTCATCAGTCCTTCCACTCTAATTCCCTGCAACTGAGAAAAAGACATTATCTGCTTTTCAAGGTCACTCGGTTTCAGACCGAACTTCGCAGCTTCTCCAGATACATTGACCTGCAATAGTACCTTTTGTACCCAGTTTTCTGAATGACATTTGTTGGAAATTTTCACTGCAAGCTCCAGATTATCTACGGAATGGATCAGGTCGAAGTGTTTCCCGAGAAATTTGACCTTGTTCTTTTGCAAGTGTCCTATAAAGTGCCAGGAAAATCCTTCTGCCTCCAATTGCTCTACTTTGGGAAAAGCATCCTGGATTTTATTCTCGCCAAAAATCACGGCACCGGCAATTCTAGCTTCTTTTATTTGAGCAATACCCATATGCTTAGAAACGGCCACCAAGCGAACACTATCTGGGTTTCGCCCCGACTTTTGAATGGCTTGGGATATTCGGTCCCGGACCTCAGCGAGATTTTCAGCAATCACTGGAAGTTTTCCTCAAGCGGAAAGATTTCAATCAGTAGAGGGCCTGCTTGCCCCGCTCCCCGGTACGAATCCGGATCGCCTCTTCGACCGGCAGGACAAAAATCTTTCCATCACCCATATTGCCGGTTTGGACTGTCTTCACCAGCACGTCCAGCACTTCCTCTACTCCTTCAGCTTCCAGAACCATCGTGATTTCCACACGGGGACGAAACTGCGGAACTTTCAGGTTTGGGTCAGACTTCACTTGGCTCATCGGTTTGCCAATGCCTTTGACATCAACTACCGAAAGCCCAGGGACTCCCAATTCAAAAAGTTTTTCCCTAACTTCTTCCAACTTTTCATATCGAATGTAGCATTTTATCATTTTCATGGCGTAGTACCAATTTAGGGGAATTCAACGGTATTTACAAGACGGAGAGTCAGCCCGTTGTCAGTTCGGTATTTTCACTGGAAGGAAGAAGCAAACGATGCCAGTCATGCTTTTCCCAGTTACGCGCATCTTTGAAACCTTTAAACTCGCGTTCCTTCTTTTTGAATTCAGGGTGATGGCTCTGCCAAGTTCTGTTCTTTCTATAGGCCGGGGCAAACTGGTGACACATTTCATGATAGACCGTGAACTCTAAAACATACAGAGGAACAAAGCCCTGTTTCAAACGCGGGTGAATGCGAATGAGTTTTTTGCCTTCATCATAGGAGCCGTAACAAAAACCACTTTTGTTATGCGATTTCACATCACGTCCCCACATGATCTTTGCCTGAATCCTGTTATTAAAATACTCCTGATTCAAACGTTCAAAAATTTTACCCAGATTCCGATCATTAACGGTTTCTGCAACTTGTTCTTCTTTTTTTTCCTCTGCTTCAGTTCTCAAATTTTGCTCTTCAAAATAGCCCTGGATCAGGGTTCTCACCGCTCCCGGCAATTCTTCACCCTTTGACATCTGCTTGAGAACTTTCCTAGCCAAATTATCGAGCACAGCAGATTCAGATTGATCAAACTCCTCAAAAAAAAATTTATTAAAAACTTCAACCTGGACAGCCGGACTTCCGGGGCGCACCCGCACCTGCCCCACAAAATCTATTCCATTTTTCTTTAACGTGAACATCCGGGTCAACGATTCTCCTGCTTCCATTCGACATTTTCCGAGTGCGAGAGTCCCTAGGTTGAAAGTTTTAACCAGGGTTTGAACAGGTACTTTTAATAAATTCATCCGGAAACCCATAATAAGATTTTAAAATATTTGTTAATTAATATTTTTCGGCTGGTAATTCGCCTTTCTTTTCCAAAGAAAATGCTCATGACGAAGAATAACTTGAAGGACTCCTTGAGAATCACACAACGGAGCTGAACTGAATCAAATCTTACCTCATAATAGCAGAATAATCTAATAAAATTAGTTACTTAGGCTGGCCCTAAACCCTTTACAAAGATTTTAAAGTTAGATACTGTGGAATTATGGAAATTCAAAAACTCATTCAGTTCCTTTCCATTTTTCTATTCTCCATTTCGTGCACTGCAATACCGGAGTCAGGCACGGTACGAGAAGTTATAGACATTAATTCCGAGTTGAATTTGTTTCTTTCTACCCAAGATTCCAACGTAGAAATGCAGGTACTGGAACGCTTGAAGTCGGCCAAGGTCAAACATGAAAGTATAAAATCTACTCTTCGTTCACGTTCAAAAAAATTTACTGGCCCGGTCGGACTGCAAAGAAACTTAATGTACAAACAAAATGGCAAAAGTTACCCGTACGCCTTGTTCCTTCCCAAATCATTGAAACAAAATGAAAAGGTTCCACTCATTGTAGTCTTGCATGGGCTGGGCAGTAGTGGTGCCAACATTATTTCAAAATGGGTTGAGCGTTCGAATAAGGAGTTTGCCGTGTTGTGTCCCACTTATCCGATGGGAGCTTGGTGGGCACAGCCGGCTGAAGAAATGGTGCTCGGTCTTATTGACCAAACGCGTGAGCAGTACAATATAGATTCAGGTCGTATTTTTCTTACCGGATTATCCAATGGAGCCATAGGCGCTTATATGATCGGCATGTTTTATCCGGATCGTTTCGCAGGCTTGATCCCCATCGCTGGAAGCATCACTCCAAGGTATATGCATTTTCTGGTGAATCTTCGCAATACTCCGATATATATGATTCAAGGTGCACATGATCCTGTATTTCCCATTCAGCTCAGTCGACGGGTTCATAAAATTCTCTCTGACATGAAATATCCTGTGCTTTACCGGGAACACGGAGAAAGAGGAACAGCACATGGAGGTCACTTTCTTCCCGAATCAGAAGTACCTGCCATGATGGAATGGATGCGCAACCAGAAACGCCAGTCAAACCCTAATGTCGTGCGCATGACCCGAGAAGGCAACCATCTAGGCCCAATTCACTGGGCTCGGCTAGTGAAAGGAAGAAATCTTGCACTACTGGAACTACCCGGACCTGAAAACCCCAACCCGGTTAAACGGGATGGGAAAATCGCCACCCTTTTCGCGACCCGTAAAGGTAACAACTATTTTGAGGTGATGGGACAGCATATTATTGAGTATGATTTGTATTTTAATACTGAAACTGTTGATTTCGATAAACCAGTCACCATCACCACCCAAAGAATCCGGGTTCACGGTAACAAATTAATCCCCGGTGAGAAAAAAACTAGTTACAAAAAGAAATTGGAAAAAGATCTTGCAGTCCTCTTGTATGGATACAAAAATTTCCACGATCCCAACCGTCTCTATGATGCCCGGGTCAGCATCCTACTGGAATCCACCTTAGTCCACTCCTCGCCAGCGGATCAACTAGCAATGGCTCTAACACCTTCCATTAAAGAGTTGTCTTCGAAAAATGTGTCCGTGTCCGTTTCCGTTCACGAGACTGGGAAAGAGAACAAAGACATATTTGGACGCGAAAATAGTTGCACAGCAGGCAATGATATTACAATTTGCTCGCGGAAACTCTCCGCATTATGAGCAACGTATCCCTCATTGAAAAGTCTATGGATCTTTTGGGTTGGGGTAGAGTGGTTTTAGCTTTAGAAAACCATGCCTGTTCTCCCATCACTCAGGATCAATGCCGAGAGTTAAAACCTGAAAGCGATTTTGATCGCGCACAAACTCTGCTTGAAGAAACCAAAGAGATGGTTGCCTTGCTGGAGTCTTTGGATTCCTTTCCGATGGATCGGTTTGAGGACATAGGCCCAATATTGCAGGATGCGGAAGAGCAGAAAATAATCGAAGCAAGGCAATGCCTTGATCTCATAAAGCTTTTACGCCTATGTCGAAATCTTTTCCGGGAAAGAGAAAAAAAAACACCGTATCCCCATTTACTAGTCTGGCTGGAAAGACTGAATCCTCTTAAAGAGTTCCTGGATGATCTCGTCCGCTGTGTCGATGATGAGGGCAACATACGGGATAATGCCACGCCGGAACTGCGCCAGGCCATCCGCAGTTCCGAGGCCGCGAAAAGTAAGCTGGAAGAACGCCTTCAACGGCTCTTCAAATCGGATAAAATCCGGGAAGCCCTTCAGGATTCTTACATCACCGAACGGAATGAGCGAATGGTCATTCCAGTTCGAGCGGAGTTTAAATCCCGAGTTGATGGCATTGTGCATGATAGTTCTGGGACAGGACAGACTCTATTTATAGAGCCCACCCCCATCGTGCCTCTGAATAATCAATTAAAAATTGCCCGACTTCAAGTTGTGGAGGAAAAAATTAAAATCCTGCAATCCTTGGCGATGCAAACCTTGCAGTTTCGGGAATCTTTGAAGATAAACTTGGAAGTACTAATATCTCTGGACCTTATTTTTGCCAAAGCTCGACTGGCCAAAACTATGGCGGCCGTTCACTGCCCCATGAATCGAAATTCGATCATGGAACTCAACGAAGCCAGAAATCCAGAATTGGTTCTCGAAAGAGAAACGGTAGTAGCCAATACCATTAAGTGGGACGCTTCCATCAGAGTGGTTATCATTTCCGGCCCCAATACGGGAGGAAAAACGGTAACACTCAAAACACTGGGACTGTTAGCTCTGATGTCCCGGACGGGACTTTATCTTCCCGTCAAAGAGAGTTCACAAATTCCATTTTTCCCAAAGGTTTATTCCGACATCGGGGATGATCAGAATATTCAATTGAAATTATCAACCTTTTCCGGGCACTTGAAAAAAATCATTCATATTCTGGATCACGTTGATGCCGGGTCACTGGTACTTCTGGATGAGCTGGGAATTGCTACCGACCCAAATGAGGGCGCGGCATTGGCAGAAGCCATCCTGCTTGATCTCAAAAATAAAAATGTCATGACCTTAGTCTCTACCCATTATTTTACTTTAAAAATATTAGCACAAACTCACGCAGGGTTTCTCAATGCTTGTACAGAATTCGACCTCGACACATTAAGCCCCACCTACCGGCTGATTTTTGGTGCACCAGGACAAAGCGCCGCCCTCGACACCGCTGAGCGACTGGGTTTGCAAAAAAGTATTATCGACCAAGCACGAAACTTGTACCAAGCTAAGGAAAACCGCGCGGAAAACCTATTGGAAGATCTGACCCGTCAGAAGCTGGAATTCAACCGTGATGCGGAAAATATCAAGCAACAAAAAAAAGAAACCGAGGCCTTGGCCAGGGAACAGAGAATACTGACCCAGCAATTGCGCAATGAAGAAAAGGACTTCAAAAAAAATAAAAATAAAAAACTGCAGTTGGAAGTCCGTGCTGGCAAAGATGAAATCCAAAAAATTATTCGGAATATAAAAGGGGAAAAAGATCTCCCAAAAATACGCAAAGCGGAAAAACAAATACAGTCCATGGGCCAGATATCGCTTTCTCAAAAATTGGAAAATATCGAAGAATGGACTGTTCCAGTTGTAAATCTGAAGATCGGGGATCCAGTTTTAATTTTCAATCTTGGAGCTATCGGCAACCTTCTTGAAGCCCCCGAGAAAAAGAAAAAACTGCGGGTTCAAATGGGCAACATCACCACCGTTGTTGAGGTAAAAGGTCTTCGTGGACATCCACGACAAAAGGCTAAAACAGCAAAAAAAGAGTTATCTCTGAACGTCCATACCGAGTCTGAGGGTAACTCTGTGTCATCCTGCGATTTAAGAGGCATGAACTCCGAAGAAGCAGAGGCCACTATGGAGGCTTTCATTAGCCGGGCCATCGTGCAAAAAGCACAGAGGGTGCTCATCATTCACGGTCACGGAATGGGGATAATAAAGACTCTGGTACGGAATTACTTGGAAAAGACCGCGCTCTGCAAACAGTTCACACCAGGCTCTAAAAATGAAGGCGGTGATGGCGTCACCGTGATTGAGTTTTAACTTCTAGAACACCAATTCATTTATTT
>LWDU01034604.1_pt1 | contig 10462 bp, 10 predicted proteins | sample 727161 | NCBI WGS metagenome assembly LWDU01 (sample SAMN04566230, study PRJNA314399) | hydrothermal vent metagenome | isolation source: deep sea hydrothermal plume seawater | place: Mexico: Gulf of California, Guaymas Basin | collected 2004-07-11 | reverse complement strand
CCTAACAACAACCATAGCAATTAAAGAACCATTTTTTCTAAAATTAATAAATTTATAATTTGCTAGTGGATGATTGGCATACCTATAAAACCAATATTGACTATCTCTTACTAATGAAAAGCCAGCCTTTGGCTTTGTCACCTTCCACAAGGTGTCAATCTCATCAGACTCTGGCATACTGATTGATACCTTAACACCCTTTCCATGCCAAAAACTATATAACATTTTTTGCAGTGTAAACACTAAGCGCTCTACCGCATAAAAAACCTTTGATAATGGCTTTAACAAAGAGTGCTTCTTAATTAGTAACTGAGATGATGGGCGATAATTAACTGTATTATTATATTGCGCATGATTTAAAAATCCCAATCTCTTTATATATCCAGGAAATGAGTTTTTATTTGGCGTTCCATACACAAACTGCACGCCGTCCATAGACGCTCTATAAATATTCTCCGACACTAATCGGCCAAAAATACTTTTGTTTATATATGATTTAGGATCTGCATCTAGGTCACTCAATGCATCAGGCCTTCCATTGCGAATAATGTTAGAAAGTGTATATGTATCCCCTGTCTCACCCACCACTAGTTCTTGTCCATTGTATATAGCTCTTTTCTTTGTTAGAGTTGCAACACCAACAATCTTTCCTTCTGAAACCGCGTAAGATAGATAGCCTCTGCCTGCAGGATTTTTACCACCTAGTTTCCATTCTAGATACGATTCAGACCATATTTGATCAGCACCATCTTGAGAGAATTCGCCATGAAGAAACTGCGCAATATCACTTAAACGCTCTAATGAGTCTCCATTGATGCTAGTCCATAATCTTACTTCTTTCACTGCTTCTTCCTAAAGGGTGATTTTTTGTGGTTTTTGAATATGCTTTAACCAATCCCAATCACCGCGCACCTTTTGCTTAAAAACGCTCATAGAATCAATACCAAAAATACAAGTCCGTGCCAAAAACAATTTATCGCTATTAAAACTATTTCTGTTATTGTAGCTTGTACCTCCTAATTGATACCCAGCCAATCTGGTCGCGTCAACAACCCTTTGATCTACAGCGCCACTGGGGTAAGCAATCTTATCAATTTTTTTCCCTATAACGTCTTCGATATAGTGCTTGCTATCCAATAGTTCATTTTTCAAATCTTTGTCGCTACACTGAGTGAGAGATGCGTGAGTCACTCCATGAGAACCAATACTTGCACCAGGCATATCAGAAAGCTCTCTTAATTCCGACTCCGAAAGGAAATTATTGTTATTATTTTTGATATAATCAGTACTGACAAATACTGTATACGGCATCTCTAACTCTTCCAATAGTGGCGATGCCATATAGAGATTATCTTTATAGCCATCATCAAACGTAATCACTATAGAGCTTTTTTCGTTTTCCAATGTCTTAAGAGATAACTCTGACACTCTTTCAGAATATTCTCTTTTTAGGTACCTCATCTGCTTCTTAAATAAGTCTTCATTAACACTGTAAATGTTAGACGGGTCACGAATAACCTTGTCCCCAACCGAATGATACATTAGAATTCTGTTGTCTATTTTGTGTCTATTTATAACATTGGGCAACCTGTAGACACTAGAAATACCTTTTGCAACCATTCTCTTCCAGTTCAGTGGCAACATGTTTACTTTAACTTGGACTTCGAACTTGGAATGCATATCTCAGCCTCTCCATCAGTAACTATCTTGTCACCAACTTTGCACACTGTTTTAAAACGGACTCTTCTCTTGTCCAACTCAACACTCGTCACAACGACCGTTGCTTCAACAATATCACCCACATAAACTGGTCTTTTAAATCTTAGAGATTGGGAGACATATACACACCCCTCACCTGGAATTTTTGTTCCAAATAGCGCAGAAAAGTAGGAAGCTGTCATTAAGCCATGGGCAATATTTTTACCATATCTGGATTTCTTAGCATACCTCTCATCGGTATGGATTGGATTTCTGTCTCCCGAAACGTCAGCAAAGAGTTGTATATCTGATTTTGTAATAGGGCGAGAATAGCTGGCATCCATTCCTATCGATATATCTTCGATGGGAATTTTATTAAAAACAGACTTGTTGTTCATATTGTTTTTTATTAGGAATTACTTGCTCGGGTCAGATAAAACTTATTTTAATAATTAGCCAAATGTTTTTTTATTTTACACGCTAAAACTGCGCTATCTAATTGGGAAAAATATTCTTTACAATATTTTTGCAAGGTGCCCACCTCATCTTTTAAGGGGAGGTTGATCGCCCATTTAAATTCATCAAAATTTTGAACAATTTTCTTACCAACATTTTTGTCATACAATAGATCTATTGTCATATTTGAACCATCAGACAAATAGATTGGAATCAAGCCTCCGTATATTGCTTCAATAACTGCCGTACTTCCTCGATACACAACATGTGTAGAGATATTAATATCTTCGCCTAATGACAGATCTGAAACGACAATGTTTTTTGGAAGCTCCTCTTTGGTTATCATAATTTTATCCAATACCTTATCGAACGCAAGTTGTGGATGTAGTCGCCAAATGAAATTTACATAAGGTAATTTATTTGCACACTGCAATGTAAACTTAAATAATATCTCGCACTCGTCATATAAGCCCTCTGGAATCACCAAGCAGGTTTTGATTTTAGACTCAACCGCCATAGTTGGTTTAATATTTACCAGTGTATTGGATCCAAGGGTTGCAATATGCGTATGACTCTTGCTTAGTCTTTCTGTTAAACGTCTATTGGTGATATTACCAGATGTGTATATTATGTCTGGATCATAATCTACACCTAGCGATCTACACATAGCATGTGAATATTGTGTCACAACAGAATGCTGATAACCGATACGCAAAATATTCTTCTGTGCTGCAGCATGATAGACTAGCCTCTCCCACGCATGACCTTCATAAATTGTTACAACAGCGGCTGGTTTAAAGTGCTCTAATCCCCTATGTACATAGTTACTCACTCGCAACCCAAACAATGCACCGGCAGAATTCCGAAAATTGGAGGCAAATCTTAAGCACTCTTTTTTAAGCCCGCTCTCCCTGTTTGACTCATTACGTATGCTAACAAGCTCTTTAGCTAATCCAAATAAGGCGTCAATCTCCTCGAAAACACTCAATCTGTTAGGTATCACCACTGTTGGAACTACTGGTGCTGTTATTTTCTCAGAAAGGTTTTTAGATTGCTCTTCTGTATGGTTAATTAACACCACCAAAGAATTAATACCTTCCGATTTCAAATACCTTGGTATGTCTGAAAAATAAAAATCATTTTTGAGGTTTAGGTGACTAGCATTCACCAAGTGAGATACGAATACCACATCCACCTTACTAGTCCCAATATTTTTAAACGATATGTCGGGAGTCTTGTAAGCCAATAGTGAATAAAAAAAATTACGCAGCCCACTAAAGAATGACGGGGGGGTATTGTGGGTGCTGTCAATATTTTTTGACCCCGTAATAAATGGGTAGCGTTTAAGAATGAATGGATGTTCTTTTAAGACATGCAGCAAAGGTATTGCAACTCTGTAGATACTTTTATTTTTTTCTAAAATACTATCGCATGTCTTGCATAATAGTTTGTATTGACTAATATTCAAATCTAATAATAAGGTTTTTATCAGGATGTGTATATTATGACAAAAATTTGTTTTAGTAATGCAATTTGTTTGCTGTTTAATTAAAACTAGCCATAATTAAAATTACTCGCCAAATATTTTTTGAACTCGGATTAAATCACTTGGTGTGTCAACTGATATAGAGGCATCATTGGTTTTAACCATCTGAATACTATATCCATGTTCAAGTAAACGATACATCTCAACACTTTCAACTTTTTCTAAATTAGCAGGCATATTTTCACTAAACACTTGTAATCCACTTTGTTTAAAGGCATACAACCCTAATTGTCTATAGTATTTCGCAATATTTGCTTTAGGATACGGGATAGGCTGTCTAGAGTAAGCCAATGCTCGTCTATTGACGTCCATAACTACCTTGACCATATTTGTATCAACCACATCACTAATATTTTGCATAGGCGTATAAGCGTTAGTTGCCTGTACTAATGGGTTGTCACAATCAATAATAGCCTGTGCAACTGATTTGATTGCATTTGGTTCAATAAAAGGCTCATCACCTTGGATATTAACATAATAATCTGCTTGAATTTTACTAGCGACTTCTGCAACTCTATCAGTGCCAGTTTCATGTTTATTACTCGTCATAACAGAATTTAACCCATATTCATCCGCAACTTTAATAATACGTTCATCGTCAGTTGCAATATACACTTCATCTAATATATTTGATTCAAGAGCTCGCTGATAAACATGCCACATCATCGGCTTGTCATCTATAAGCGCTAACGGCTTCCCAGGAAACCTAGACGATTGGTAGCGACAAGGAATAATGCCAATAGTTTTCATTTAATAAAGTCCATTAAGTTCAAAATCTGCTTTAATTTTATTGTATTTTCATCAGGACAGGCACCATATCCCCATAAAGCATGAAAATAATCTACTTTTGCACGCTTTGCAGCTTCATAGTCAACATCCATATCGCCTATATAAAGAACATCAGGGGCTTGTATATTTAATTCTGACATGGCGTAGAGTATATGATCTGGTGCGGGCTTACCTTGTAAATCATTATTAGGAGTTTGTACAATATCAAATGAAAAATCAAGCAACTCTAGAATCTTTTGAGTTTTAATAGTGTTTTTTGAAGTAACAATACCTGTTTTAATATTTATATTAGAAAGCTGACTTAATACAGAATCAACACCATTATAAAAACTCACTTTATGAATTAATTGAGTAGATACTTCATTAAATGTCTGCTCAATGTCGCTCTGTCGCTCTTTAATATTTAAAATATTTAAAATATCTTTAAATGGTCTGCCAATGTTAGAAAAATAATTTTCAAACTTAACATCGAGGTCATACTCTTCACAAACTGCAAGCCAAGACAGCTCCATATTTCTCTTTGAATCAAGCAACACACCATCTAGATCAAATAATATGAGTTTTTTATCCATGAAATACATCTATATTATCATCATCAAAACAGAACACTACAGGGCGAGCCATAATCATCTTACTTTCAATAATCAATCTACTAGGACTTGATAAATCTTTAATAGGAAATACGAAAACTTGTTTGGATTTTAAAATGACACTCTCTTTTATTCGAGCATTATTATCAGCCCCTACAATTTTAAACTTAATTTTTTTATTTTTTGAACTGGCATTGATCAAAGCAATTTCATAAGTTTTTTTCATATCCAACAAATACTGTAAATTATATTGTCTATTTAAAAAACTACTACCACTTAAAGGTACCAGACTATCATCAATCGCATCTAAATTCCCGTGCACATAAGAGCGTAACGGTGCATTTTTATACTGATAACTTACATAGCCACGCTCTGCAATAAATGACTGAAGCTCCAATACACTATTCGGGACTTTTTTATGGAAAACACAGAAAGTTCCGTAATCACTTGGTAATTCACCCAATGCCGATAGCAACTTGGAAATATCCAACACTTGTCGATACAAACCGCTTAACTCAATAGGCTTCTGATGGAACTGCCTGCCGTTATCATCAAAAAAAACAATATCTACTTGATGCTGGTCTTTCTCACCAAATAAACTTGCTAAATCTAACAATTCAAAATAAGTATTCCAATTTTGATTGTATCGCCAAATAAATAAATCGCTAATTGCTGATTGTGGATTCTTAGGTTTATGGGTTAAAGTTTGACCTAGTGCCCATGGTGCTTTTTTAACTCTTTTGAGAAAATTATTCATTATTTTGAAGCTGAGTGAACCAATATTCTTTTAACTGTTTTTGTGCACCAAAACGATTCCCATGTACTACCAATGAAGCAGGTGGATGGGTGTGCTCTATACTTAACAATCTTCCTTTTTTGTAACTTGAAAAATACAAAGGGATGGCCGCCATTTTTCGACAAATAACAACGGGCAAGCTTTGCTCATCAAACGCTACATCATCTAATGAAATAACATTAACCTTATTACTGTAGATATTTTTTACCTTCTTTAATGACTTACTATGTGCATCATAAACTTCTATCTGAGTCACTCTATTTTGTGGCGACTTTTCCAAATTCAAAAGTAATACGTAGTTCTCAATATCTACGCCAAATTGCAAAAATGGCGAGAAGGTTAATAATGACGCTTGTGGTGGAAAAGGATTTACTTCTCCTTGGTAGCTAGCTGTAACAAAGTCAGACTTTAACCCCAATGTTGAACGATAATCTGGCACAATTGTATGGTTACAATCCAGAACAGGTAATTCCTTGCTAGTTTTTGGTAGTTTGGATTTACTGAGTGATAATAACGGTAAAGCATCTTTAGGAATTATATTAGCAACATCATTGTTGTTAATTTTTGTATATGCTTGATAATCTAACTTATCTTGAATGTAAGTTAAATTTACATATTGCCCAACCTGGTCCACAGACTCCCAATTATTTGGCGGAAAATTATAGAGTGTAGTTTCTCCTGTACAGTATGGTGCAGTTAAAATGGGGTAATAAGACATTATATTTTCTTATGTACTGCTGCTGGAATGCCAAATGCTACAGAATTACTAGGTATATTCTTTGTTACAATGCTTCCCGCTCCAACAACAACATTATTGCCAATTGTCACATTAGGGAGCACTATCACATTTGAACCCAGCCAAACATTTTTGCCTATTTCAATAATTCCAGAGTTGTGACCCTGATCCCGGAAAAATTCATTGGTAGAAGAAAAAACATGATTTGAAGCCCTTAGTACAGTATTCGGCCCAAACATAGATCCGTCACCTATAGTTATCTTTCCTCCATTATCAGCATTGATCATTGTGTTGTCGTTAAACGCCACCCTATTGCCAATCACAATGCTAGACAAATCATCCTGTGCATAAATTCGGCAAAAAGATCCCATAGAAAAACCCCTGCCTAGCTTAATATTAGATGGGTTGTTGTATACACAGCCAAATGGGAGGGTGGTACCAGTTTGTAAGAAATACCCATATCCTCTGTAAAAACTTCTAATTATCTTTAAAAAAGTGATAACGACATATTTGATTGGATTGATAAAAAACATAGTAACTAAAACCAAAAAAACAATTTCTTTCTAGAGCCAATATGTGACTCACTATTTGCCCAACCATTATAAGTAGGTTTAAAACTATGCGCCAAAACATTCAGTATTCGGTATAAAAACACGCTCCCATTCTTAAAAGGATAAAAGCCATTAGATATTTTGCCGATATGCTCAATAAATGCCTGTCTGTCTTCTTTAGCAAGATAGCCCTCGACAAAGTCCGCATTGAGAAGAGTTAATGTGTAATCTAAAAAGCCATAAGCAATAGTTGTGGTAATTAATGCGTGTAATTTTTCTGTTGCTGTGTCTTTATCCATTTTAGATAACCAATCATTAAGAGTTGATACAGGTCTCAAATATAGTGCATCGCCAAAAATCAGTCTACCCTTTAAAGGCGCTTGATAAGTTTTCTGTTTATACTTCCAATAAGTCTTTCGTATATCCCACAGCTCTAATCCTAACTTCTCACGTACAAAAATATCTACATCACTAAACAATGGTTGGTTTTTATACATTGGGGCAAACTCTACTTCAGCCTCAAGTCCTACTATATTATCTTTGAAGAATTTTTCACCACCCTGTAATATTGCAAGTTCGCCACCCTGCACATCAATCTTGACAAAATCTATCACACTAATTTCATTATTTTTGTCTAAACCATCTACAGTCCTTGCTCTCATGGTGATTTTATCTTTTGCTATAAAACGCTTTGCGTCATCAAATTGCTGCAAAAACGGCATATTTGATTCAAAGACTGAGGATGTTCCTGGAGAATGATTAATATTTAACGTTAATTCAGTCTCTTTATTCCACAATGCATAAGGGACAACTTTTCCTTGACCTTGTTTTTCTAACGCTTCAGCTTCAACAGGGTCTGGTTCTACCAAAATCACATTCAAGACATTGTCTTGTATAGCATTCCAGGGCCACCCCATGCCGTCCCTAGCACCAATATCCAATAAAGTTATTTTGGATTTTAATACTATTTCAGGAATATCAACAATATTTTTCATAATAAGTTACTAATTTAACAATTTTTTCAATGAGTATATGCTACCTGCAAATATAAGACGTGCTTTTAATATCAAAAGACGAATCAATATTTTTATTTGTCTCAAATGAGACATGGCCTTCTATTAAATGAGTTTTTATTTTATAAATTGGGTAAAGCGTATTTATTGACAAGCTAGCCATTTTATCAAGTGTTACATCAATATTAATATCTAAAGGCATAGAGGCATCTAACCAAAAACTACAGGGCCTTGATTGTGTAGTAATTAGTAATGAATCATTATTTTTTTTAGTATGGTTGGGCGTGCTAATTTTCAACTTAGAAGGAGAGGATATTTTTATATCTTTTAATAAAACAGACTTACCCGAATTTTTATTAATAATAGTAATTTCATTTGGTGAAGAAAAATCATCGGTAACAAAGCTTAATTTATTTCCAGAAATTGTGGAATTTGATTGTAATTTTCCACCGTACATCAACTGATATGATTGCAAAGCAGGGTTATCTAGTATCACATCAACATTTAATTGTACATCTGAAGATAAATTTCGAAAATATTTTGGAATATACACCTTATAAGCGCCATCGATCGGCTTCGAGAATACTGAACCGTGATATACAACACCATTTGAGTCCTTATCAGGAAATGTGAAATAAAGATTTAAATCCTTAAATAAAACTTTCGATTCACCCCTATAATCCTCTAAAAGACTCTCAAAAAATGAAAAACTTTTATTGTTATTAGCATTGCTATAACGCTCAATATACATATTTTTCATTCTCAAAATATTATGATCTGGAAAATATGATAGCCCTGGAGATTGGTGATATATTTGGTTCCCTATCCAAAAAGCAATAGGATGAACCAAGTCTGGTGCATTAGGCAGTCTGACAACTACAATCTTATTAACCGAAGAACCTAAGACATTGTATGCTGCGTTAGATGTTCTGTTTATTTCCTTATAAAAATGAACTAAATTATTATAAGGTTTTGTCACATAGTTAATAACAGCAATAAATACAATAAAAAATATAAACACAAAGTGTTCACCTCTAAGATTTATCCTGAAATTTTCAACTGTATTTTTAATAATGTCAGAAAAGGCCACTATAAATAAAATGCCAGAAAATGACCACATTCCAGGATGATATCTGCCAGTGTACATAATAACAAAGACTGACAATATCGATGAAAATAGAAGCGCATTGGTGTTTCTATTCTTAAAAAGATCAACTTTATTTCTGACTATAAATAAAATCAATCCTAAGACAGGAAATGCTACAAAGGCATGGTATGGGTTTAAAAACAGGTGCTTTGGCAAACCATACAGCCAGTCGTTCAATACTTGCACACCGGCTAATGCAGCTGTTATTAATTGTTGACTCTCTCCAGCGGCATCAACACGAGTAGCAGGCAAAATACTTCCATACAATTGATAATGGATAGCTAAATAAGGGATTAATGACAAAAAAAGAGTAGAAAATAATCTTACAATAATCCAGATTTTGTCTTTTTTTATCTCGTCTGATAAGTATATTTGGTACAAAGAAAAAAAGACGGCTACAGCATACGTAATAAAAAAACTCTCAAAAGAAAAAGATCCTAATAAAAATAAAAACCAAATAAATATTAAATATTTATTTTTTCTAGTTAGAATATATTTTACGACTATATAAAATCCAAATATAGAAAAGAATACCGACAAGTTGTTTACTATATTGTGTGTTTGATTAATAAACACAAGGGCTTGATTTGATATTATAAGGCCTAACACCAATATCGTTTTCAGCCTGTCAGCATATAAAAAATTAACCAACAATCCAGTTACTGCTAATATAGCTATATAAATAATTTTAGCTACAATCCCAATAGTTGCAATTGGGTCTAATTTACTAGAGTAGATTAAATATGACAAAAAGTTACCAACTGGAAACAAGTGATCCTCACCAAGAAATGATGCTGTCAACACTTGAGGAAAGTTTTGAAATGATGACTCTGAAAGTGCATAGCCTATAGGCCATACTTGAATAACCTCATCGGACCCATAAGGCACTATAAAATTAAGCGCCCCCCCTAAGTAATAAAAAAAACTTACCACTATTACAAACACTAATAAAATGTATGAATTTGTTGCACTATTTGTATTAACCATATGCTTACTAATTAATGCTTTTCAGGAAAAAAGACAACCTTATCAGCCATATACTTTGGTCTATTTTTTAGTTTGATCATATGTCCTTACAAGATATTCACTAATAAATACAATATTCAATGTAGTCCATTGATATTTAATCAAAATTAACCC
>LWDU01038228.1_pt1 | contig 10464 bp, 8 predicted proteins | sample 727161 | NCBI WGS metagenome assembly LWDU01 (sample SAMN04566230, study PRJNA314399) | hydrothermal vent metagenome | isolation source: deep sea hydrothermal plume seawater | place: Mexico: Gulf of California, Guaymas Basin | collected 2004-07-11 | reverse complement strand
CATTGCGCGTGCACATCGGTGCCGGGCTGGAAGGCGCGATCCATGCCGGTGATGAGCGTGACCTTGTCCTTCACTTTTTCCAACGGCTGCAACGTGGGCGTGAGCGTGAGCGGATGCACGCCAACGGGAATGCGCGCGCTATTGCCGAGCGCTTTGCGGTCCGAGGTGAATTTCGGGATAGGGCCGTTGGCTTCGCCGGGGAAAAAGCCGCGCCGCACCACGCCAATGGGAACATAAAAAAACGCGGCGCGTTGGGCGGGCTTTTGATTGGCCGCGGCCAGCCCGAGACTTTCCAGCCACGGCAAGCTCAAGGCGGCTCCGCCGAGTCCGTGCAGAAATGCGCGTCGTGATGTGTGCGTCATCGTGTTGTTTTGATACTGTTTTTTGGTGGTTCTGCCGAGGCTTTTTTTTGACGCGGCTTGTTGATGAATGGTGCGCTTTGCACCACCTCGTGCAGGAGCGTTTGCAGACGATAACCATCGGCGATGGTCTGCGCATCGGCGGGCGTGAGGCCGCGGCCCAGCGCGTAGGAAAGCATGTGGCCGGCAAAGGCGCGGGTGAAGCGGTCTTTCTCGGCGAGGATGGCGTCCTTAAATTCCACCACGTTTTTGAAAGAATGCCTGCGAAAGAGAACGCCCGAGGCGTCCACCGCCCGGCCGTTTTCGTAGGCATCGCGCCAGCGACCGACGGGATCAAAATTCTCCAGCGCGAAACCGAGTGGATCGAGTTTGGAATGGCAACCGGCGCAATCGGCACGTTCGCGATGCACGGCAAAGCGTTCGCGCATTGTCAGTTTTTTATCCGCCGCCTTGGGTTTCTCCAGCGGTGGCACATCGGCTGGTGGCGGCTCGGGTGGCGCGTTGAAAATCACGCCGGCAATCCACGCGCCGCGCGTGATGGGCTTGGTTTCATCCGGGCCCGAAGTCATCGTCATCACCGCCGCGGTCGTTATCACGCCGCCCTGCCGTCGATCGGTTACCCGCCGATTTTCCCCGCCGGCGTATCGCCATACCATTTGCGCAAACGGCCGGAACGATAGGCGTATTTCGAATCAATGAATTCCAAAATCGCACGGTTCTCGATGAGCACCGTTTCAAACAAGAGCAACGGCTCCATCATCATATCCATCGTGGTGCGATAGTTGGGTGCCGCATAAAAGAAATCCTTGAATTTATTTTCATCCGGCACGGCGGACACAATGCGGTCGAGCTGCAGCCACTGTGACGGGAAGCTGTCGCAAAAGCGTTTGAGCTTCGGGTTGGCGAGCATCCGATTCACCTGCGCCGCTCGCACCGCCGGATTGGCCAGTTCGCCGTTGCCCGCGAGGCGCAGCAATGCGTCATCCGGAATGCTGCTCCACAAAAAGAAAGACAACCGCGAGGCGAGATCGTAGCCATCCAGCGGCTCTGATTTGCCCGCGGCCGCTGGCCGGTCGTACAGATACAAAAACCGTGGTGAAGACAAGACTGCCGAGGCCGCTTCCTTCATTACGTCGGTGAATCCCACGCCCGAATCGATTTGCCGGTGCACGTGCTCTGTGTAGCGATTGAGTAACGCCTCCGCCACGGGTCGGCGAAAAGCGCGGGTCATAAATTTGCGCAACCGTGCACGCACCGCGTCCTTCACATCATCCGTCGCCGGTGCGACAAAAAATTCCCCCCAAATCCCCACCGTGCTCACGTCGAAATTGGGGCTTTGCACAATGCGGCGACTGAGCTTGAAAAATGCCTCCAATAAAAACGGCGACAACGAAAGATGATCGCCGCGATTGTCAAACCCGTGCTCCGCGCGCGGATCCTGCGGGAACGGTCCCACCCCCGCCAGCCGAGGCTCGATGAGGCCGGATTTTCCCAAGGGCCGGCTGCTCACCGTCACACTTTTAGGCATTTTTTTCCGCGGCCCCAACGCCTTGGCTTTCCGGCAGCGAAAAAACCGAAACCTTGAGCCCGAACAAATCCTGCACCGCATTATTATACTGCAAACGGTTCATACGCCGAATAGGCGTCGGCGCAAAGTCAGCCCCAGCCGTGCGCAGGAGTTTTTGGAGGTCAGCCACCGCCGCCGCGCGCGTTTCCGGCTTTAGCGGCGGCTCCTTTTCCGGCGGCATCTCGCTTGCGTCCAGCACCTCGAGAATCGTCTGTAACCGCTCCAAATCCCCAGTGAGCCGCGCCGCCGTTTTAATTTCCAGCAGATTCAGCTTCCCCTTCACCTTGCCATCCTCGCCGTGGCACTTGACGCAGCTGCTTTTAAAAAGCGCGAGTGCAGCATCACCGCTGCCGGCTTGTGTCGTGCCCGCCAGCAGCAAAGTCAAAATGCCAATCCAAAACCACACCCAGCACATCGTGACATCACACGTGGTTTACATCAACTGCTTCCGCACAAAATCGGGCAGGCGCGGGTTGAGATTAAAGCGCGGCCGGCCGTTGACGATTTGACGGCCCAACAACGCCACACAACCTCACCAGTGCATCGTACTCACCGCTTGGCCAAGCGCTGGGGTTCCGAATGCTAGTGTGAAGCACGCGACGATACTCGCTGCCAACGACTCGTGCCTTTTGCCTACAGGTCGAGCACCGCTTTTTCCTTGCTAGCGCTTGGGCAGGGCGTAGCGTTTGCTCATGTCTGATTCTTCAAATGAGTGCTGTCGGGCGGCGGAGCAGTTTTGCCTACGGGCGTTGCTGATCTCCATTGGTATCCTGTTACTTTGGCTATTCGGAATTGTCATTGCTGTGGATCAGATGGTCATTATCCACGGTGCGATGTTTGGGATCGAGGAGGTCAGGATGGAACAGTTCACCTATGACGCGAAGATGCTGAATTACCTCCTCATGGGTGCGTTCAAGTTGGCTGCGTTTCTATTGTTTGGTATCCCATGGCTGGTTCTGAGATTTGGGCGTGCCCCAAAGGTGGTGAGCTAGTTAACTCGCCGTCCCGCACGATGAGGGTCACATGGAACGCCCTCCTGCCCTAGTGGTTGAGACAACTGAATGCCCATTCGGCAGGGAAAAGCGGATTTGGCGTCTCGGCTTTGTTGAACAGGTCGCTTATCCCCTTTCCGGCTTCTCAAGCGGAGTGACGCTTCGGAAAACCGATGCGGGTAAACGGTATGGCGATGTCTTCTTGGCCAAGAGCTTGGCTACTTCGAGTCGTTGAGGATGCGGCCAATCAAGCGGTTCGCGTAGTTGCGCATTCGGGGATTAGCCTTCGGGTCGATGCGCGCCATCTTGGCGATGGCTTCCCTGTGTGGGTTGGCGTGTTCGCCGATGACATCCAGCGCGTTGAGGGCAAGCATTGAGAGGCAGATGCCGTTTTTCGACGGGTCAGCGTATTGCATCAGCACCTTGGCGGCGCGCTTGGCCTCGAGATTTTTGCCATAGCGGCCCAGAGCCTCGGCGGCGATGATGCGGACGCTGGGCGACTTGTCATTGAGCGCGGCGACCAATGATTCGCGGCCCTTGCGCACGCCGTTTTTGCCACGGATAAGATAGCCCATTGCAGCCCAGTAACGCACGGCGCTGTCGTCGTTTTTTATGAGTCCCGGTAGTTGTTCGGTGGCTTTTTTGCCTTTGCGCGTGGCGATATTGGCGGCCTGGAAAATGGCGTTAAAATCGTAGCGGCTGTCGTCGTGGCCCATTTCGTATGGCGAATCATTTCCAGCGCGGGAATGGATTTCGGCTTCGGGTAGAAAGCCAACGTCGCGGACTTTGGCAGCCCAGCTGCGGTGGGCCCTGCGCATGCGCTTCATCACATCCGAGTGACCTTTTGAAGTGGCGAGATTGTTGACTTCGTCCGGGTCGGCCTCGAGGTCGTACAGTTCCTCTGACGGTTTGGTCTGCCAAAAGATTGACTGCGCAGCGTTGAGTTTGCCGGCGTGATAGAGGTCGTGCCAAACACGCGTCGTGGGTGTTTGGAACATGTAATCGAGGTATTGCCCGTACGGTTTGTGGGGCATGTAGTTGCGGATGTAAACGTGGCGTCCGTCAAACACCGTGCGCACCATATCGTAGCGCTCGTCCATGCGGCCGCGAAAGCCAAAGCTGAACTTTTGCGCGGGCGCCGTGTGTTGTCCCATGAACGCATGGCCCTGCATGTGCGCCGGGGCTTTTGAGTCGGCGATGCTGAGAAGGGTGGGTGCGAGGTCGATGAAACCAACGAGCCGGTCGCTGGTGCCACCGGTTTTGTATTCCGGCGGGGCGAGGTGCTTGAACTTCTCCGGCACATGGATGATCAGCGGCAAGCGTTTGCTGCGTGGCATGCCGGAACCGTGGTCGCCGTAGTAAAAGACAATCGTGTCGTCGGCCAAGCCGGCTTCCTCCAGTTCGCGAAGATTTTTGCCGACGAGCTTGTCCATCATCGTGATCCGATCGTGGTACTGCGCCCAGTCCTTGCGCACCTCCGGCGTGTCGGGGTGGTAGGCGGGGAGGCGCACCTTGGCCGGGTCATGGATACGATCGGCGGGGTTGATCTTGTTCCGGATTTGGCTCTCGTGACTGATCGTGTGGTTGAAGATGGCGAAGAACGGCTTGCCGTCGGGCCGGTTTTTCCAATGCGCCTTGCGACCGCTCTCGTCCCAGACGTTGCCAACTTTCTCGAGGTTGTAATCCTCCTTGGAATTATTGGTGCAGTAGTAGCCGAGTTCGCGCAGGTAAACCGGGTACATTTTGAAGTCAACAGGGAGCTGGGTCATGCTGCGCATGTGCTCGGCGCCGGTGGCGGGCGGGTAAATGCCGGAGATGATCGTGGTGCGGGCGGGGGCGCAGACCGGCGCGGTCGAGCTCGCCTTGGTGTAGCGGAGGCTGCGCTTGGCCAAGCGGTCGAGGTTCGGTGTGACCGCAAACGAGTCGCCGTAACAGCCAAGGTGCGGCCCGTTGTCCTCGCTGGTAATCCAGAGGATGTTGGGCAGCGCCTGCTCCGCCCGCGCCTGGCCAAGGTCAAGCGCGGCCACGGCACTGGCCAACAGGAATACTCGACTGATTCTTCTCATGATTGACATCGGCGGCATTGAACCACTACCGTCATTCGCAGGCAATGGTCTAATACTTTTGAGCAATAGGTCGGGCAGGTCTGTTTCCTGTTTTTGTTCAACTTTTTGAACATTTTGGCTTTGAATTGGTCATGATCACCAGGGTTTGCCCCGGTTGGGCTGAACTTTTTTCAATTCACCGCTAATAAAAACCGATCGGACGCGTCATGGGATTGAGAGCATTGTTAAATGTCTAGAAAGAACAGCAAAACAAGCTGACTCCCATGCAGACGCGTGTGAAAGGTGCTCCCCGGTCCATGAACGACCCGCAGGCCAAGACCGCCCCGGCAAAGGAGGCGATCGAGGAGGTGCTTCGCCAATGCGAATCGCCGCTACTGGCGTACGCCATCAAAATGGTGCGGGACGGGGAACAGGCGCAGGAGATTGTGCAGGAGGCGTTCGTTCGCCTGCATGCTTCTTACGCCGAGGTGGGCGCGCCGCGGCCGTGGTTGTACCGTACGGTATTCAACCTGGCGATGACGCACCACCGCGAGCGGCAGAAGGTGGTGCCGGTCGGTTTTTCGCCGGAGGAAACTCCCGGCGCGGAAACCCCGACATCGCCCGCACCGGACGAGAGGCTGGTGCGGATGGAAGCCGTGGCGCAGGCACGCGCATGCGTCGAGGAACTGGATGACCGGAGTCAGCAACTGGTTCGGCTGAGATTCGAGGACGGGCTCTCTTACAAACAAATGAGTGAGCGCACCGGCCTGACAGTGACCAACGTGGGGTACATTCTCCACACGTCACTGAAGAAACTCGCCACCGCGCTGAAACGATCCGGATACATCCATGAGTGACTCGACCGAAAACACATCCAAACCGTCCTGCGAACAACTCGAGGCGCGCGTCGTCGCGATGCTGCTCGGCGAGGCCAGCCCGTTCGAGGAGGAGCAACTCCGCGAGCAACTGAAAGGCGATGCCGCCTTGGCCAAGTTCTGCGCCGAGATCGGGCAGACGCTGCCGCTGCTCAACGAGGCGCTCGACGTTGACCAGGTGCCCAAGGCGAAGTTGCCGAAACCGCGCCTGGCCGGCAAGCGGCGGAATAAACTGAAGCAACTTTTCCGGAACGGTTCCGACTTGCCCACGCGCAAGGTCGTGCGGCTGGATTTCCGCAAGGGGCTGGCCATCGCCGCTGCGGTTTGTGTGGTGCTGCTTGTCGCCGCCGGGTTGTTCCTCCCAAACTTGAGCAAGGCCGGATCCAACGCGGGACAAATTAGCGCCAATCAGACCAAGGAGATCGCCGACTCAGAAGCAACTCAGGTTGCTGAGTCCAAATCCAATTTCACACAGGATACACTCACCGCCACCGCTGGTTTTTCAATGGTGGAAACGGGGATAAAGAGGCCGGATTCAACCTTGCTCGTAGAGTCTTTTGGCCGCTCCTTGCCGATTGGCGGAGAGGCGGGGCAATTGGCTCTGCCAACCGGTGTGGGGTCAACGCACGGTGCCGTCGTGACTGCAATCCCCGGTTTGGCGAACGGTGAGGCGAGGGCTGAATCAGTGCTCGACCGGAGCGATAACGAGTTAAGCAATATCGGGGGACGCGGTGCCCAGCTTGGCCGCAGGAAGTTTGCCGAGTTGTCCATGCCTGAGTCCGAGGAGCGGGCAGAGACGCTCAATCGTGCAGCATATCAGGAGATGGCAGCCGGTTTGGTGGCGAACCTGCCGGGCCAAGCGCGAGATTTGGGCGAATCCAAGGAGATCGAGGGCTTAGGTGTCAACGAGTCGTTGGCAATGGCGCAAAAGAATCCAGTGGCGCAATCCGCCCTGCCGGCTGAGGAACCGGTTCAGATGTTTGAAGACGGGTATGCCGAGACTGCGAGCGGATCGACGCCCAAGCCGGCGGACGGCGTTAACTTATACTGGTATCGGGAAAAGTCCGCCGCTGAGTCCGGTGGGCAATCAGCCATGACGCCGAAGCCGATGCCGTACGGAATGGGGGAATCCAATTTCGTTCAACCACCTTCCGCCGGCGCAGGGGAGAGAGACTATAAATCGCACGGCATCGATTCGCTTTACTCGATAGTAACGGCTGGTGAACCGACAGCAAAAGAGTTCAACAAGCGGCGGGCCTTGAACGGGCCAACGATCCTGCCGGTTCCCCAGGTCGCAGAGGATGTTGCTGACGGTAATGGTCGCGCGTTCGGTTGGAGTTACGACATTGCAGACAAAAACGCCGACCAGTCAGGTCTCAACCAAAGCGTAAACTGGGATTCGGGTGTTCATAACAAGCGGAACTGGGCGGATTCCATGGCAGACGATTTGGCCAATGAACAGTGGGGAGGGCGAGCCGAAACCTTGAAGAAAGACAGCCTGGGAGGTGGGATGGGGGGTGCGGGCGGCATGGGAATGGGTGGCGGTGGTTATGGCGGATTCAGTGGCCGTTCTGTGAATGGTTTTGCCACGGTAGATTCGGCAGGGACGGTGATACCCAAGCCGACTCTCCCGTCTCCCAATTCGCGGTTCGCTCTGGCGGCACCGCCGCAGCCGAGTGGGTCGCCGCAACCGGTTTCCGGGGGAGTGGCGGGATCGTTCAGTTTGGATGGGGATGCCGACGGCCAGTTCGAGTCAGACGGCCAGCTCACCGCGTTCGGGCGGGCCCGATCATTGGAGCAGGGGCAACTGGAACTTGGAACAGCAGATTTTCGCACGGTTGACGGCCGGGGCGATTTGCAGTTATCCGAGGACGAGTCGAGGACCCACCGGCAAACGGTCGATACCACCTCCGGGAAGAAGGGTTATTCGGCTTATGATTCGAGCGGGGAGGACGTTTCTGAGCACAGCATCGACCGGCTTGCGGAAATTACCGGCCACGACCAATCCGGCGAGGCGGGTTTTTACTTTGGCGCTCAGGCGAGCCCGGCAAAGGGAGAGGAACCCGGTTACGCCGGGCAGAGAGAACAAGCGAAAGAGGGCCGAAAAGCGAAGGAAACATCGCTGGGTGATGCTCTCATGCTGGGTGGCATGTTCAAAAACAGTGTCAAAGCTGAAACGGCCGGCAGGGAACTGGAACGGATGCCACAGTTGAGAAGCGCCGATGAAAAGACACGCACGCGGCGAAGCACTTCATCAAGGAGTTCCGGGCGGGGAAGAACTTTTGTGCTGGATAGGGTGGCAAAGGATTTGGGCAAATTGTCGGTTGTCGAGAGCGAGTCGTTGGTGGAGGCAGTTGATGAACCTCAGTTGATATCCGGCCCCGGTCAACGCCAGCTATTGGAGGGCAAGTCGCTCGGCGCAAATCGCAAGCAGATTGACTCCAAGAAACCGCAGAGTCCGGGTGTGGAAAAAGAGTTATTGCGAGACAATGGAAAGCAGATGGCGGCCAACAAGAAATTGCCGGCACCCAAGGCCAAGCCGCAGAGCACCGAGCGGTTGTCCCGGTTGCGCGGGGCAAAGCGGGAGGAAAAACAACTCGTTGAAAAACTTAAGGAAGCGGAACCACCGGCCAAGCCGCCCTCGCCGTCAGTCGTGTACACGCCGCGCCCGGAGACGGTCACCGCCGAAAACAATTTTTCCACCTTCTCGCTGAACGTCAGCGACGTGTCGTTCAACACCGCTCTCGCCAGTCTGCAGGCCGACAAACTGCCGGCCCCGGGCGACGTGCGCAGCGAGGAGTTTTTGAACGCGCTTGAGTATCGCGACCCGATGCCGGGTGCCGGCGAACCGCTGGCCTTCCACTGGGAGCGTGCTCGGTCGCCGTTCACGCATGATCGCGACATCATCCGGTTTTCCGTTCGCACCGCCGCGCTTGGCCGCCAGCCAGGGCGCCCGGTCAACCTGGTTTGCCTGCTCGACAACTCCGGCTCGATGGAGCGCGAGGACCGGGTGAGCATCGTGCGGAAGTCGCTTGATGTGTTGGCTCGAAAGCTCACGCCAAATGACCGTGTCAGCCTCGTCACGTTCTCGCGCACGCCAAAGTTGCGCATTGATGGCATGCGTGGTGGAAATCGTGAGGCGTTTTTGAAGGCATCGACCGGCTGGATCCCGCAGGGCGGCACGCACGTCGAGAAAGGGCTCGCGCTGGCTTATGGGACGGCAAAGAAACATTTCATCGCCGGCGGCAACAACCGCGTGATCCTGCTGACCGACGGCGCGGCGAACATGGGTAACGTCGATCCTTACCAGCTCCGCAAGACCGTGGAGAGCCATCGCAAACAGGGCATTGCGCTCGACTGCTTCGGCATCGGCTGGGAGGGCTACAACGACAACCTGCTCGAGGTGCTCGCCCGCAACGGCGACGGCCGGTACGGCTTCTTGAACCAGCCGGCCCAGGCGGTCGCCGAGTTTGAGCAGAAACTGCTCGGCGCTTTTCAGGTCGCTGCTTCCGACGTGAAGGTGCAGGTCGAGTGGAACGCCGGCCGCGTGAAGGTGTTTCGGCAGGTCGGCTATCTTCGGCACCAGTTGAAGAAGGAGGATTTCCGCAACAACAAGATCGACGCGGCGGAGATCAGCGCCGCCGAGTCGGGCAACGCGCTGTACGTCGTGCAGGTCAACCCGGACGGCGAGGGGCCGCTGGGCGTGGTGCGCGTGCGCTACAAGGTTCCGTTCACCCGCGAGTACACCGAGCTGGAATGGAGCCTCGCCTATGAGCCTGCCGCGACACCGCTGGAGCAGGCCGGCCCGGCGATGCGCCTGGGCAGCGTGGCGGCGACGTTCGCCGAGTGGCTGGCGCAGAACCCCTACGCGCAGGGCGTGCAGTTGGCCGATCTGCAGGGGTTGATCTCCGGCATCCCGTCGATCTACGCCACCGACCCCCGGCCGACACAGCTCGAGTGGATGATCAACAAGGCGCGCATCCTAGCCGGGAATTAATTTCAAAATAAAACGATATAAAACAATGAATGCCTCAATAAAAAAAATGGGAATAACCGGCGTAGTGCTTGCGCTGGGTTTGTTTGCCTTGGGCAACCCTCCGGCGCTTGGCCAGGCGGCGGATTCGACCGCCGTCGAGGTGGACAACCTCAAGATCAACGGCGAGGTCGATGGCGAGAAGGCCGGTTTCGTCATCACCGGGGATTTCAAGCCGAGGAAGCCGGAGGAGGAAAAGGCGAAGCTGATCTTCTCGGCGCGCACCGAGAACAACATTACCCATCGCCGCGGCCAGACAGAGCAGAACATCAGCGGCACGGTAAAAATCCTGCAGGGCGAGACGGCCGAACTGCGTTTCGCCGTGAAAGGCAAGGGGACGTTGGTCTCGGCCAAGAGCGAGCAGGCGATCGAGTGGGGGCTGCGCAACGACAAGAGCGGCCAGCGATTTTTCGTGCTGTGGTTCGATCCCGAGAAACCGGCCAGGGGCGAGGTGAAATTCACGGTGCACTTTCGCAACACGCACGCGCAGCCCAAGGCGGCACTGGGCGCGATCAGCCTCTCGCCACAGGGCGAGGCGGTGCTTAACGCCGGGCTTATCACCGTCACCACCGCGGCCGGCTACGACCTGGCGA
>LWDU01043873.1_pt2 | contig 10465 bp, 22 predicted proteins | sample 727161 | NCBI WGS metagenome assembly LWDU01 (sample SAMN04566230, study PRJNA314399) | hydrothermal vent metagenome | isolation source: deep sea hydrothermal plume seawater | place: Mexico: Gulf of California, Guaymas Basin | collected 2004-07-11 | reverse complement strand
CACCGATCTCAAGAAAAAATTTGGGACGGGCGAGAGGTTTTGGAAGATCTGGTTCTTGAATACGGCGTACCAAGCTTACCTCCGGATAAGGAGCAAGCGCTTCAAAACATCTTTGCAGTCATCCTTGCAGGTGAATTCGCGGCCTGGACTGTCTCGCTTCAACTAGCAGAAAAAATTGAGGATCCCTCAGCTCGAATGGCGGCTACTAGTCAGGCTCATGATGAAGCACGGCATTTTTATGTCATGCGAGACTATCTCGCACTTTTGAAAGATTTTGATTGTCCAGTACCGAAACCCGTTTCGCAAGCGTTAAAGATGGTATTAACGACTGACAACCTTGCGAAAAAGCTCGTAGGAATGCAGCTGATGGTTGAACCAGTCGCACTAACAATATTTCAAGAAGTTCGGCGTGTCTCGCCGGAGCCCGTTTTATCAGAGCTACTGGGATATTTTGAACGTGATGAAGCACGACACGTCGCATTGGGAGTATATCATTTACCAAATGTGGTTCAAGATTTAGGACCGGTTCAAATTACTTCTCTGATTCTGTGGCAGATGAAACTTTTTATGCTAGAGCTGCACGGACTCCGTGAGCTAAAAAACGATTTTGAAACCCTCGGACTAGACATTGAAAATGTCTTTCTGCTCGCAGAACAGAAACAATTAGCAGCCTTAGAGGATTTTGTGAAAGAGCTTGGCTTGAGTCCTAAGGTATGGCGACCTATTCAATATTTTATTCGCTTCCAGAAAAAGAGGCTTCTTGCATGAAGATCGGTGACTCAGTAATGTGTCTTGGGTTCGGCGGTGGTACAGGGTGGGATAGGATCGGGCTTGTGCTTAAACTTCACCGTGATATGGTTCTTGTATTCTGGGGTGAGGATTATCCTTGCGAAGAAGAATATCCAGAGCAGCTGCAGGTGGTAGGATGAAAGTCGGTGATATGATAAGATTTTCAAAGGAACATTGGGTTAACCCTGGGGTAGAGTATACAAAGAACTGGCATGGCATTTTGGTGGATAAAATCTTTGACCCTGAGGGAGAGCTCGAAGAGTTGCATATCTTCTGGAATCATGGTAAAGTTAGCGACTACCCATCATCGTGGTGGAATCAGCTTTCATATTTTCCGTTCGAGGTAGTTGATGGAAGTCGGTGAGCTCGTAAAAATCAGAAATCACGCAATGTCAAAGCTAGAGGGTGTCATTTACTTCAGCGGCACGGCCGATAGAATTGGTCTGGTGATCGCTACCATGGAAATGGAAGATGGATTCTCTGAGTATGAGGTTCAGTTTGAGCACGGCTCTGAATGGTTTAGCGATTTGGAACTAGAGGTGCTTCAATGATTTTTGCGGGCGGGTGCGCGACTACTATGTTCATTAAGTATCTGGCCAAAATTCTACCGCCTCGCGTCAATCCAGCAAAATTTAGGCCGACCCTCGACGCGACAGAAAGCCAAGATCAACCCTTACTCGCGTCATCTTTATACGCAATAAATTATAGCGCTTTGCGCGTCCTCATGCGCATAAACAATCAGCGTCGTCAAGAAGATCTTTCCGCACATCTAGCTCTTCCCAGTGGTTCACCGGTCGAGCACTTAGCACGTGCCGAGGAAGCTACAAGCGCAGTGTATCTCACTCTTAAGCATGCTTCTCGCCCTCCTGTTTCTGATGTAGCCTCCACCGAGGGGACCTGATTCGCCATGGACTCTTCGTGGCGGCTATGGACTTTTGTGGCCCGGCGGAATGGGTGTCCACGACGTCCCGGGATATGAGTTCTTTACAACCAGTGATAAGGAAGTCCATATAACAAAGGCAATTTATCTACACGCTGATCCAATTGATGTAGTATCGACATTGTTTTATAAGGGTCCCATCGAAGGTGACGCGGTGCGTGATCATATGATTAAGTGTTCTTCTTACTCGTACGAGGAATTATCTGACCAGATTTTTCCGGCTATAGGCGCTGTGGCTCGATTTCGAAGGCTCGGCCGTCAGGTGCCCCCGGGCATCCCCCTCGACCGCTTTTCACTTTGGGCATATAAAAACCAGTTTGACCCGTTCGGGTTTGAGTCTAGCTTTGATGCATGGACTGCTTCTGGTAATAAAGAATATCCCGTGCTTGTTGTAAGATATGAAACGATGTGGGACAACTTACCAGCTATCGCTGAATTTTTAGAATTAGATGTTGATTCGTTTGTCACTGGATTTCCAAAGAAAAGAAAAAGGAAAAGACTCGGTACAGATCTTAACTTAGACGTCTACACAAATCTTTCGCGCTTGTACTCTTCTCTGATTACAAAGCGATCACAAATTCCAAATATTATAACTGTGAGGTAAACAATAGTGGGTGGAAAAGCAGGAATCAATAGAATTTACAGCAGAGCAGAAGAGACGGTAACATCTTTTCGAAAAGAAGCTGATAATACATACACAAAAATTGTCAAGGTAATGACGCGAGATCGATTGACAAGTGCAATCAAGCATCTCAAGCGGGCGAATCCGATAGTTGAAACAGGACCATACGTGATTACTAATGATCCTGACGATCACGATGAGAAGATGGAGTATGAAGATTATGATGGCTCAACAGCTTTTCTGTATTTGAAAAAAGTGACAGATGAAGAAGGGTGATATGGTTCGATTTCGAGCTGTGCACTGGCTCGGCGGTGCGGGACTTCCCGTGGGAGAGCGACCGTGGCTAACTGGTCTTTTATTGGAATATCATAAGTGGGAAAAAATAGCTACTATTCTCTACAAGGACGAAGTAGTCCGTGTTGCCGTTCGTAACGTACAGAAGTATGGTCGTGGTTTTCAAAAGCAGTTATGAATAATTAGAAGTGGGTTCGTCCCCTGTTTTGATAGCCTACGGGTGATCCCTGGACGTCACGTCAACCCTCGTTAGCGGGGCGCGACAAGGGTCAAAATCAACACAATCCCAATGGGGGACGGGCCCACTTAAGTCAAATCAATTTACAGAACTCGTGCAAATCTAGGTGGTTTAGTGGTATAATATAAATGAAGGTAGGGGTAGAACCCCTGAAGCCCCGGAGTTTAAATGTCCCGCAAATCACACGCACTTCGTCTCTCCCAAGCCACGGATCTCGTGACTATCTATGTGGAGGCCGGCATGAGCGACGACTATCGCGCACGCTTTGCCCGTGACATGGCTGCACGTCTCGGCCGCAATAAAGGCTTGAGCAAGCGTCAGCGCGAATGGCTCGATACTCTTATTGAGGAAGGCATGCCTGTCCCAAAGGGTGACCCGGCCCTCATTGCTCGTATCGAGGCTGCTCAGGCAGTTGAGGGTATGAAGGAATATGACATCAACATTCTTGGCGAGTTCCTGACGAAGGTGAGGAATGACTGGAAAATGTCTGAAAAGCAGACAAAGTGGATGGGCGAGCTTCTTGCAGAAGCAGACCGCATTGCAATTGAGGGTCCCTACACTATCGATGAAGAGACTACCGAAAAGCTGCGCCTCTGCCTGAAGCTGGCAAACGGTTATAACGGTGTCTACTGGGAAACTCACGGCGGAACGCGTAAGGCTCTTGAGTCGGTGAAGAATCACCTTGCTGGTACGGGCGTCACCGATGAGTGGTGCGTAAACAAGCTGCTTAAGAGCATGGCCGGCCGGCTCCGGGAAGTTATTGAGCGTCCCTATGTATCGCCGGACAAGCCTTGCTGGGTTCGAATCAAGGTATCTGATGCCTCTTGGCAAACTGCCTGGAGCCTCGGCGTCGTCGCCGGTAACCCGGAAGTCAACGATCGCGGGGCGATTGTTTATCCCATCCTGACGGCCACTGGGTCTCTTAAGATGGCTACAAAAGAAGAGCTTGCGAAGCGCAAGCCCCAAGGAGCGTAAATGGATCTGATTAAATGGAATAAGGGTGGTCGTTGGGACTACAATGATGAAGGTTATCACATGCGCTACTGCAGCAGCTGTGGTCGGAAGTCAGAGCATGATAGCAGCGGTTGCTGTGAGTGCTTTAACCGACGTGTTAGTCAGATGCGAAGTGTCGCTGTTGGCGATCATACCGTCAAGATTTATCCTAACGGCGCGCGTTATTGCACGTGTAAGGGCTTCAAGTTCCGTAAGAAGTGCAAACATACTGGGATGGCTGCGTAAATGCAAAAATATAGTCACGACCAGACGCTTCTAATTAGCTATCTGATGCTTTTCTTCTGTGGAGTATGGGGTTTCCATAGGTTCTACCTGGGAAGGTATTTCTCTGGCTTCCTGTACCTCTTTACAGGCGGTCTGTGCGGACTGGGAATCCTTTTTGATATCTTCTATACACCTCTGATGGTGAGCGAACATATGGATGAGTTGCGTACTCGAGGACTTGCGTGAGTAAATTTTCTAGTACGACTGCTTTGAATACTATTTCTAGATTCGAGGCACCTGACTCAGCGATAGAATTTGTGGCTGAAACGCTGCTTCCCACTCGTCATGGAAAGTTTCGGGTGCTAGCTTATCGTGATTATGCTGATGGCTCAGAGCCTCTAGCAATTATTGCTGGCGATGTCGCCGGCAAGACCGGGGTCTTGTTAAGACCACATGATCAATGCTTGACAAGCGAAGTGCTTGGTTCGCTTAAGTGCGATTGTGCAGATCAATTGGATCTTGCATTGAAAACTATCCATGACGTTGGAAGTGGTGTCGTGCTTTACCTCCCACAAGAAGGTCGTGGTATTGGGCTAGCGAATAAAATTGCAGCGTATCATTTACAAGAGCACGGTCTAGACACTGTTGACGCAAACCGCTATTTGGGATTACCAGATGATATGCGCCGCTATGATTCAGCAGCAGCGATTATTCGCCATCTGCAGATCAAAAGTATTCGGTTAATGAGTAATAATCCTCGTAAATTGCAGCACCTTACCAAGCACGGTGTGGTGATTAAAGATCGGATCCCAGTACAGACTGAGACCAATCCCCATAGTGAAAACTACATCGCTACAAAAGCTTTGAGAATGGGACACATCGCTGATGCGCGATCACTAGAAGAAGCACTTTCAAGTGAGAAAGATCATGAATGAATTTTATCGTCAAAAAGCAGCAGTACCCCGGGGTGCTCGCCAAGGTGATCTGAGAGCTCGCATTAAAGCCTGGGTAGAAGAACGCCTTTTAAGCGTTGTCGATGCTTGTAGTGGACTGGATGATAACTATCGTGTACAATTCGGCCGGCTCCATAAGAATTACGCTGATGGGATGATGCATTTGGTTCAGACTGAACCTGATGAAACTCTTGAAATTGAGCTTCGAAGATCACTTAATGCTCTGTCCATCCAGTTTGAGCTCGGCCAACATGGGTGGCAAACAGCGGCCTCAGGTCTATGTGGCGCCGAACTTGAAAAGATTCTTGATTCCTGTAGTGACGAATGAATATTAAAAAAGACGCGCTTGAAAGACTACAGTTGTTGTATCTAGATAACCTCAATATTGCGATGGGTAAGCTTAAGCGAATTGCTGAGCGGACCCTAAAGAAAATCGAAGAAGAGGGTGTAGCTGGATATTATTCTTCCAATTCGGAAGTGGCATCAACGATGGCAGCTGCGTATCGAGCAAGTCTCGGGCTGGCAGAAATGAAGAAGCTAGAAATGATTTTGAAAAAGAAGGAGAAAGAATGAATCTAATTGATGAATATATTACACTACACGCCACCGCGTTTTTGGTTCTTGGAGCTTTAATCTGTGGCACGTATTATTTCGGATATCTTAAACCTACTGACGAGTTCAGATATAATATGCTCGATTGCATGAGCGATACTAGTCGTGTAGAATACGATCGGTGCCTTCCTATCGTGAAAAATCAACAGGGATAAAACATGCGAAAGCTTTTACTTTCGGCGCTGACAGGCGCCTTTTTCTTTCTCTCATCAGCAGCTGCTGGAGATCCCCAGATAATCGAAGCACAGTTTGCAAAAAACCATATCGGTCAACATCGCGTGGTCTGTGGTAGTGTAACTGAAGTTCGACAAAAAGAATATGGTACCTTCATCCAGCTTGGGGGAAGCTATGTAGAAGATCGACATGGCCGTAATATTCTTAAACCAGATTTTACTGCTGTCATCTGGCAGCAAGATATGGCTATGGTGGAGATTAACCCAATCGCTGGAATAACATCTGATATGGAATATTGCTTTTCCGGTGAGATCCAAGCATACCGGCATCCTGCAATTTATCGCTATTACGGATTGACGCCACAGGTAACCCTAAGAACCGCAGACCAATGGTTTCTTAGAACTACGAATACTGGCACCTAAAAAAATAAAAAAGTTCGCTCAAGTTAGCCATACCTAAAAATGAGGGTGTGGCCTTTGGGAGACCTTATCGAGATAAGTGATTATCGTGACGAGCAGAATATTCAAAGTTCTAGCGTTACGTTAACGGAGCGGCACTGGAATGATCCAGATGCTCCGTGGAATCGCAATTTATCTTTTCAAGTGAGGCATCGCATACGTCGATGCCTCACTTTTTTATTCGCATTTTTAAAGCGACGGAAAAAATCATGAAGTATTTAGCCTTCCTCTTTTCATTTCTTGTTATCGGTTGTTCAGCTAAGCACCGGATTGATACTATATCTCCAGCGCCAAATTCACGAGAGGCGATGCTTTCTGAGTTCGAACCATCAGGAGCTCCATGCACTGACTTTCTCTCAATCAATTTTTTAAACGTTGGTTGCACAGAGCTAGTAACAGCGAATCCAGATGGTCCGACCCCCATGTTCATCGCATGTTTGAAACCCCAACCGGGCGCAACTGATGAATTTTCCACCGCGACTTGGGTCTTTGTATCTATACTTGACCACAAGCAACCACCTGAAGGCACTGTCCCCGTATGCGTTGACGGACAAGGCATACTGGGAATACATCCCATTTCAATAAATGAATTGACAGGGACTTCCCCAACGCTGGAATATCCAATCTATGAGGGTAATTAAGACATACCTCTTTTTAGTTTTGTGCGTCTTGACCGGATGTACACCACCGTCATCGACACCCTCTGAATGGGAACGAACGTGGCCAGATGTTGATGGTGAAGTTATCGAGCAAGTCATCTGGACTAGAAATCCAATACTCTCTGGTTGGTGGAATCAGATGCCAGATATTCGAATTTGTAGTGAGACTAAGATAAAAAAGAGCAGAGTTGAGACTGCAATGAGATTCTGGGAAGGTCTCGGGTATAAGTTTGGAGACATTCTGATCGATGATCATCGTCATAGGTCGACGCCATGTACTCCCCGTCCGTTTGAAGTTGTGTTTAGACTTCCAACACAAGGAGACATAACGAACGGAGTTCAGTCCAATTATCTTGCATGCACTCTTGCAAGTAGGAATACTGAAACCCTTGAAATCATTTATGCTGAGATATTTTTTATGAGTATTTCAGACTCTTCCCGTCCGCGAATGATGGAGCATGAGCTCGGCCATGCTTTGGGCTGGCAACATGCAGGTGTTACTTATCATATCATGCATTCCGAATATAATAAGACCGGCTCTAATGCGAGAGGAGTAAGGTACGATGATTACATCATTCGGAGAGATGAAGTCCGAGGAACAACTCAACAATGAGCGTCTTGATGTATGGCGTGCAATCCCTATTCAAGATCGCTTAATACACGTACACATTCCCAAGACGGGCGGCACATGGCTTAATCACGCATTCTATGAGTTTGACATCCATGTCTNNNNGAGTTTGACATCCATGTCTATGATCACGGGACTGTTGAGTACTGTGGAGACCAAGCTAGTCATGAACCGATGTGGCGGATGGTCAATCAGATGGATGTTGAACCGTTTCTGAAATGTAGCAACATCCGCCGACCAGACGTCTGGGAGGCCGCATGTAAGGTTGCAGTCGTTCGCAATCCGTTTGATTGGTTAGTTAGTTATTACGCTCATCGAGGTACAGGAAAGTGGCGTGAGCACCAAGGGTGGGATGATATTGTCTACTGTCACAACATCACTTCATTTGAGATGCTAGTAAAGCGATTCTGCGATCCCAGCTGTAAATGGTTTCACCAGTGGTACAAGAGATCACTCTTTCACCAAATATTTGATCCTGATGGCGGGATCGGAGTAGACTACGTTTTACGACAAGAGAAGCTGGAGGAAGGTACAAAAGAATTATTCATGAAGCTTAACATAGCAGACAGCTCTTGGTCTCCCCCTCGAAAAAGAATGAACGCATCCCTTACTAGAAAGCTGGACTATAAATCGTATTACACTCCAGAACTCCGTCAGATTGCAGAAGAACATTTCCGACAAGAGCTAGAGCTTTTTGATTATAGCTTTGATGGTATGGAAGATGACTGGGCTTTATTAGATATCAGAAAACATCCACAGAAGAGATTTTCTTGGGAACTGGCGAGAGCACATACCGACTGGACAGGATGAAAAGTATTTTATTCTTGGGTCCTTATGGTAACCTGACCACTTTATACGCCAGCATACTCGCCCTCCATCCAAGCATAATCGGACTTAATCACGCAAGAGACCGAGTACCGGTTGATGCGACGTTTTACGATGGTGAAAACGTCCGAGACAAATACGACAACTTCGTTAAGTTTGTGGTAGCTAATCAAGAGCGCTCGGACACCGGCCCAGCCGGCGGGTCGTTCCAGAAGGCACACACATCTCGAACAGGCGAGATGGAAGCTCTTGAGAATGTAGCCCACTATTCTTCACAGTCCCCTTCACATTTCGTGTGGAAAGAATCTGGGTTTTTAACTTCTCAATTGAGACGAAAAGTTAGCGTAAAAAGAGTCTTAGAAGATATTCCAGAAGCTGTTTTTATTCGACCCGTTCGTAACCCTCTTCACTGGCTAAAAACGAATCTGATAGCGCAACACTTCGAGCTGTATGATGACACATGGGGACGTGGGTTTATGACAGAAGCGCAAGCCAGCTCACCCACAGCGCTCTCTGAGTGGTATCTTCGAGATCTTCAATGGTTTCTATGTTTAAAAGAGCAATATCCCAAGCGGTTCATCATACATTTCGAAACAGAGCCGCTCACCAACATTACTCAGAGAATAGAGCTTCCTTTCGAACAGCAGTGGCTTCATGCAGCGACCGACGTGGCAAGCGCTGTTAGGCATAGAGAATCAGATCCGTGTCTGGCGGAGGTGTTTAATCATGTAATGCTTTATTACGCCGGTGACGTCTACGATAGGATCCGAAAAGACTTTATTTCTCCCGCTCTTAGTTAAGCACAATAGTTATTACCTTCACAGGAGGGTAATGTGCTGCCGTTTGCTGCGGGTAACTATAAGGGTTTGTTGCCTGGTGAGCTTGTGTACTACAAGCTTAACCACAAATCAGGATTTACGATCGATCAAACCAAGACAGGGATTGTAATCGAAGTGTACGCCCCCGGCCGGAATGGGTTCAGTTTTGCGCAAGTACTGTGGTCAGACACGGAGGAGATAGATACGATTGCCGTCAATTATTTATACCGCTTGGACAAAAATTGATGACCGACGTTAGTTAAAGATATGACTGATATATTCGAGATAGGTGATCTAGTGGCAGATACCCGACGGTCACGTCACGGTGACGAAAGATGTGGAATCGTTATTGGCTTTAAACCATGGCGAAGAACTACCTTGAAAGAAATTGAAACATGCCCCAACCTTACAGGCGATGAGCAAGCAAAAATAGAATACCCAGAAGTGTACTGGTTTGATAGCGCCGGCGTTGAGACAGTCATGTTACAAGACATTAAAAATGTGCGTGCTAAAAAAGTATCCTCATAAGCTTGGAAGCTTGGTACACTGGACGTTTGACGGTGATGTCGCTATAGAACCTGATCAGTTTTTAGGCATTATTCTTAAAATAAGAGATGACCATGCACAAGTGTGGTGGATTCTTACCGATCATACAAATGAGATGCTCTTAGAGGATTTGAAATTAGTTGAGATTCCAGTGCAAAACTAGCTGATTTAGTGGTATAATATAAATGAAGGTAAGGGGAATAGTAATGGTTATTGGTGATTTGGTTCGTTATACTCGAGCGTGTCCGGAAGAGGCTCACTTCGTTTTTGAGGTAGCCGCAGTTATGGACGACGATGATGGCTCTTGGGTTATGTTGGTCGAGGAAGACGAAGAAGCTCCAGATGTTGAGGTTACTCCCGGTGTTATGGGAGGTTTCGGTGGTTGGGAAGAAGTTAAAGAGTTTGAGGTGGTGGCTGCATAATGGCTAAAAAGTCCAAACGCACTCAAAAGGTGCTCGATCAGATCAAGGCTCAACGTGGTCTTGATCGTAAACACTACTTCGAAGAGGGTGGTGAAATGACTCGTTGGCGTGGGCTGCATCTCGTTCAGCGGGATAAGACCAAGTACACTCGTAAGACCAAGCACAAGGGACAGAGCGCATGACAGTCGGTAATATTGTAACGTGGCCATGGAATCTTAGTACGGGCTGGGAACAGACGCAGTTTCAAGGACTCATCGTGAGTTCGAGAC
>LWDU01000710.1_pt1 | contig 10465 bp, 5 predicted proteins | sample 727161 | NCBI WGS metagenome assembly LWDU01 (sample SAMN04566230, study PRJNA314399) | hydrothermal vent metagenome | isolation source: deep sea hydrothermal plume seawater | place: Mexico: Gulf of California, Guaymas Basin | collected 2004-07-11 | reverse complement strand
TGAGGAGTTCATCCTGGATTTGCTTTACGGGGACGTCCTTGAGTTCCTGCTCGTTGTCGATCGCCAAGGCGGCGGCAACACCCGCAGCCTGCCCCAAGGAGGACCACACAGGCTCCATTCGCACGCTGCATATGGCAACGTGCGTACAGGAAATGCCCACAGGGAAAAGGATGCCGTTGTGTTGCTTGGGGACCAGTGTGCCGTAGGGTATCTGGTAGGGCCCAGTTGCATCATGCAGGTGAAGCGTGCCTTCGGCGGCGCCTTTTCCGTACGGAGGTTCCTTTCGGCCGTCGGGGCCTTGCACGCGGTGGGCATCGATTCCGTAGATTCCAATGGCAACCGAATCCGGAAGCAGCGGTCCGCGAAACCCGTCTCCGCGAAGATCCTTATGCAGGTCGCTTTCGGTCAAGGTGTAGAGTCCTTCTATGCGGCGGCCTTGGCGAACGTAGATACGGTAGGGGAAGTTGCCGTTGTCCTGGAATTCATCGTCCGGGAGGCCTACGTTGGGCGAGCCTCCCTTGGTCTGAATATAGTAGAGGTAGCCAAGGTCATGGTAGTGGTAGATTTTTTCGATTTCGACACGCTCCTCCCAGTCGGCCAAGACCCAACGGGTGCCGTGACCCACCAAGTCGCCGCCCCAGTTGATTCCCAGCAAATCAAATTTTCCATTGGGTATGATCGGCCTGGTTCTTGAGCTCCAGCTGTACTTGGCCGGGTCGTAGCCGGGCGGCGGTTTCTTCAGGCGATAAGGATGGTCGGGCCGGCCGTAATCCTTTGCCGTGATTCGGTAGGTGAATGCCTGTGACCTGTGGTCGGCCACACCCGTGCTCTCCGGAAGGATAGTGGAAGGCAGCGCTCCCTTCACCCTGCGGAAGTAATTGGTGTATATGACTCCGGCATGCGGCTCTTCCTTGGAGCGGGCTTCGCGCCCGATGCGGTAAGGGATGTCCGCATATTCCGCCAAATCGGCTTCATAAGTGGCGTCGATGATCACCTTCCCGGTATAGCTGTGCCGCGGGCCGAGCTTTCCCTGGTTGTCGCGCTCGCGGGTAAGGACGCCCGTGACCCGCTGGCCTTTCATTTTCACATCCACGGCCACTTCGTTGAAACGCGTTGAGATGCTCTTGTGCTCGGCGGTCATTTCAGCATAAATTCGGGCCGCTGTATGCGGTTCCCAAGCCCTGCCTGCAGCAATGTTCCAGCGCAACGGCGGGTTTTGCTTCATGTGTTGCTTCACCAAGGGATCATTAGCCATCTCCGTGCGGTGATAGGCTTGTACGCGGAGGCGGAATTCATCCATCACTCCGCTGTTCGCTTCCACGTATTTGTCATCCAGTCTGAGCACGCCCGAGGAAAGAACACCACCGAGACAAGGAGCCTGCTCGATGATGATCACCGTTTTATCGGCGCGGGCCGCGGCGATGGCGGCGGCGACTCCGGCAGGCGTACCGCCGATGACAACGACGTCGTAATCATTTGCCTGCTTCGCGGCAGGAGCCGTGCCTTTCGCGCCCTGCCCAAAGGACTGGGCCATGAAGGAAAAGACAAGAAAGAAGGCAAGCCACAGGCTTGGCGAAGCGAGGAGTTTCATAAAGGCTTGGCTATTCCCACTTGGTCAGAACCTTGCGTTCCTTGACCGGCCACCACTTGCCGATCTTGGCAGCGAGTCTCGCCACCACTTCGGGGTTTTGAGCGGCCAGATTCTTTTCTTCCTTGGGATCCTTGAGCAGGTTGAAGAGCTGAGGCCGTTTTTCCGTTCGTGGGTGGGTGGATTTGTAACGGTTGACCTCTCCGTCGTAAGTAAGGAGCAGTTTCCATTGCCCTTCGATCGTCCAACGAAAGACCAGAGAGGCTTCCGGATTCTCGATGTCGGCAATGTCATGAGCAAAGGTTTCTCCGAAGATGCCCTTGCGTTTGACGGGCTTCTCCTCCTTCAAGCTGTCCATGAGGTTGAGCCCGGGCAATCCGTCGGGCACGCGGGCTCCGGTGGCGGCGAGGACGGTGGGGAAGAGATCGATGGAGGAGACCACGTCCTTTCGCTTGCCGTTTTTCAAATCTCCGTTCGGCCAGGAAAACATGATGGGCGTGCGAATGCCTCCCTCGTAGGGGGTTTGCTTGGAGCGCGGGGCGTAGGCCGATCGGTCTGTCCGGTTGATCCAACCATTGTCGGTCACGTAGACGATCAGGGTGTCGTCGCGCAGCTTGCGCTTTTCCAAAATATCAATCAGTTGTCCGCAGGTTTCGTCAAACCACGTACAATTGGCATAGTACTTGGCGATGGGCAGGGGAAGCCCCATGTCTCTGTAAGGTTTGAGCAAGCGTTCGGGCGGATTGTGCGGAGTGTGGGGGAGGAAAACACCGTACCATAGGAAAAAGGGTTTTTTCTCGGCTACTGCATGATCGACGAACTTCTCGATCGGTTCCATGCCCGCCCGGCCAATCTTCAGACCGTCGTCCCCATGACGCCCACCGCGTTCGGGAAATCCCCGGGTCATTCCATGGGTGAATCCCCCGTGCTTGTGATTTCCTTCCCACCATTTCCCACTCTGGTGACTGAGGTAGCCTTTTTCTCCGAGGAGTTCGGGCAGGGTGTCAAACTTGTCGAGATAGGAAATCAGCTTAGCCTTACGCTGATTCATAATGTCAGAGCCACGCTGGGCATACTTGGGGGAGGGATCATTTCCCGTCACGCCGTGCTTGTGAGCATATTGCCCGGTAGCCAAAGTTGCCAGGGATGGACGACAAAGGGCAGTCGGAACGTATCCGCGCTCGAAGACAACGCTTTGCCTGGCCAACTTGTCCAGATTGGGAGTCCTGATGTGAGGATGCCCCATAAAACCATAATCGGTCCATGCCTGGTCATCGGAAATAATGTAAACGATATTGGGCCGGTCAGCCGCGGATGCGGTGAAAGCGCAGATGAGGAAAAGCGCGGACCAAAGGGTGATAATTATTTTTTGTTTCATAGATTCTTTCGGATACTTCATGATCTGCAGGCAAGAATTTGCTACCGTTGCTTTTCTGTCGGCGGAAATCGCTTGCGCCCGCCACTGTCGACGGGCTGACCGGTTCGCATCCAAACTGGTCCAGTGCTTTCGTTAGTCTGGACGGGTTGATTATTTGCTCAATGTCGTAGAGTAAGTCAATGCTGGGACGTAGGGAGGGCGAATCGCAGAAATGAATTTGTCCTGACAATCAATGTCAAGGGCCTCATCCTTTGGCCGTGCGTATACGCCTCGCCATTATTCTTGCAATTGCAGTCTTCCCAGCCCAGGCAGTGGATTTTAAGAAAGACATCCAGCCGCTATTAAAAAACAAATGTTCCCGCTGCCATTCCGGGCATGAGGCTAAAGGCGAGTTTTCTATTAATACCCGTAGCACACTGCTCAAAGCCGCCAAGCCTGGCAACAGCGCCGGCAGCCTACTATTTCAACTCATCGCCTCCAAGGATCCTGATGAGCGCATGCCCTCCAAGGGCGAACCGCTCACTCCGAAACAAATTGCACTGATCAAAACATGGATTGATGAAGGCCTCGCCTGGCCCAAAGGTTACAGTTTTGCCGAATGGCGCAAGGCTCCCCTTGCTCCACGCGTGGTCAAGCTGCCATCTGTGAAAAACGGCCTCAAGAATCCCGTCGATCGTTTCCTCCAGCCCTATTTTGATAAGAAGGGCGTGAAGCAAAAAACCCCCGTGGACGATCGAACGTTTCTTCGGCGTGCCTACCTCGACCTCATCGGGCTTCCCCCTACTCCAGAACAGTACAGTTCCTTCGCCGAAGACAAGGATTTGGCCAAATACGAAAAGGTGGTGGACACCCTTTTGGCCAATGACGAGAATTACATGCAGCACTGGATCTCCTTTTGGAATGACGCCTTCCGCAACAGCTACACCCGGCAATATCACGGCGGCAACAAGTACCGACTCACCAACTGGCTCAAGGCTTCGCTCAAGGCGAACAAGCCGTACGACCAGTTCGCCCACGAGTTGCTCAGCCCTAATTCCGGTGAACAAGCCGCCTTCATCGACGGTATAAAATGGCGGGGCACAGTCAATTCCTCACAGGTCGTAGAGATGCAGGCTGCCCAGAACGTCGCTCAGGTCTTTCTCGGACTCAACCTCAAGTGCGCATCCTGTCACGACAGCTTCATCAACGACTGGACCCTCGACCAATCCTACGCCTTTGCCTCCGTCTTCGCCAACGCCCCCATGGAAAAGCATCGCTGCGACAAGCCCACGGGGAACAAGGTTGCCGCCGCCTTCGTCTATCCCGAGCTTGGTAACGTAAATGCTACTGCTCCCCGAAAAGAACGCTTGAAGCAGTTAGCCGACCTCATGACGAAGAAGGAAAATGGCCGGTTTTCCCGTGTCATCGTGAATCGAATGTGGGCTTCTTTCTTCAGTAGAGGATTGGTTGAACCTGTGGATGAAATGGACAACCAGCCGTGGAATTCCGATCTTCTTGACTGGCTTGCCCGGGACTTTGCCGCCAACGGTCACGATCTGAAGCACGCTATGCGCCTGATGACCACCTCGCAGGCTTATCGATTGCCCTCCGTCGAGCCTGTGCCCAACCAAAAGGCGGAAGACTTCACCTTCAAGGGTCCACTTACAAAACGTCTGCGGGCAGAACAACTCCTCGATGGATTGGCTCAGCTCGGGGAAGCCGCCGCTCCACCCGCCAAACGAGCCGCCTTCCAACGCCACGGGCTACGCAACCTGGATCGCCTCATGCGTATCCTCGGCCGTCCCAAGCGCGACCAAGTGGCGACCTCACGCGACAACCGCCCGACCACTTTACAAGCCCTCGAGCTGAGCAACGGAGACATCATGCACAAGGCGGTGCAAAACGTCGGCGCGAAGTGGGCCTCCAGCAAAAGGACTCCCGACCAATTGATCGAGGATCTTTTTCAAAACGCTTTCCTGCGCAAACCAACCCAGGACGAAAAAACGGCCGCCGCCGGACTGCTGGGAGAAAAGCCCAAGGCCGACTCCGTTTCAGACCTCGTCTGGGCCCTCGTCCTGCAACCCGAATTCCAACTTCTCTATTGAACCCGATGAACAACCGACGCGAATTTCTCAAGAATGCCTCCGCCGCCACCCTAGCCGCCTTGACTGCTGGAGCTCCCCAACGGGCCGCCGGTTCCACTCCCCACTCCAAATGGCCTGAGGCCAAGGCGGATTCGATAATCATTTTGTGGATGGGTGGCGGCATGGCTGCTCCAGACACCTTTGACCCCAAGCGTTACGTACCCTTCGAGGTGGGCGTGCCGCTGGAGAAGATCATCAGCACTTTCCCCGCCATCGACACTAACGTGGACGGTATAAAGATCACAGAGGGCTTGGAAAACATAGCCAAGGTGATGGATCGAGGCACCCTTATACGTTCGCACAAAGTAGCTGATCTAGGCCACATCCTGCACAGTCGACACCAGTACCATTGGCACACCGGGTACGAACCTCCATTAACGGTGGCGGCGCCACACCTGGGTTCATGGATAGCCAAGAGTCTGGGGCCACGCAATCCCGCCGTGCCTCCCTTCATCGACGTTGGACAAGAGATGAACGCCGGTGGTGAAACCGAAGCCCTCAAGGCCTTTCACACCGCCGGTTTCCTTGGTAGCGAGCATGGCCCCTTCATGATCCCCAATCCCGATCTCGCAGCAAAGGCAGTCCAGCCTCCCGCGGGAATGGACGTCACACGCTTTAGCAATCGATACAAGGCATTTGCAAAACTGGCCGAAACCTCTCCTATCGCCCGACACGGATCTTCCTTCCAACGGGATTCCCTGCTTCGCTCGATGGACAACGCTTATCGCATTCTCGGCGACAAGAAAGCCGCTCGAGCTTTCGATATTTCGCTCGAGGACAAAGATAGTTTCAAAAAATACGACACCGGCCAGTTCGGTCGCGGGTGTCTCTTGGCCCGCCGCTTGGTCGAGGCAGGTGCCCGCTTCATCGAGGTCACCACCGGATATTACCCGTTCAAGAAATGGGACACTCACGAAAATGGCCACACCACGGTACGCCAAATGAAAAAGGAGATCGATCGGCCCATCGCCCAATTGATCCTTGACCTCGAGGCCCGTGGCCTACTGAAGCGCACCCTCGTGGTGCTGGCTAGCGAGTTCAGCCGCGACATGATTATCGAGGGCGTGCCCGGTAGTTCCGCCCGCGACCAGTCCCGCGCCAAGACTGACGTGCTTAAGGAAATGAAGCACTATGGCCAACATCGCCACTTCACTGGATCGGGTTCTGTCCTGATGTTCGGCGGCGGTATAAAAAAAGGCTTCCTCTATGGCGAAACCGCTGACGAACGGCCACTGCTGGTAACCAAAAAACCCGTCACCATAGCCGATCTCCACGCCACCATGTTTCACGCCCTCGGCATACCCGCAGACCATAGCTACGAGATCGAGAAGCGCCCCTTCTACCTAACCAAGGACGGCAAGGGCAAACCTATCCTCGACCTCTTCGCCTAAAGCCTTGCTCCGCACCTTGTGAGTCCGGCATCATTCGTTGCATGGAAATCACCAACGCACGGCTGCGACGATTGCGATCAGTTGTGATTTCATGGTGAGCCGACCGTCATCCCGTTGAGCGCAGTTTTCAAGGCGTTTTAACTGTTGCCGCCGAGGTGGGTTGTCTATTTCCCTTCAGCTTTCAATTCTTCACCCGTCTTGCCGCCGTGTTTGCGGAGGAGGTTACTCGATCAGCTTGACCCAATAGTACTGCATGACATAAACGAACTACCTCCTAATCACAACACCAACCGTCAACAAGTAATATATTTTCATTGTTTCCTCAATTCCAAATTCACTAATACACCGTCACCAGGTTTCGTGGATACACCTGCCTTTGCATGAGTCTTTTCATTTGAAGGGCTGAATCGAAAAAGCTTCACGATGGCACCAACAACGAGCCCCACTTCCAACAGTCCGAGGTAACGTCCCGGGCAATGTCTCGGTCCATGCCCGAAGCCGAAGTGAAGCATATCCCGAGCAGTCTTTCCTTTCTGGGCCAGAACCTCCCATCGTTCCGGCGCAAACTCTATGGCCGGATAGCCACTGATGGCTTTCCCCCAAAACTCTTCGCATCGATTCGCGTGCCAGACGTCGAGGCGAATTGTCGTCCCCTTGGGTATGAACATGCGGCGCTTGTCGGAGGTTTCGATCCAAGTATCCACGGTGGCTTTGCGCGGAAGGAAATAAAGGGAGGGGGTCAGTCGGAGGGTTTCTTCCAGGACACGATTTAGTGTGCGAGCACTGGCGTAATTGTCCGGATCGTAGGAATCAAGACCAACGACTTCTTCATGGATCTGGTCTTGAATATCGGGTCGGCGGGAAAGATGTGAAAGAGCCCAGCATGCAAATGACGACGTAGCCTCCATGGCTCCAGAAAGGAAGACCCGGATGTTACTTCGCAGTGCGTCGTTGCTCGCGTCAGACTGAAACTGGTTCCAAAGCCCCAGCCCTTTTTCTCGTCCTGCCAGAGCGATGTCCGTTAGTGTCTCCATGTCATCCCGGCAGCGACTCAACACACGGTTTTCACCTGTGATCAACCGACGCAGCGCGAAGGATCGAGGCGCGACAGTGTCCATGATCATGTGGTCGATCAGGTAGATAAGCGCGGGTACAAAACGATCACGGAGTTCATCGTATGGCACACTGCTACCGAAGAAGTTATTCACCAACATCTCCAGCATAACGACCCGAATCTCGGGTTCGAGCTCTATCTGGATGCGCCGTTCGCCGCTGACTTTCTGTCGTGCCCGGAGAATCTCCAGTCGTTTCGCGATAGTAGCTCTAAAGGTCTTTTCAAATCCGTGAAATTTTTCCGGTTGAAACAGGTTTGAGCGACTGAAGGGCTGGGCGGAAAGCCGCTTTTGTCGCCGCCAAACCTCCCCGTTTGCGTAGAGTAATGAATCTCCACCTGTCGCTCGAGCGATTCCGGCTGTTGGTGCCGTGTCACGATCAAATTGACCGAGCTTGGCACCGGTCGCAGACTGGATAGCCCGAATTACTTCCGGATCACGCGACAGCAAGACCGGCGGCATCCCTGCCGCATACAGATATCGGTTGTGCTTCCCTGAACCCGTTTCTCCATCCGCCTCAGAATAGAAAGCTTCAAAGATTCGAATGGGATCCTTGTAGTTCCAAGGGTGCGGAAAAGGCAGGGCAGGACGGCCGCTCTTAAAGACCCGAATACGTGACGGCAAACAGTCCCCGTCGAACGGGTTAATCCCGACCAATTGCTGAAAGATGCGATGGAACCAATTTGACGCCAAGATGAGGGGGATTATAGAGTTTTAGGCATGATTTCTAAACCCTTTTGGAAAGTAAATTTTTGAATGATCAACAATGACCAAAAACAGGGTGGTATGGTTCTACTTTTTCAGTCCCTCAGAGGACATCCCCACTTCTTCCGGATTCCCACGAGGTAGTTCGTGAATTGTGATGGACTTCCCACACCCCACCAGCACCACGGCTGCGATTGTTGTTAGTAGTAGGTGTTTCATTTCTTGGAGATTCAGTAATGGTGGCAAATCTTGGGCTTTACTCGAAAACTGCCTCGCTAAAATCCAGCTTGTAAATAAGTCCCAAATTGTAGCCTATGGCATAAAGGGCACTACTACGGTCACGCCCGAATGAAACGACGCGATCTGGGCAGTTCCCAATCTCGCGAATCACCTGAAGTTTGCGATCACGATGCCGGATTCCCCAGAGTCGTTTCGATTGGTAGTCGGCGCAGATGTAGACGCCATCAAACGAAGAAGCCTTTCCAGAGGGCGAACGAAAAACATATCCACCGGTGATGGACACCCCATGCTTCCTGCGAAATGAGACGATAGGCGGAACAAACTGTGCACCCTCATTGCGATAGCGCGTGGAAAATAATTCGAATCCTTCAAACACATTCCAACCGTGGTTTTCTCCTGATCGCACGATCGCAACTTCCTCAAAGCGGTTTTGCCCAACATCACCAACCCACAAGTCACCGTTGTGCGGGTCAAAACTGAATCTCCAAGGCTGTCGCAATCCGAAGGCAAAAATCTCGCGATGTACCCTGGTGTTAGCGTGATGAACGAAGGGATTGTCCTCGGGGATGCCGTAAGGCTTACCTGCCTTGCGATCATTTACATCAATCCGCAACATCTTGCCGGAGAACGAGGTCAAGTCCTGGGCGTGTCCGTGGGGGTCCTCCTGAGGGCCGCCATCTCCCACGCCAATATACAGGTATCCATCAGGTCCAAATTCCAGTCCGCCGCCGTGGTGAAACTCGGTGGCAACATCAAACTCCAGTACCTTACGCGTGGGCTTGCCTGAGTCGGCGCGTAGGTCCGGGCGCGCTTCACGCTCACCAATAACCATGCCTCGGCGAGTACCGTCTTTGACTTCGTGCATGAAGTAGTACTTCCGGTTTTTAGCGAAATTCGGATGGAAAACGAAGCCAAGCAACCCTTCATCGTTGGTGACATAGACTTCATCGGGTATCTCTACGAAAACTGACCGGGTTACGCTGTCATCATCACCTTGGCCCAACAGGGTAAGGCGGGCTTTGCTTTTCTCTATGATGATGAATTGATCATCAATCACCGGATGCTCTCCGAACCAAACCGGCTTATGAAAATTCAACCCCTCACCAAATATCGGAACCAGTTTGATGGGTTTCGTCAATCGGGGAATTTTCAGCGGAGTTCCTTGTTCGTTGAGCAACTTGGATTGTACGTCCTTCAGGTTTTCCACATAAGCGATTAGGTCGGAAAACTCATCTTTGGAGAGGGCAGTGTGAAGGTTTGAAGGCATCATGGATACCGGACTCGTGAGTTGCTCTTCAATATCCGACTTCGTGATTTTGTGCCGCAGGTTACCGGCTGCAGCGATAACGAGTTCCGTTTGCGACGACTCCTTTACAATCCCGCTGAATGATTCCCCGGCCTTTGTTTTCACGATCGACAGAGCAAAGCCGGTCATAATGTTGGCAGAAGGCTCCAACACTGAGAAAATCAAGTCAGCGCGTGAGAACTTGTCGCCGGCCGCGGCAAGATCCGGTCCCGCCAGGTGGCCACTGCCGTCGGTTGAATGACAATGCGCGCATAGCGCCCGCTTACCGGTAAAGAGTTTCTTCCCTCGGGCCGGGTTGCCGCTGCGTGTCATCGCATGTTTGCGATAATTCTCACGGGAAGTCATCTGCTTGACACCCCCTTTCTCCGCCTTTGCCTTTGTCGGATCAATTTTGGGAGTTTGGCAAAACAGTATATCCGGGAAGGCCAACAGAGCGACGATCAGTTTCAACCAACATTGTCTCTTCATTTCCCTTCAGCTTTCAATTCTCCACCCGTCTTGCCGCCGTGTTTGCGGATGAGGTCGGCGATCTCTTTGTGTTTTCCTTCTTCAACCCAATTAAGCGGAGTTTCCCCTTCAATATCCTTCGCATTGGGATCTGCGCCGTTGGCGATTAGCAGTT
>LWDU01004316.1_pt1 | contig 10467 bp, 10 predicted proteins | sample 727161 | NCBI WGS metagenome assembly LWDU01 (sample SAMN04566230, study PRJNA314399) | hydrothermal vent metagenome | isolation source: deep sea hydrothermal plume seawater | place: Mexico: Gulf of California, Guaymas Basin | collected 2004-07-11 | reverse complement strand
AATCTTCACCTGTAAATGTTTCAGTTGTGTCCTGTAGGGTATTTGAATCATATCCTTGTGCTCTACCATATATTCCTAAACTTCCACTTGCGGCGGGTTGTCCAAAATTACCTGCTAAATGATATTTTATAGTTTGAGTATTTAATGTAGATTGTGAACTATCTCTATTTCTAGCTTTTGTAGCAACTGTAAAAGAAGAATCACCCAATCCTGTTTGATTTATATTTTCTGAAGTTCCACTATCATAACTGACTGAGCCTGTCATTATTACAATATCATCATATCGTGGTACTCCACTATTTACTGCACTCACTCCATCACTCTCAAAAACTTTACCACTTGTTTGTACAGTTCCACCACTTGTAGAAACCGTATCTCCACTTAAAGTAGCAGTACCAACACCAACTGAAGCCGCTGTCATATCAACTAAAGTAGTTGAAGCTGCATATGCTGGATTAAATAATCCTGTAATTTTCGTTGAAACTTCAAAAGTAGCATCTAATAAATAAGGAACACCACTCAAACTTCTTGATGTAGCCGTTAATGCTCTATGAGTTGTACCAACATCTGCCAATGAATTAGTTCCGATTGCAGTATCTATAGTAGTAGTTGGTGCCCAAAATCTATTTTTTGTAGTTCCATTAACTTCTTGATACAAACCTGAACCACTTGACATTCCAACTACTAAATCATGAAATCTATAATATCCACTTGACGATACACTTGTAAAATCTGTTGCTGATGCTCCATACTTTCTTGATAAAGAACCAGTCATAGCAGTTCCACCGACATTTTCAAATTTACCATCTTGAAATGCTGCAGGTATAACTGCAGGATTAGCAGATGCAATTTTTGCCAACTCTAATCCACTTGTAGTTCCAAATGAAGTTGCAGAATAATCTATATAAGATTGTGTTGTAAATGTATTTGTACTCTCATCTGGTGCCGCTAGATTGTGTTGCATGTACTTGAACATTAAAAGCTGTTGCCCCACCACTTGTTAATCCACCTAATCCAAATAATTCAGTATCTGCAGACGACCTAACACTTGTTGAACCACCCGAATTAGAATCAAAATCTAAATAATGAGTTGCTCCATTTTGATAATAAACTGTTAAACCACTAAAACAAGTTCCTCCTGTTCTCCACCAATCTTTAAAATTTAAATAATCTATTGTTGCATTACTTAATGAAGCATGTTCTTGTGGTAAATATCCACCAATTGTATCTGTATTACCTAAACTATTATCATTTGTATCAACACTTGCAAAAGTTTTTGTATCCATAAATCTTAAAATTTCACTCACGTGAGTAGTATTGTCAAAATTATTAAAATAACTACCTTCTAAACTTTCTTGCCATGCATTAGAAGTTGGATATCCATTAGTTATATTATTTGTAAATATTGCGGTTGACGCTGTGATGGCTCCTGAATCAGTACCAGTTCTTACGGTCAATGTTGAACCCGATACTAAAAGAGAACCACTTATTTGTAGAGTTGCAGTTGCTGATTCTACGGAACCTGTTGTCTGAAATATACCACTTGTAATTCCACTTAATTGACTACCATCACCATATAAAGAACTTGATACATATAATGAACCAGTAATCTGTGTACTACCCGAAACTTTTACATTACCACTTGCACCATCTTCGAGTCTTAATTTTTCATGAATATTAGAACCATCAAATGTTTGAAAAGATAAATCATTATTATCAACCACAAATTCGATTGATGCACCAACTGAACCAGCTGAACCTTGAAAATCAATAGCACTTTTTTGATTATTATTGGTTCTTTGTAGGGTGATTACTGGTGTATCAGATTTTATGTGTAAATCTGTAGCAGGTGATGATGGTACTGTATCTCCAAGTCCAAGACCTTCTCCAAATATACTTGCTGATACATATAAAGAACCAGTAATTTGGGCACTACCAGAAACTTTTAATGAGCCCGTTAGGACACTATCTAATTGTTTTAATCTAAGCTGAGCCATTCAATTTCCCTATATTTTACTAATTCTTGTTCTTTTCTCTCTTGCCAATACAAAGTCATTCCTTGTGAAATGTTTTTCTTATGTACTTTACTCTTTGGTTTCTTCATTTTTTCAATAGTTTCCATAGTGAGTTTTCTATCTACTTGCGCACAAGATTTACACACAGCATTGTTTCCTACTGCACGATCAAAAGTATCCTTTCGTGTATAGTATATCATACGACCACAATCAGGACACTTTCTATTTTTTCTGTCTTTCCAATGCCGTTTTCTCATACTAATAAATATCAAGAAATAGTAAAAGAAAAGTGGTAGTTAAAAATTAAATTAATTCTTCAATCGTTTCCTCAATTTTTTTATTGAGAATTTTTATTTCTTTTAATCCTTTTTTAATCAAGGTAGGTTTACCTCTATTGATTCCCGAAAAAACTTTTCCAAGATTAATTTTCCAACTATCACCATATATTCTTAACATTAAAAAGGATTTTTTCTCATCACTCATGGCCTCATTTTTAAAAGGTGGTCTATCTATATCTGTATAAACTTTACCTAACTCTACATTATCCTTACCACCTAATCGTTCAAATTCAGTAAGACCATCTGGTTCTCTACCCTTCATAACAGGTTTAGACCACCTTTTTGGTAAATCTCTGAATGAAGTATCAGTCCATTCTTTTAATAAATCTTTAAGTTTAATCATTGTATGGTCCAAGTAGCCCCATCAACCGTACCATGATTTCCCTCACCACTTGAATCATAAGCAATAGTGCCGTGATTTTCAGTCATCTTCCAATAAGCTTGTAAATCATCTTCATTAGTTACATCATAGGGTGTTCCATTATTATAGTAAGTAGAAGCGTTACTTGTTTTATCTCCTGAGAATACTGAAAGCTCCTTTAGAGAACCTGTAAAATGACGATCATTATTAGTTGAATTATTTTGAATAGAACCAATAGTTAAAGGTTGTGATTGGTTATTTAAATTAGCTACCGTTCCAGTCGTTTTGTATAAACTTACAGTTTGTAATGCTCCATCTACATATAATTTAGATCCTGTTATTGCCATTACATCATTATAACACATCCAATGATGCCATTCACCATCATTATCAGCCTCGGTAGCAACCCAATATGTAAACCAAGAAGCTCCATTCCACATTAAAGGTTTACCATTACTAAAATTTGGAGTGAAACCTTCTATTTTCTGAGTCCCATACGCAAATACGGACATATTCCTAGCAGTTTCACTTGATTTCATCCACCACGAATAAGTTTTATTTAACGGTGTAGCACCACTACCTGAAAATGTAGTTGTAACTTCATCATTACTACCATCAAAATCAAGGTATCCTGGAGCTTCAAATCTCCCCCACGCTTTTATTTCATCAAGACTATCTAAATTATATCCTAAACTACTCGGATCCGATATCATCATAAAAGTTGAACCACTTTGTTGGACTTGTAGTGCATCATGTTCCATTATTTGTCCATTATTGAAAAATAAAAAATCACTTTCACTTGTTGCCGTTATTCCATCTGGTGCTGATGCTGAAAATGCAGTAAAACTGGATGTATTATTGGAAATAGATGTAGCAGATTTATTACAGTAGTTCCAATATTTGTATCCGCATATGTTTTAACTGCCCCCTCTGTTATAATTGCAGTCTGACTATTATCTCCTAAAAGAACATCATTGGATATTTCATTAACCAACGAACCCGAAATTGTTAATGAACCACTATCATATAAACTACCAGTTATATAATGAGTATCATCTATTGTATCTCCAAATTGTGTTGAACCAGACTTAAATATAGTTCCCGAAGAAGTTAATTCTGCTATAATTTCTTCTGCTGTAATTTTACCAGTTACAATTGCATTTCCATTTATAGATAATGTAGATGATATCGAAGTTGTTCCCGTGTGTGTTACACTTCCCAAAACTTGACCATTATCATAGATAGAAATATCATCACCAAGTTTCCAAGAACTTGCAGTTATTGAATTAAACTGAACATTATCAGTTACATCAATATCTTGTCCAATTGAAATTTGTTGAATAATCTGTTGAGTTCCATCAAAAGCAACACCACTATTCGAAGCTGTTACTCCTGTTCCACCAGTTATTGTTAATGGTTGTTTTAATTGAATTGGCATTTTTTAATCCTATGAATTAAATTTACCCCAAGACAATATCTCATCATCACTTTCTAATACATAACCAATAGAATCCGTATCTACTTTAAGATACATAGATGAACCTGCTTGTTGTATTTCAAGTGCGTCGTGTTCCATATATTGTCCGTTGATAAAAAATAAAAAATCGTGTTCAGTTGTTGATGTTAGACCTGCTGGTGCGGAAGCTGTTACTGCCGTGAAACTTGCAGTATTATTACCAATAAGAGTTGTAGATAATTTAACAGCAGAACCTAAACCACTAATATATTGTTTTGCTGCGTATTCAGTAACTAATGCCGTGGAACTATTATCTGTTAATGAAGTATCATTTGATATTTCATTTACACTATATTTATTCAACTCAAGTGAACCACTCAAATACATACTTCCTGTAAAATGATGAGTATCATCTATAGTATTTCCAAATATCGTAGAACCACTTGAAAACATAATTGATGCAGACACAAATTCTGTATGAAATTCCTGTGCGGTTAAAGTTCCTGCTATAGTTGTATTACCAGTAACCGATAAATCGGAAGTTGTCGTTAAAGAACCAGTAATTGCTACATTTCCTGTAATACCATCATTATTAAGAATAAGTGTATTAGTTGATCCAACTAATAATGAACCAGTTACCGAATTAAATTGAACATTTGAATCAGTATTCACCAGTTGCGGAATGGAAATCGTATGAGATACTGCCGTGGCTCCTGTATATGCATCCCCATCATTCGTAAGTGTTATCCCTGTTCCTCCAGTTAATGTAAATGGATTTTGTAAAACTACTGGTTGAACTCTGTCTTGAGTTAAAGAAGATGCAGCTCCTGGAAAGGTTTCTTCTCCTACTAACTGGTCCATTAACGGTGCAATATCAACGTCTGTCTCCGTTCCAATTACAAGTGTCTTTGGAGTAAGATATTTTTGCATCGTATGAGGCCCTGCCAATTCATTAAATGCTTCTGGTATCAAATAACCATTTAAGGTAACACTAAATTCTGTCCTAACTATCCTTTCTCTTTCTGAAACTTCTGTACTATCAGCATAACTCTCTATGTTTGTTCTAAACCTCATCTTACCAGGTTCACCCCAATATGCTCCCGCTGACCAATTAATTCTTTCAACAATCTTATTCATTTGTTCTATATAATGTGTCCAAATCATAAAATCATAACTTAATACCATATAATCTGGAACTGCTACATTATAATATTCTCTTTGAGGAAATATACCTTGTTGAACTGAAAAGGCATCATATCTACTGGCGTCAGTATATTTTCTTTCAAATTGCCAATGAAGTTTTGGTTCTTCAGGATCCATCTTATCAACTGGTATGGCCGTGTCCTTTTCCATTCCAGTTCGTCTAAATGCAATAGCAGGTAATATAATCTGTCTTTTCCTATCCCTCATAAAACCACTTTTTTGTACTGCAAACCACCTCTCAGGAGAAGAATACATAATTGGAACTTTTATAGTTTCACCGTCCTCAATTACAGTTGGTTTTATTACTTCTGTAAAATAAAACATGATAGCAGAATCCAAGTCCATCAGACTGATAGATACATCTGGAACATCATCCACCCCCCTCTTATATTGTCTTGCTCTATTTAAATTTTCTCGGGAAGTAGTGGAACGTTGTGATCTTGGTACAGGTTTACCCCTACTCATTGTTATATCAATTGCCATTAAATACTCCTAACTCTTTCAACACCAAGATTAGAAAATCTAATCCTAAAAGTATTACAAGTTACACTCCAATTATTATCTTGTATTCCACCAATAAGTTGATTTTCATTGACTGCATTGATTTCCCAATGGGCCCAATTCCATTCTAATGTATCACCAATCTCTGGAACTACCGATAAATCAATTAAAGTTTGTCTTAAAATATGAAATGATGCATCTTGTTGTTCATCGGGTCCAAATTCATCATTATTATAATCAAAATCTGCTGCATCAATTAAACAGGCGAATTTTACACCTGGTTTAAATCGTTTTCCACTTGCTGCTTCACCATATAAATTAGTCATGGTATCATGTGCGGATATCTTATAAAGAACTACTTGTTGATTGATTATACCGTCTTTACCGGTTATAAGATCACCAATAAGTTCTTTATTTACCCGTGTGAAAACATCAAGGTCTCTTTGAGGTAAAAATCTTCCTGACATAATGTTATCCTATATAAATTGGTAATGGAACTTTTTGTAATTTTTCTTGAAGTCGAGTTGATTCATCACTATCCGCCTCCATCATCATTTTTCTACTTGATGCTTCAAGATTTTCACGAAGTTGTGTTATTAAATCTGATTTTTCTATTGCTGCCTCACTTCTTAATGTATCACCATCAAGAGTTGTCTCTGCATTTGGAACTGGAATAGAACCATACTTACTTCTAATCATTCCAAGTAATTCTTTAGATAACGCAAATCCATATTTCCTAATCCATTGTTTTCCAACATCGTTTACATATTGATATTGCATATTATCATATGGAACATTAGAATAATCAGAAACTCTGTCTGATGTCTCACCATAACGAGTCTGTAATGGTGTATCTCGATCAGCCTTTAGAAGATATTCAAACCATAACTTATAATTTGTAGTTGGATTTGGAAAGATTCTTAATTTATTGTTTCTCAATTCAAAAGTAAATGCTGATTTTCTTATTTGATCATTAAATTCAATTGCCTGTATCCTCAAAAGGTCTGCGTACATAGGCATCATCATAAATTGAACAGCGGGTGTCATATTACCCCAACCAAAACTATCTAACATATTATAAGAACCTGCCCCTGTTCCTGCGTATGGATCAAAATAACGATGAACTGCAGGTGCAGCCTCATAATAAACCTTACGAATTTCAATTGCATTACCACTTTCTGATGGTGTTGCCCATAATGCGTTTAAATCATATACTTGTGAACCACTAACAATATCAATAGAACCACTTTTAAAATCAACCGTCCCACCAACACCTGCTTCTGTACCATATTGTTCTGCAATTCTGATATTTGCTGCGAAGTTTGGTGTTACATTTTTATGAGTAACACTATTTGATGATCCTGTAGTCTGTCCTCGTAATGATAATAAATTTTCTCTAATATTCCATTGATTAACTTGTGCTGAATATTCAGTAATAGATTCTTCAAAACAAGTATAAAACTGTACATCTTGTAACTCAATTGCCATAATTGGATAACCCATCCTACGAGCCGCCCAAGTTGCAAATTTTGGTGAATCTGATTGAAATGTTGAATCATTATCGTATAAACCGAATGGTGTATTTCCACTTACTGCTGAACCACTTCCTGGCCATATAGCTTCCATATTGTAATCTCCTAAAAAAGATATTATTACTCAACTATAAATATAACCGCAATAAAAAAGGGAACTCAAAACGAATTCCCTTTTTTATTTGATCTATTTAATTACTATGAATTAAACGTAGTTTACATCTGCGATGATGACTTTTCCGTAAAATTCAGGACGCACCATCTTCTTTGCGTATCTGGTCATTACCCCTTTCCGAGGAGTAAAATTAACCGGATCGTAAACAAGCGGTGTCATGATTAACGGAACATACGGTGCGTATACAGCGCCGGTTTCAAGAAAATTACTTCCCCTGAATCCCATTAGGATGTCATTTTCTAACATATAAGGGTTTTTGTAAACCGTATATCTGTTATTCAATGCACCTACTTTCTGTACACCCATTGCGTATTGAGTATTACTCGAATCACCATTTGTATCTGCTGCATATCCAGGAATACTTTCTATGATAGTTGCTGTTTCAGGTGAAATCACCATGAAATTAGCCCCACCACGTAAAGTTTTCTGATGGATTGTATTAGATACGGATTGCAGTTTGTTCCCAAGAGTCTGGAACCACTCACCTTTCGTGTAAGCGTTGGACGGACCAGACACTTCACTAAAGATTGTATTAGTGGAATCATACTCAAAACCAACTTTTGCTGACCAATATTCGGTCTTAGCATTAGCAAATCAATTTCCATTGAAATGTACTCACTCAACATAGAAGTCAATTCTGCTTCTGCATCAACTGAATGATAAGCGTTAAGGTCTTGAGCTAACTCAGGAGTCCATATTGCTTTCAGTTTACGAGTCTTAGCGACTATGCTAACTGACCGTAATGCAATATCGATTTCAGGTATATCAACATCATCTGCTGAGTTCGGGGACGGAGTAGTAAAAGTACTCTGTTCGAAATCACCACGAGTGATATCAGTTGGTTGCTGATGATATTTCACACCAACTCCAGTTGATCCTACAGTACCATCTGTTGCTTTTACATAAAAGTAAATGTTAGTAGCATCATAGGTTGTATAGGCTGGATAGGTTGCTGAAATATCAGAACCACTAACCACAAATGAACGTGCACCTTCAACATCAGGTCTTGTGAAATTACTTCTTGCGATAGTCAATTTCACAACTTGATCTGCGGCTGTAGTTGCAATTGACGAACTCAATGAAGGTTCGAATTCAACTTCCTGCCACGAAGCGGATGCTGCTGTTGGTGTAACGGTTGCTGTAGCTTGGTCATTAATTGAATAACCAAACTTACCTGCACCATATAAACCACCACTTGCGTCTGCGTTAGATGCGGATGTGTTACCATGAATATCCTGGGTTTTAGTATGTTGTCCAGTTTGAGCTGTACCATACTTAAAATCAAGATAGAAAATAAGACCACTTGGTAGATTCATAGGTTGTACACTTACGAAATCTTGTGCTGCCAATTCACCAAAGATTCTACGAACCAATGGTAATGCAACACCTGACCACTCTTCAGAATTCGACTGCAAACCAGTTTTTGAACTTTCGTCAATAAGCTGGCGAGCTTGGTTTTCTAAAAGAACTGCCATTCCATGTTGTCTATTTGTTGTATCAAGACCTTCAAGTAGTCCAGTAGGCTCCCACTTTTCAACTAACTTTTGGGTTTCTGCTAAACGACTACGTTGAGAATCATAGCTTCCCATCAATTTTTCAATTGATTTTAAATTATCTGCCATTTTTTTTCTCCAAATCGTTAAGATTTATTGTTAAAAATTAAAGAATATTTGCTAACTTCTGGAAGCGTGCTTTCATATCAAACCCTTCACCAATTACTTTCTTTGATTTAGGTTTGGTAGAAGCGACTGCTTTTGAAGCTGTGCCTTTCTTCTCTTTAATTGATTGTTTTACTGTACTTGCTGGGCCGTGACCAAAAGATTCTGCTAAGGTGGCGAATACCAACTTAACTTCTCTTAGGTTTGTAGCTCTATCAAAGTTTTCTACGACTTTCAACTTCTGTTCATTAGTTAAACCGTATGCACGGAATAATTTGTTAGTAAACAATAGTTTTGCGTTAAGTAAGTTTACTTCATTCAACTTACTACGTAGATACTTCACTACCTTGCGGTGCTCTCCAAGTTCAGAAGAAAGATGTTTCACCTGCTCTTCAGCGGCTTCTTCTTCATCATCATCTTGTTCTGAGAGTGCTCTCAAAATTTCTTCAAGGTCAATGTCATCGTCCTCGTTGACTTCCAAGTCACCATTACGGGCTTCAAAATCATCTTGTTCTTTGACTTTAGAGTATGTTACTCCATTGACTTCGACTAAATCATCAACTTCTTCATCTTCAGGATTTTCATGTCCTGCAGCTGGTGCGTCTGCGGATGCTGGTTCTTCCGAACCTTGTCCGACATCAGACGAATCTGCTGCGGCGTCAGCGACTTTATTGTCACCAGCACCGATATCAGAAGATACATCGTTTTCTGCTAATTCAGCTTCATCGGCTGTTTCAGCTTCATCCGAAGAAAGACCATCACCTACTTCACCTTCGTTATAGTTCTCATCGACTTCTTCATCCTCTTGTTCATTAACTTCATCTTCGAGTTCACGAAGAATAGCTTCGAGGTCGAGGTCATCAATAGGTTCTTCTTCAGGTGCAGGTTCAACTGCCATTTCTTCTTCATCTTCTTCAGATACGACTGGTGCATATTTTACACCGTTGATTTCAATCACCCCTTCAATTGCTTCAGGTTCTTCTTCAGAAAACTCATCACCAGGAACTTCGTCCTGTGCTACGATAGGTTCTTCTTCAGCGGGAACTTCTTCACCAGAAAATTCATCACCAGGAACTTCGTCCTGTGCGGCTAGAAATTCTTCTTCACCTGCTGGTTCTTCACCAACTTCGGGTTCGACTGCTATCTCAGGTTCTTCTTCAGCTTCGGGTTCTTCACCTTCTACTGGAGCTTCTTCTGCTGCTTCGTCATCACCTTCTAATTCGTTCTG
>LWDU01040500.1_pt1 | contig 10468 bp, 9 predicted proteins | sample 727161 | NCBI WGS metagenome assembly LWDU01 (sample SAMN04566230, study PRJNA314399) | hydrothermal vent metagenome | isolation source: deep sea hydrothermal plume seawater | place: Mexico: Gulf of California, Guaymas Basin | collected 2004-07-11 | reverse complement strand
GTCTTCGCCCGCAGCGACCTGCGCGAGAATTCCCAACAACAAGAAGGCAACCAAACCTCGAGTCGGACTTCGAAACATCTGTCTAGTTCCTCACAACGAGCTCAAACTCCTCGTGTGTACCAGAAAGTTGTTTCCATGTCATCAATTTTGAGTCCAGACCGGGTGTTTGGAGTGCTCCGACTGGTCGGAGCTTTCATTTTTGTTATCTGGGCCAGGCATCTACAAGCTGAGTTCTTCTCGTCTATTCCCTGTCAGGTCGACGGCCAGGTGGCCTCCTGTCCGACGGGCGACTTCCGCTACTTCGGCTTCGACGAGGTGATCTATCAATCTCACCATCGCCATCACGATCTTCGCCATACGGCACGGCGCTTTCGAAGTAGATTCCCAGTTTCTTGCCTTTGGCCACGTGGGTCGCGTACATTTTTTTGGCCGTCGTCTTGGCGAATGTGGTATTCGCCGCGATCAGTGTGTCGAGAATCTCATCGTTGCCAGAGTCAAGCGGTAGTTGGGCAAGAACCTCTCCCTTCAAGCCGAATTCGCCTGGCCGAATTGCGACAATTCCTACACTGCCGTCACTCCCAGCGATACTCTTGACCCAGGCATTGTCGGAATCGAAATCGAAGTGAAAGCGGCCGATAATTCGAGGGTCGGTGGCAACCGTTCGCAGCGACAGCCGCGCGGTGTCGAGTTTGGCCACCGGCCCGCTGACCAGGACCAGCACCCGTTGGTCGGCCGAAGCGACGTTTAATGCCTGACGAAAACTGTGAAAGTCCTCGATCACGGCCTTGCGCAGATCGGCGGTCGATTTATATTGTCTCGCGATACGCTCCGCTACGGCGATTTCATTACCTCTACCCATACTCATTTGCGGACCACGCCCGCCTCGGGTCAACTTCTCCTGCCCGTCAGGCGACAGAATGCAAAAAGCAGAGTTGGCGAATGCACCGTTCAAGAAACCTCGTACCCACTCTTGGTGCTGTTCGCTTTCGTATGAGTCGATTCGAACACAGACGAATTTGCGTGACACTTCAATGAACTTTTCGGACGCGAACAGACCGTTCTGCGTATGACTGTAGCCTGGTCAGAAGACCCCTGACACACCGCCGCATTGTGTCGCTGCTGCCACGAATATGATCGGACGCCCACTACGTATTCCCTCGGCCTGGGCCGTTTCCCAAGTCGTATACCAGGCGATCCCCGCTTCGCCGACATCCAGGTCGGACGATCCAACTTGAGCCAGACGACTCTGTGCTGTTAGCTGGGACGTCGACAATGTCATGAGTACGAAAAAGACAGCCGACCAAAAGGCCCTGGTTAGATTCATGCGAGGTTTCCTCATCGTATTTCGGTTCTTGCCGTATTGGACCACCATCAAGGGTACAGATATTTTCCCCATGGGTCGTCCCCTACGAATGAAAACGCGCAAATGGGGCGATTTCTACAGAGTTTCTCCAGCAACGCGAATTAGTTCAGACAAGGTCGAGGGCTTCATCTCAATTTGGGTATCTGAGGGTTTTCGCATCGCTCGCGACACTGGCTACGGCAGAATTTCCCATCTGCCAGCTCTACCGCAAGAACATTGTCAGAGCCGTTTTTGCCCCGTCGGTGTTCCGAAAAGCGGGCCGCATGCGTAGCAATCGTTTGAATCATCCTCGCTGTCTGTTGATAATTAGGACCGAACCCTAAAAAACAACTCTCTTTTTCGACACTCGGTCCCATCAATGCGAATAATAAAATCTGTACTGGTTTTCCTCGGAATTCTGGGGTCGATCGCATGCCCAACGAAAGCTCTGGCGGAGAGATTTGACTGGCAACGGTTTGAAGTCGCTGGTCGCCCGGCTTTCATGATCCTACCTGCCGTAGAGGAACGGCGATCGCCGTTGCCTTGGATCATGTACGCGCCCACGTTCAATCGAAGTCTGCCGAACGAGGCACATGAGGGTTGGATGATCGACCGCTTTCTTGATGCCGGGATCGCAATTGCCGGCGTCGACGTGGGCGAGTCCTACGGCAGTCCTACCGGACGGGCGACCTACACTGCGCTCTATAACTACGTCACCCAATCCAAACCGCGATTCGGCCCCCGCGCCTGTCTATTGGCGCGAAGTCGTGGTGGATTGATGCTCTACAACTGGGCAGCGGAGAATACGGAAAAGGTGGCGTGTATCGCCGGCATCTATCCGGTCTGTGACTTGCGTAGTTACCCTGGACTCAGCAGGGCATGTGGCGCCTACAAGATGACTGAGTCCGAACTTGCAGATTCGCTTGAATTACACAACCCAGTTGCCCGGTTAATGTCGCTGGGAAAGGCTAAGATCCCGATCCTGCATATCCACGGCGACGTCGATAAAGTCGTGCCGTTGAAGTCCAATTCTGGCGAGGTCGCCAAACGTTATCGAAGCCTAGGTGGCAGCATGGAACTGATCATCGCGCATGGTCAGGGACACAATATGTGGAACGGTTTTTTCCATTGCGACGCACTGGTCGAGTTCGTGATTGACCACGGCTCCACGAGACCACACCGTGCGCCGATGCCGATCGCCCGCTGGAGGTTCGATGAAGCCGAGGGCCAGATTGCGGCCGACTCGGTCGGCGGCCACCACGGAAAGATCGTTGGCACCAAAACAGTGACAGGAAAGAAAATCGCCGCTCGTCTTTTTGACCGCAAAGAGGGTGATCATGTCGTCATCGAGTACTCAAAGGACTTTGAACTTTCGACGTTCACTGTCGCCGCCTGGATCAAGTTGACACGTCCGCCGACGTTTTCCGGAATACTCGGCACACGATTTGGTGGAGAATCTACCTTTGACATGAAAGTGAATAGCGCCAAGGTGCATGGAGATATTGGCGACGGTACGAAGTGGATTGAGACGAAGGTCAACTTCTACGCCGACGACAAAGGTGCAAACGGGCAGGGTGGCGTCCTCGACCTCGACCGCTGGTACCACATCGTCTATGTCATTGATAACGAGGCGCAGAGATGCCGCCTTTATCTCGACGCGGATCTGAAGAAGACAATTCCGTTTGTAGGTACACCGCGGCTCATGAAACCGGGCCAACAAATGCGAATCGGCAATTCGTCGTCGGACGAGTTCATGGACGGTGTTATCGATGAAGTTTGCATCTGGGACCAAGCGCTTTCTGGAGAACAAGTGCGAGCGCTGGATGAATCTCTGTCATCGGCGGCCAACTAGACGCTGAATTGTCGGAATGGCGAACAACTCGGTGAAGTTGATCACATTCCAATCGACTTGGACGTGTGCAACTCCTCTTGCCATTGGGCGTAGAGGTCGCGCACAGCGTCGCGATTAGACTCCAGATCGTCGAGCGTCCAAGTGGTCGTGTCGATGGGTGGCCCAAAACAGCTGCGTCGATCGGTCGTTCCATGCATTGGAAGATTCACGTGTCGTCTTGCCATGCTATAATCTGGGACGATTTTGCCGCCAACATGAATCTTTGAAAGTCCTTCATCATGTCTGATGCCAACCGCCGCAGTTTCATTCAACGTTCCATTACAGGTGCCGGTCTTCTGGGAGTGGGTACTGCCTTGACTCGTTCTGCGGAGGATTGCATGGCAGATACGAAGAGTGACCTGGCTAGCATTGGAAAGACACCCCATACCCGATTCGCTGTCAATGTTGAAATGTGGTGGACGAAGCTTCCGTTTCTCGATCGAATTCGTAAGTCCGCTGAGCTTGGGTTTCCAGCGATCGAATTCTGGCCGTACAAAGGCAAAGACCTTAAGGCGATTGCTACCCTCACTAAACAATTGGGGATCGAGATTTCACAGTTTACGGCGTGGGGATTTTCTCCTGGAATGAACAATCCCAGTAATGAAGATCGATTCGTCGCCACAATTACCGAGGCATGTGAAGTCGCCCATCAACTCGATTGTCGCAAAATGACGGTTGTTGCCGGTAACAATCAGAGAGGGTTGACGCAGGATCTGATGCTCGAGCAGGTGACCAAGGCGCTGCGGCGAGTGGCACCCATCGCCGAGAAAGCCAAGGTAATGCTGATCCTCGAGCCGATGAACGGACGAGTGGACCATCCAGGACACTGTTTGTACGGCAGTGTGGATGCGGTCCAGATTTGCCGTGAGGTGAACTCCCCGATGGTGAAGATCAACTGGGATCTCTACCACATGCAGATCAGCGAAGGCGACTTGTGTGGAAGGCTTCGCGACGGTTTCGATCAGGTTGGGTACTTGCAACTTGCCGACCACCCCGGACGAAACGAACCCGGTACTGGCGAAATTCATTACAACCGTGTGCTGAAGGAAGCCATTCAACTCGGCTATCGGGATTTCGTCGGCTTGGAATGCAGGCCTCTGAAAGACGAGGTCAGTGCGGCCCGATCGGTTGCCGCCGCCGACATCTGGTAAATCGCCCGCAACTGAGCCGAAGGCGCTAGCCTTGGGTTCTGGCAAAATCACGCGATCTAACGACAAGACCCGAGGCTAGCGAGTTCGGCTCAGTTGCACCCACCCACCGATCGCAACTTGACAATCACCGGTTAATTGTATCACATTACGGATACAATTGTACTTTTGAGGAGTTGCCGTGCATATCGAGATCTCGCTCCAGGACGGCGTCCCAATCTACCGGCAGATTGTGAATCAGGTGAAGTACCACATCGCTTCCGGGCGGCTCGATGCGGGCGCCGAGTTGCCGCCGATTAGGACGCTTGCCGAACAGTTGTTGGTGACGCCCAACACGGTCGTGAAGGCTTACGGAGAGTTGGAGGCGGAAGGACTCGTGTTTAAACGCCGAGGCGCCGGAACATACGTGGCCGACATCCAGTTACCGTTAGCGCGGAAGGAACAGAAAAGAATATTGACTCAGCGTGCGGATGCGTTGCTTGCCGAGGCAAGTCAATTGAATTTTACGTTTGAAGAGATCATCGATTTGCTCCACAAACGACAGGCTGCGTTCAAGGCGGTATCAAGGGAGAGTAACAATGTCTGAAAACATCGTGAACGTATGCGAATTGTCGAGGCAGTTTGGCAAGACCCTGGCACTTGACCACGTAAATCTGGACTTACAACCTGGACTTGTCTATGGACTCGTCGGGGCCAATGGCGCAGGCAAGACCACCCTCATCAAGCACTTTTTGGGACTGCTAAAGGCAGAGCAAGGGTCAGTACGAGTCTTTGGTATGGATCCGGTGAAACGGCCGGTTGATGTGCTGCAGCGAATTGGATACCTGTCAGAAGACCGAGAGCTGCCCGAGTGGATGCGAGTTGATGAGTTGATGCGTTACACAAGTGCCTACCACCCGACGTGGGATTCCTCTTACGCACGCGAATTGCTCGATACCTTCCAGCTTGACGAAACAAAGAAGGTCAAGCAGTTGTCCAAGGGAATGCGAGCGCAAGTGGGACTTATCGCGGCCGTGGCGCACCGCCCGGACCTACTCCTGTTGGACGAACCCTCCACGGGCCTGGATGCGGTCGTGCGTCGGGACATCTTGAACGCGATCATCCGCATGGTGGCGGACGATGGCCGCACGGTCATCTTCTCGTCGCATTTGCTGGACGAAGTTGAGCAAATGTCGGACTACGTGTTCATGATCGACCAGGGGTCTCTGGTCCTGCAGGGCAGCCTGGACGAAGTCAAGGAGTGGCATCCATCGTTGAGTGTTCGGTTTACCCCGGATCGAGACAGACTTCCTTCGATCGACGGACTGCTCGCCGCCGAGCGACGAGGCGACAGTTGGAAAATCGTCTGCAACGGTGCCAAGGAGCAGGTCCTGGAGTCGTTGCACTCAATCGGCGGCGAGGTGACGCATTCACGTAACGCCTCACTGCAAGAGATATTCGTCGCTCGAGTTGGTCGCAACCAACTATCTGTTTCTGAGGAGTGTTAACTGATGGGAACTCCAATTCAAGCGATGATTTGGGAACTTTGGCGGACAAGTCGAGTCTCGCTGCTCATCCGCTCGACCTGGATGTTGGCGATCGTGGTACTCGTTCAGTGCTACCTGTCGTTCACATCCGTGGCGGTCGACGACCCACAAACCCAGGTATTCGTCGGAATATCGATCGTCATTCTGGTGGCGATGAGTATCGCTTCACCACTCTGGATAGTGGAGATCGACCGCACCGTGCTGGGATTTAGCTTTCGCTTGGGATTCACTCGCCCTGTCACGACGACAACCCTAGTGGCCGTGCCCATGTTGTACACGATCGTGACTTCCGTCTTCTGTTACTTGCTGTCCGCGTCTTTGTTGGGGTGGTTCTCGGGCACGTCCATGCCGTTAGTCGCCCAAGCGACGATTGTTGCCAGTGTGGTCACTTGTTTCGTGGCCGCGACTTGGACGCCGACGACGCATGCCGGAAAGGCGATGAGTCTGTTGACAGTGGGGATATTGATGATCGGTTGCTCCCTGTTGTTTCATTCGCAGCACAACACTTCGACGCCGATACTGTACGCGATGGGAGATCCAGAATATTTCAACATGGGCTGGCGACATTACGCGGTGATTCTGGCAACACCACTACTCGCATTTGTTGTGACCGTCCGAGCTGTTGATCGGCAGAGGCACGGTGAACGGCAACGTATCGGGACTCGCCGCCGGCTGATTTTTGCGGCAACGCCGAAGCGGCTGCCTCCGTTTCGCAACCGTTTCACGGCGCAATGTTGGTACGAGATGCGGAATTGTGGCCTGGCGGTCTTTCTAGGCGGACTGGTTGTCGCTTCATTGGTACTGACATTCGTCAGCATTGTGTCGCGACTCGATCCTGGCTGGGACGCCGCACCGGTTGTCTGGTTGGTCGCCCTAGTCGTGTGCCCATTCGTTTGTCAGCTCATCGCCGCCGACCGTGCACTCGGGATTCGTCGGAGACACGGCGCGATTTCGTACTCTTCATTTGACGCGACTCGAGCGATGTCGAGTGATCGATTGATCGCCAGCAAGCTGCTCGTGATCGCCGCCTGTTCTCTGGTCGGATGGTCGTCGATGGCGATTGCTGCCGGATTGCATTCGATTCTGGCTGACAACTGGCACCTTTGGGGACGAATCGGCGAAGCTGCCTCCCGCTTGGTGGGTGGCGTACCGGTCTACTGGTGGGTTGCTGCTCTGTTGAGCACTCCATTGCTTTACATCAGCAGCAGCACCATCCTGTTGGCGTTCGGACTATGGGCCCCACGGCACGGCAAGTCATTCTCGACTGTGGCGATCATCCTCTACGCCCATGGTATTCTTGCCATTTGGGATGCTAACCACGATTGGATGCTCCGCCATCTGTGGACGGCGTGCGGATATACGCTGGCCGTAGTGATTGTTGCCGGCTGCCTCATCACGCTCAGGAGAGCCTCCGCCGCTGGACTACTCGGCAAGTGGCTCTTTGGAAGCGCATTCTGCCTGTGGATTGTCTACGTCGTACTGATGATCTCACTTTCGCTCAACGTCGAGTCCGCAGACAAATTTCCGCTGGCAGCGATCGTGCTCGGCGGCTCCCTGCTTCTTGTTCCGTTAGCCGCTACCGCCGCCGCGCCGCTCGCATTGGCTTCCTATCGACACGGCTGAACAGCCGACATCGACACGTGGTGTCTTTGTGTGAGCACACATTGTTTTCTCACACGAAGAGACGGCGACCGTCGTGGCGTTAGGAAAGATTGGGAAAGCAGATGAGCGGATCCTGCCCGCGCTGATTAAAGTGTCCAAGTCTGATCCTAATTTTCATGTACGGCTGATGGCTCGCAGGCTAGTGCCCGTGGTGGAGAACATGAAAATTGCCGCCGTGCCGGTGACTCGTTTTCGCACTTGGTCCGACACCACTGGTCGATTTAAGACAAAGGCTGGATTTGTAAGAATGGAGGGGCGGGAAGTTGTACTGAATACGGCCGATGGTCGCACAATCCGCGTTCCAGTCGAAACGCTCAGTCCAACAGATATGCAGTACTCCACCAAAACGATCCACGTCCGAATCCCGAAAAATCCCGAGGGGATTACGGTGCTGAAGGATCGCGCTCGGGTCTCCTTGGGAGGGCACCGCAATCACACTTATTGTGTTGAATTCTCGAATGATGGCCGGCTGATCGCGTCGGGCAGTTACGACGAGACGATCAAGATCTGGGATGCGGCAACCGGTGTTCTGCTGAGGGAACTCGAAGGCTTCGACCGCAGCGCTAGAATCTACATTGCCGTCGGTGCTGCGATCTACATGACAATACCGTTCACCGAACCATTGCCCGCCGACACACTACTTGTTCTTGCCGGTAGGTTCTTCAAAAATCCACCGACAGAAGCGGCCTCCATTCGAAGCGGTGAAAAAAACCCCGCGGATGTTCGTGACCGAACGCGCTAGCGTTGGGCAAAACGAAGCCCGCTGGTCTAACGCCGAGGTCTCAGAACACGGTACGCGTGCGGGTCGTTGATTTGGCGCTGAATACTGACAATCCTCACCCGCCTTGTGCCGAGGGATTTGCGGATTGGCAACTATTTGTGCGATCTGGTCGCAGTCGCATTAGCCGTTTTCCCAGTTCCATTGAGGACCATCGCCCGATACGCTCGCCAGCCGGCCAGTTGTAAGGGCGTAAGCGTTGGTCGCTTTCGCATCACGTAACGGGATTGTTCCCGATCCTGGCTCAACAGTCGAGCGCGGTGCTCTACAGCGCGCAGCCAACGCCGGGTTTTTCGCGGGAGGTTGACATGATCGTTGACCACCAATCCTGTCACTTCCTGGCGGTGGTGCCGACGGCGGACGTTCATTTTCTTTCCGCGATGTACTTGGTAGCCTGCTTCGCGAACAGCTCTGCGAACAAACGCTCGAATGTAGCGGATCTTTTCAGGGTGTTTACGTAGCGTGAATGGTGGGGCCGGGCCACTGCGAATGCCCCAATCTTCCTCTGCTTCCTGCGAAAACGAAATCGTTATGTCGTCCGCATATCGCGTGTAGGCACCGCCGATAGCGTTTATCATTCCCGCCAGGCGAGAGTCCAAAAGGTAGTTGATCGTGTTGCTAAGCCGCGGACTCGTCGGCGCACCTTGCGGCAAACCACCATTATAGGTGCAGAGACGAGTGAGGATCTTGGCGGCGGGACGGTTCCAACCAATTCGCCGAAAATACCTTTTCACACGATGCTCGCTCGTTGATGGAAAGAAATCGACAAGGTCAAATCGCATCACCACGTCCTGATCTTGATGCGCGGAGGCATTCGTCACAATCGAGCGTCGTCGCTCGAAGCCGTGCGCTGCTGGATGAGCACGCAGCCGCGCCAACAGGCGGCGGAGAATCCGCCGCTGCAGCTTTTTCAGCTCGTCGTTCGGTGCAAATATCTTCCTTCTGCCGCCTGACCTCTTCGAGATCGTAAACTCGCGATACTGTGGCTGGAAGCGGCGAATGTCGCGGCGTTCGATGTCGAGCCGACGAGCCAATTCACCGACGCCATGCCCACGGCCCCAGAGTAACCAGCCGATAAGACCCATTGTCATGCGCCTCAAATTCTCACGAGGAAACGTCAGGAGTAAAATCAGGGTGCCGCGTGCCACTTCCGACCGCACGACACCCTGGCTGTCTTGCTAGTCGCTGTAAGGGCAAGGTGCACCTTGCCACCTACTGCGCCGATTTTACTAAAGCCCATTGGGACCCGGGCGACGAATCATCGACCTGCGCTCGACTGGCGAGCACCGCCAAAACAGCTAGCCTCATCATCGGGTAGTCGCAATGCCCGTATCAATGGCCGAAAGGCATCCTGAGCCGAAGGCGCTAGCCTCGGGTTTTTCGAAATCACACGGTACTTGGTGAAGCCCCGAGGCTAGCGAGTTCGGCTCAGTGGATGTTGTCAATTTGATATCGAGTGATGTCGATTTGATTGCGCTATCGCGGAACTAGTCGCTGGATTGTCAGCGGCCGAACGGGTGTCGATCATGCGTAATTCGTGGTGGGAATAATAGTTACGCTGAATGTTTGTAAATGGACCGCGTACATGGCGCAGACGTTGCAGTTTTGCCACGCACCGCTCTTACTATACTTCCCGCATACTGGAGATCCACGAATGAGATTCAGCAAGAAAATGACACTAGGTTTGGCCGCAATCACGATGGTTAGCGCGCTGACAACTCAGACCAACGCGGAACATACCAAGACCGAAGAGACGCAGCGACATCTTGATCGACTCGCGGTCATTATGCAGGGCCAATCGCGAGAACTCATCAGAGAATTTGGCCTGCATTACCGCCGCAAGTCAGGATACGCTCATTTACGAGCGGATGCCTGGCAACTCTATCGCGCTGTGACTCACATCCATACGGTCGTCCATCATTCAGGGGACGTTCATCATTTGAAATCCGACGTCGAGCGCGCCGACAAGATCTTCCACCATCTCGAGGAAGTGCTGGACAAGACGGAGCTGTCGCTCAATGGGACTACGCAAGGCGATACCATCCACGTACTGGAACTGATGGAAGAACTGGAGAAGAATCTCCATCATCTGCAAACCGACGTGGACAAACTGGACGAGGA